>Ga0210384_10001361_pt1 | contig 33501 bp, 29 predicted proteins | sample IncBWH2MmetaG_FD_160574 | JGI IMG/M metagenome (GOLD analysis project Ga0210384, IMG submission 160574) | Forest soil microbial communities from Barre Woods Harvard Forest LTER site, Petersham, Massachusetts, United States - Inc-BW-H-2-M | ecosystem: Environmental > Terrestrial > Soil >...
ATGGAGCGGGAGACCGGGATCGAACCGGCGACATCCAGCTTGGGAAGCTGGCGTTCTACCGCTGAACTACTCCCGCTCAGGCCGGTCAACCCAGTTAGCTTATCACCACCTTCCGGCGGTCACAACCGTCGAGCTTGCGCTCGACCGGACAGCCAAGGGCGGCTGTCCCTGCATAAAACTCAGGCGGGCTCGTGAACTCAGGAGGCGGTTCGTGTTTAAATAGTCGGCCTGTGGGTTCAATTCTCGTCTGCATTCTGGGAGATTATGCCTCCGTCTAAATCCTCTTCTTCGCGCCGCAAATTTCTGCAAGCTGCTCTGACGGCTGGGGGAACTGCCGCATTGTGTCCGGCCCTTAGCGCGGGCCGAGTCATCGGCGCTCCAGCTGAATCGGCAGCGCCCGAGGTCAAGGCGTTCGAACTGGAGGAGATCACGATTCCGGAGTTGCAGGAGGGCATGAAGTCGGGCAAGTTCACGGCGCGCGCTCTGGTGGAAAAATACCTGGAGCGCATCGACGACGTCGATACGCCTCGTAAAGACAAGCCTGGGCCGGCGGTGAACGCCATCATCGAACTGAATCCGGATGCGCCCCACATTGCCGATGCGCTCGATCAGGAACGCAAAGCCAAGGGACCGAGGGGACCGCTGCACGGCATTCCGGTGCTGATCAAGGACAACATCGATACCGCCGATGGCATGATGACCACGGCGGGATCGCTGGCGCTGGTCGGCTCGAAGCCGGCGAAGGATTCGTTCGTGGCACAGCGGCTGCGCGCGGCGGGTGCGGTCATTCTGGGCAAGACCAATCTCAGCGAGTGGGCGAACATCCGATCGGGTCATTCGACCAGCGGATGGAGCGGGCGCGGCGGGCTGACCAGGAATCCGTACGCGCTCGACCGCAATCCGTGTGGGTCGAGTTCGGGCACCGGGGCTGGCATTTCCGCGAACCTGGCTGCGGTGGGAATTGGAACCGAGACTGACGGGTCGATCGTCTGCCCGTCTTCGTCGAATGGACTGGCCGGGATCAAGCCGACGGTAGGCTTGGTCAGCCGCGGTGGGATCATCCCGATTTCGCATAGTCAAGACGGCGCCGGACCGATGTGCCGCACGGTGCGCGACGCAGCGATTCTTCTGGGCGCGCTGACCGGCGTCGACGCCGATGACGCAGCGACGGCGGCCAGCGCGGGCAAATCGCACACCGACTACGCGCAGTTCTGCGATCCCAACGGACTCAAGGGCGCGCGCATCGGGGTGGCGCGAAAATATTTTGGCTTCAGCGAAGCGGTGGACGCGCTCATGGAGCAATCGCTCGGCGTGCTGAAAAAACAGGGAGCGACGCTGGTCGATCCTGCCGACATCGCAACGCTCGGAAAGTTCGACGAAAGCGAGCTGCTGGTCTTTATGTACGAATTGAAGGCCGACCTCAATGCCTATCTGGCGCGACTCGGCCCGGGCGCGCCCGTGCACACGTTGCAAGAGATCATTGAGTTCAACGAGCACAACCGGCAGAAAGAGATGCCCTACTTCGGGCAGGACTTATTTCTGAAGGCTCAGTCCAAGGGACCACTGACGGAAAAAGAATACGTAGATGCCGTGGCCAAGAATCATCAACTGGCGCGGACCGAGGGCATTGACGCGCTCATGGACAAACACCATCTGGACGCCGTTGTGGCTCCCACGGGGGGCCCGGCGTGGCTCACAGACCTGGTCAACGGCGACCATGTGGCGGGAGGGAGTTCGAACGCGGCAGCTGTGGCCGGTTATCCGAACATCAATGTGACTGCGGGTTTCCTTTCGGGGCTGCCGGTGGGGATTTCTTTCTTCGGGCGTGCCTGGAGCGAACCCACATTGATCAAGCTGGCTTACGCGTTCGAGCAGGCGACCAAGGCCCGGCAGGCCCCGCGATTTTTGCCGACGATTGGGCCGGGTTAGAGAGTCGCGTGTAAAGTTTCGCAAAGGTCATTCAGAAGGCCTCGGGAACCATCTACAATTTCTATGAAGCGGGAGGTGGTTCATGACCAGGCTCCAGAGTTACGGGTCCGCTTCGTGGGCGCTGACTAAGATGGTGGTGCTGTGCTTTGCCGTGTGCGGCTGCGCGCAGGGCCAAATCCTCTATCAGGATCAGGAAATCCAGGTAAACGATCTACCGTATTTGACGGCACGTTCCCCGCATTCTTCCGACGTACTGTTGACCTCCCTTGAGACCGTTTTCCACAACCACGAGATATGCTGCGGCAAAGACTCCGCTCTCGAAGATAGAGCAGCGGCAGCCGATCCCAAGTCGTTGAAGGATGTGGCCAGCAGGCTGCAAGGGAGGCACTTGTTAAGCGATGGCCGTCCTATCCTGGTTACCGCTACTTATGTCACGCCGGACGTGGTGAATTCCGGCATGCTCGTTACATGGTTTCAGGGCCAGCACGCCGCACTGATGCGCTGGAATTCACACCTCTATGTCGTCCACGGAATCGTTTATATGTTCACGGCCAGCGGAGCGACGGACGCAGGTGTGCAGACGAGCACGGTGATCCGCAAGTTTCTGCTTTGGGATACCCGCTTTTCCGATGCGCGCCGCGAAGTGGTCTTCAATCGTGACTCCGACGACCTAAGCAAGGTGGAAGGATTTCTGTTTGTCGATGCAAAACCGCAATAGGCCTATACTTTTGTCTAGCCCAGACCGGGAACGCCCTTCCGAGACCCTCTAATTTTTGCAACTTTTTACTCCGCTCATGTTAGCCTCCACCTATGAGGGGGTAATACATGACCAACCTGAACAAGGTAGTCACTTCCCTGCGGAACGAGTATGCCCGTCTCGAAAAAGAGATGGGAAGAGTGGGGAAGGCGTTGGATGCGCTCGGCCAAGCCGGCGGGAAAAAGCTCAAGAGGACGGGACGCACCTTGAGCAAGGAAGCCCGCAAACGGATCGCCGATGCGCAACGGCTACGCTGGGCGAAAGTGCGGAAGCAAGCCGCCAAGCTAGTCAAGGCGTAACTGCAGTTATTCCGTGAGCACCGCCGATGGCCCCGTTCGTAATTTCTCCCAAAGATTTGCGGACGGGACCTTAAGCGGGGCTTAGTTCAGTGGTGAAAACGCATCCAGCCTAATTGGTTGCAGCTATCCGATGTCCGAGCACTTCATCATCCTCTCTTTCACCAACCCGCGGTTAGTTCCCGCCGCACTCTGGCCCTCGCCGCCCAACTCGTTTAACCTTGTTCCACGCCCATGGACAACAAGGCCATCGCCAACATTCTCTACGAGACTGCCGACCTGCTCGAAATCGACGGGCAGGATTCATTCCGCATCCGCTCCTACCGCAACGCCGCGCAGGCCATCGAGAATCACTCGCAGCAGATCAAGTCCCTCATCGACGATCCCAAGCAGGTCCTCGCCATCCCCGGCATTGGCAAGAGCATGCTCCGCAACCTGCAGGAACTGTTCAAAGACGGCAAGCTCGCGGTTCAAACCGAACTGCTTGAGAAGTACAACCCGTCGATGTTGCAGTTGCTGAAGATTCAAGGCTTGGGGCCGAAGACCATCGCCCTCATCTGGAGCGCCTACAAGGTCAGCGACGTCGACGGGGTCGAGAAACTGGCGCGCGCAGGAAAGATCCGCGAATTGCCGCGCATGGGTGAGAAGCACGAAGCCAAGCTGATCAAAGCCATCGAGGACTATCGCCGCATCAGTGGCCGCTTTCTGATCGACGCCGCCGAAACCGAAGCCGAGAAACTCACCGAGTACATCGAGAAATTCCCCGGCATCGACAAGATCACGCCCGCCGGATCGCTGCGTCGCGGCCGCGAAACCGTAGGCGATCTCGACATCCTCGTCACCGGAAAAGCCTGTACCACCGAGGAAGGGCGCCAGAAGGCCATCGCCCACGTCGCGCAGTATCCGCCGCTCATGGACGTGATCGCCAGCGGCGATAACAAGATCAGTTTTCATGTGCGCAGCGGCATGCAGGTCGACGTGCGCTTGCTGCCACCGGAATCGTTTGGCGCGGCCATGCAGTACTTCACCGGATCGAAAGCCCACAACGTCGCGTTGCGCCAGCGCGCGCTCAAGATGGGCTACACGCTCAACGAGTACAGCCTGGCCACACTCGAAGGGGAGAAGCCGGTTGCGGGCAAGACCGAAGAAGAGATCTACGCCAAGCTGAAGCTCGACTACATTCCGCCGGAGATGCGCGAGAATCTCGGCGAGATCGACAGAGCGCAGGAGCATGCCCTGCCGCAGCTGATTACGCAGGCCGATCTGCAGGGCGACGTCCACATGCACACCGTCGAAACCGACGGCAAGAACACGATCGAGGAAATGGCCGAGGCCGCCAAGGCGCGCGGCTATAAATACATGGCCATCACCGACCACTCCAAGAACCTGGCGTTCGCTAACGGACTCGACGACAAGCGGGCGGTGGAGCACATCGCGCGCATTCGCGCCGCGGGCAAGCAGATCGAGGGCATTACGATCTTTGCCGGCATTGAAGTCGACATCCTGGCCGACGGCGATCTCGATCTCTCCGACGACGTGCTGGCGCAAATGGACATTGTCATCGCCAGCGTACACTCGGTTTTCAATCAGGAACCGGCGAAGATGACCGAGCGCCTGCTGAAGGCCATCGAGAATCCGAACACATCGCTCATCGGACATCCCACCGGGCGCATTCAGTTGCGCCGCGACGCCTACGCCTTCGACATGCATGCCGTCCTGACCGCGGCTGCGAGACACAAAGTCGCGATGGAACTGAATTCCTATCCCGACCGCCTCGACCTGAACGATGTGCATTTGCGCCAAGCCAAGCAGCAGGGCGTAAAGATTGTGATCAACACCGATTCGCACCACACCTCGCACATGGAGAAGATCCGCTACGGCATTCTGCAGGCGCGGCGCGCCTGGCTGACGAAAGACGACGTGTTGAACACGTTGCCCGCGGCGAACTTCGCCAAGGCCATGAAGCATGGGTGGTGAATGTCGGGCGCCGCTTAATGCCCTTCTGGCGTAGAATCGGCGGATACACTTAAGCCTATGCCCGATCAGACGCCTGTCCCACCGCCAAAGCCGCCGGCAACTCAAGCTGCGTCACCAGTCCAAGCAACGCCGCCTGCGCCCGCCGGTCCAACCATCCATATTGGCGAAGAATTCGGCACGGCGAAGAAGAATCTGCCGCCCGCGAAAATTGTGCTGATTGCCATTGGCGCGGTGCTAGTCGTGGTGTTGATCGCTTCCTTCCTGAAGCGTGCCAAGCCGCAGGCTTCAGGGACTCTCGACACAGTAACCGCCGTTGAGATTCCGGGGCAGACTTCGACCATGGTGGCGTTGACTTTCACCATCAACAACACCAGTGACAAGACTCTCTACGTCCGAAGTCTGCAAGGCTCCATTAAAGCGCCCAGCGGGGAGGCCACCGCCGAAGCCGTGTCCGCCGTCGATTTCGATCGATATTTTCTGGCCTTCCCCCCGCTGAAGAACGGTGCGCAGCCGGCGCTTCCGCCGGAAACCAAAATCCAGCCTGGCGAAAAGGTCGCGCGAACCATCATCGTCGTGTTTCCCATCACGCTGGACGCATTCAACCTGCGCACGTCGACCAGCGTGGTTCTCTGGCCTTATGACCAGACCGTGCCGGTGACTATGACGAAGTAGAAAGCGGTCGAGCAGCGCTCGACCCCTTCGGCTCCGCTCAGGGCAAGCTAGCGATGGCGGCTGTCTCCGCATATTTTTCCTGTGAACAGCTTGCGCGAATGATGCGAAATGCGTTTCTATAGCTGCATGACTTTTTCCCGTAATTCTCTTCCTGCCGCTTTTCTGCTGCTTGCCCTCACACCGGTGAGTTTCTTCGCCGCCGCTGCACCGGCGGAACCCCGCGGCAAGTATCTTTTGTACGTCGGCACCTACACCGAGGAAGGCGGCAAGAGCAAAGGGATTTACGCCTTCCGCTATGACCCGGGAACTTCCGAGATCACGCCGCTTGGGCTGGCCGCGGAGACGACGAACCCGTCGTGGGTCGCGCTGCATCCGACCGGACGATTCCTCTATGCGGTGAATGAAGTCGGGAAGTACAAGGGGCCGAACAGCGGAGGCGTCAGCGCATTTTCCGTCGATCACGCGACCGGCAAGCTGACCTTTTTGAACGAGGTGGCGTCGCGCGGGGCCGATCCTTGCTACATTACCGTCGACAAAACTGGCAAGTATGTTTTGGTGGCGAACTATACCGGCGGCAGCGTCGCGGCCTTCCCAATCCTCGCAGACGGAAAGTTGGGCGAGGCTTCGAGCTTCGTGCAGCACACTGGCAAAGGCACGAATCCCGAGCGCCAAGAAGGCCCGCACGCGCACTCGATTGATCTTTCGTCCGACAATCGCTTCGCCATGGTCGACGATCTTGGTCTCGACGAGCTGCTGGTCTACAAATTCGACAACGGCAAAGGATCGCTCACGCCCAACGATCCGCCGTTCGCCAAGCTCGATGCCGGAGCGGGCCCGCGGCATTTTGTGCTTCGTCCCGATGGCAAGTTCGCATACGTGATCGCCGAGATGGCACACACGGTCACAGTGTTCTCGAACGACGCGGCCAGCGGAAAGCTGCAGTCCATACAAACGGTGACGACGTTGCCCAAGGATTTCACAGGTCGCAACGACGATGCGGAAATCCGCATCCATCCCTCGGGCAAGTTTCTGTATGCCTCCAACCGCGGCGACGACAGCATCGCGATCTACGCCATCGACCAGGCCAAGGGGACGCTGACACAGGTAGCAATTACGCACACCGGGGGCAAAGAGCCGCGCAGCTTCGAGATCGATCCCACGGGCGCGGTCTTGTTTGCCGCGAACCAGAAGTCGGACAATATCGTCGTGTTTAAGATCGACTCAAAGAGCGGCCAGCTGACACCAACGGGGAAGGTGCTCGATGTAGGAGCGCCGGTGTGTATCAAATTCCTAGCGGTGAAGTGATTGACAGCGGGTTTCATTGGAGGTTCGTAGCGTCTCGGTGGTCATTTTTGTTGGCACGCGCGTTCCGAACCCCGGCGGTGTCTAATATCGGCATGCGGCGGATCATTCTCACATTCTGGTTCCTGCTGCTCACCGGTTGTTTGTGGGCACAAAAGCCGCGTGCGAATGAACCGGAACAGGAGGCGATTCAACGCGCGAAGAGCACGCTCGTATCGTCACTCGACAGTTCGCTTCCCAAGGTGAGCCTCGAGTTCTTCTTGAACTACGAAAGTGGCGGCGCAGATCTCCGATGGCAAGTGAACGACTGCGGAGAACAAACCGGGAATCCACCCACGGATCGCGGGAACGATTCTCCCATGTGCGTCGAAGCCCACTTCGCAAAAAACCAGGCTGACGTCACGGTCCTAGTTTCAGTTGGAACATTTCAGAAAGGACCGTCGGGCGCTCCGGCGCTGTTCAAAGTGACCGTCCGAAGTCCGAGCGGGAAGATCCATTCCCTCCGTCGCCTCGGTGAACTGCCTAAGGAATTGCATCGCCCGGCACATGGAATGCCTCGGGATTTGCCGGTTCCGGTTACTGCTTCTTCTGAATTCCCTTGCGCCGCGCCAGGTGAGTGCTTGCGCCGGGAGTAATCTCATCATATTTCAGGCAGGAAATGGAGCCGTCCACTTCAAGCACGGCGAGCGCAACCTGGTCGCAGGTATTGATGCCGTGCTCGCGCAGGGCGCGATGCAACTCGTCCATGCTGACGTGCTCGCGGGCCATGTGAGATTCGATGGGCTTGCCATCGTGGACCAGCAAAGAGGGCTGGCCTTCGATCACGCGCCGAAAGCGCCGGTTCGCGCCCGAAACATTCGCCACCAGGTAATTCAAGATCAACAGCGTGGCGGCCGCCACCGCGCCGCCCAGCAGCGACGTGTCGGGCCCGGTCATTGCATTCTGTACGGAGTTCGACAGCAGGAGCAGCAGCGTAAGGTCAAACGGGGTCATTTGCCCGACCTCGCGCTTGCCGCTTAAACGCACACCGATCAGCACCAGCAAGTAAATCACGCCCGTGCGCAGCACAATCTGCAGCAGCACGTTGCTTCCGGGGAAAAACGCTCCGGTCATAGTGAAATGTTCAGTGTGAAATCTTCAGTTCGCCGTCACCGGCACGGGAGCGCCCTTCGGCGTGCTCAAATATCCCGTGGCTTTGTTCTTGTCCACCGTCCAGACGACGAGTTCAAACAGCATGTGGTCGCGTCCCGAGTAGAACTGAATGGGCTCGGAGATATTGCGATCCTTCTTCTCGATCGTCTTGTCGTCGGAGGTCACGTTCATGGTGAACTTGCCCTTCTTGACGTCGGCCTTCTTGAGTTGCAGGCTCACCGTCGAGACCGGCTGCGGCTTGGCGCCCTTCAGCAGAGTGAACTCGTAGTAGTTGCGGTCGCCCTTATGCTTCAGAATCTCAAGGTCGCCGGCGGTGTGGGCGATTAATCCGCTCTGCACGCCGAGATCGCCAATGGTGCTGGCCAGCTTGGCTTTCGTGGCTTCGAGATCGGCCTTAGTGGAAGCGACGTCGGTCTTCACTCCGCCCACGTCGGTCTTGACGCCCGCGATATCACCCGTGACCGCGCTGATCTGCGCTTTCTGTTCTTTCTCGAGACGGCTCTCGGCGGCCTTCTGCTGCGCCCTGAGCTCGGCCACGCGCTGGGCCAACTCCTGCTTGGTCAGGCCAACCTTCTCCCGCAGAGCGTCCTCCTGCGATTCCTGGGTCTGCATGCGATTCATCAACTCTTTTACCTGGGACTGGCTGCCGCTCAGGTCGCTGGTCAGTTTCTGGATAGTCTCGTGCGTCATCCAGTGCGCGTACCCGGAAGCCGCGACAAACAAAATCGCCAGTATGGTCAGAATCCACTTGCCCGCGTTCGACTGATGTTCCATGTGCATCTGATCGCCTTCATCGGCCATACACTCTTCCTCCTCAGGAAGCTAAAGAATGGATTGCAGGGATATCTTTAATTGTTGAGCAGGATAGTCATAGTGTCAATGGCAGGCAGGATGCCAATGCGCTATGACGATGCCCTAGCGGCGCAGCGCCAGCGCCTCCCGCAGAACTGGTTCAGGATCGCGGCGCACTGCCACGGCGGCTGCACCCAGTCGGCGCTCGATCCGCTGTCGAGCCGACGCCAGATCGGCGGGAGTCGCGGTATTGTGATTGGATTGCGCCACTGATTCCGACTTTACCATGCAGGCATACGCGAGCCGCGCCGGAAATCCCGCGTCATCCAGAAAATGCCCGTAGGAAAGCCAGTCCTGGGCACTGGCGCGGTTATCGCCAATCGAATTGTCCAACTGGAGAGCGCTCTGGTAGAGGCGCAACGCGTCATCCACCTTGCCCGTTTTGGCTTGTAATTCTGCCTCATTCACATCGGCCACACTCTCCAGCTGGGCCTGACCCGTCTGAGCCGCAAGTTTCTCCGCCAGGTGATACGACTGAATCGCCGGTTCCGTCTGGGAAGACTGCGCCTGGCAATCCGCCATTCGTAGGACGACCGCAATCAGCTTGTCGGGCGCGGGACGATTCTGCGCCGGTTGGTGTGCCACCCTCTGCAGGAATGAGTTGTAATGCGTGATCGCAAGTTGTGCTTTGCCCTCGCGATCCAGTTCATAGGCGATGTAGAGATGCGCGAGCGACTGGCCGGGGTCCGCGGCCAGAGCCTGATTCCAACTGGCTAGAGCCAGGTCGGCGTGGCCGCGCTGCAGTTCCAGAACCCCACGGTCAACGAGCAGATTGGCATCGTTCGGCGTGTATTTCAGCGAGGCCTCGGTCAGATCGAAGGCTTCGTCAAACCGGTGCTGATCGACAAGAAGGCGCAACAGTCCCTGGCGCGGAGCGGGATTGGCGGGATTGGCCTGCATTGCGCGTCTCCATGCGGCCTCCGCCTGTTGCGGTTCTCCATCTTCCATGGCGCGATGGGCCAGCCGCATCTGCAACGAGCTGTCAAACCCATCGAGAAACGCCGCGCGCTGCAGATCGTGAATATCGTCGGTACGAAGAGCAAGGTAGTGGCGGGCCTGGTCGACCGTTCCCCAAACCAGCAGCAACAACGCGGCACCTACACGCAGCGAACGGGCCGCGACCGTCCTTCCCACGAGCCACCGGCCCATAGCGGAGAAGTGCCCTCCCGCCTCGGCCGCGGCGCTTGAGATCCGCTCCCGCGAATTGAGCAGCAGGGATGCAATTCGTCCGTCGCGCAGCTTCCAGATGGCGCCATCCAGAATGAAGTGGTGAATGTTGACCAGGGCGGTGAAAATCAGGAAGCTGGCCGCGAAGTCATGATGGAATGCGCGGCTGGCCAGCCATGGACCGGGCACGAACAAAGCGATGCCGCCGACCACCAGCACGCCGAAGTAGGCCAGCGGCCGCCAGTTGCGCGCAGCCTTACTCGTGACACCGCTCGCAGCACCGCCCGCCGCTTCGCCGGTGGCTTCCCGGCGCGCGTAGTAGCTGGTGATCCAGAGATACTGTGCCGAATGCATCACCGCCAGCACGCCCGAACTGTAGCGGCTCTGGGGAATCCCCAGGCCCTTGATCAACGAAATTGCCGAGGGCAGCAGGAACCAAAGAAACTGCGACGAGAACAGCGTCAGTGACGGAATCAACTTCCGCCATCCGGTGGATCGCACCAGGGGTGCGAGCCCGAACGCCGACAGCCCGACGAACGCCACGCCCAGCAAAATCTGTTCCCAGCGGCTGACCACCTGCGGAATCCCGAGAGACAGGAAAAGCGGATCCGTGGACGGTCCGGTGTGGAATCCGAGAAACAAGATCAGATACGAGACCACAAAAGCGCCATACAAAGCCCGGCGCGACGACTTATCGGGATCCGCCCCAGCCCGACGGGCGAACATCATGAACAACCCGTAGTTCTGCCCGCTGTAATGCCACGGGCTCCAGGTCAAGTAGATGGTGAAGATCCAGGGCAGCAGTCGCAACCAGAAATGCGACAACAGCAGCGTCAACATCATCAGCAGAGTAATGTGGACGGTGAAGATGCGGTACTTCTGGAAGTCTTCGGCGCGGTGATAGGCGCGGTAAATCGTCGCCATGTAGTGGGGATAATTGAAAAAAAGAGCCAGCGCGTAGAACACAACCGACCACGTCCGCGCGTTCGAAGCCAGCGAAAAATACGACAGCAGCAGAAGCGGCGCCGACCAGGCTCCACAGCCGACGATCAGGTCAAGCCACGGGTTGTAGACCCAGGGCGCGGTCTGCTCTTGCGGATTTGGTTGCGATTTCCCCATGCTTGGTTAACAAGGTTCGCTTAAACAAACGACCTGCTTATGACGGGCAGGCTCGCCACAATCTCGTGCCCACGCGGCATCGTGTCGCCGCCGGACGTGGCACTGAGTCTGTGTGGCTTCATCAAATTATAGGTGGGAGAATCGCAACCACGCGTAACTGGAACGATGCCGCCGGGGTAACGAAGGTAACGAGTGCGTAACGAAGCGGCACATGAAGAGGGGAGTTGGGTTTGTGGCGCGGGCGCGGGCGCCCGCGCCCCATGCGGTTACTCGAACTTCCAGCGGGTGGACTTGGTTTGGAAGAATTTCTCCCAGAGGGCGAAGACGACTCTCGGGCGGACTGCGAATACTGGCTCTTTCATGGAAAGAATGTCGTCTTTCATCGAGGACATGTCGAAATTGTATTTGGGCTTGTACTTTGCGATAAATTTGCGGCGCGCCGGGACGTCTGCGATTTCGGCGACGCCTTCGACGATGACGGCTTCGTTCGCTTGCTCCGTGCAGACGACGCAGTTGGAATTCTGCGCCAGGTTGCGGGCCTTGCGTGACTGGCTGCCGGTGCTGAAGAGGAAACGATCGTCTTGCCAGAGGCCCCAGACGACCATAGTGTGAGGAGATGTCTGGGGCGAGCCATCCGACTTGACCGTGGTGATCCAGTAGTTGTGCGACTTCTTCAGCCGCTGCTCGGCCCAGGACCAGGGCAAGAGTCCCTTGATGCCTTCTGGAAAACCATAGCCGGGGGCGGCGATGCGGGAGGAATGGGCTTTGCGGGATGGGTTATTCTTTTTCGCCGTGGTCACAAGAAATGCTCCTGCACGGTTTGCAGAGACCGTGTGTGAGAATATGCGACTGAGAGATTGTAGCTGGGATGGAGATTGCGAGGGCTCACGAATGACCACAGCCGGTATGTCAGAAAGGCCGCCAGGGTGGCGCGGATGGCTTTTGCTACTAGCGGGGTTCTTCGGATTGTTTGCTGGGTTGTGCACTGTCTTTGCGCTGGTCGTGACCGCGGCGGAGGCTTGGGGGGAGCACGCCCAGGCGCAGTGGCCAAAGGCGACGGCGCGCGTCCAGAGATGCGGCGTTGATATCTACAACCACAAGCCGGAGTCGTATTGGATCGACTGCAGCCTCAGCTATACGGTGCGCGGGGAGGAAATTGTGTCCCACGTTCATTCGCGCAGCATTCCGGCCCCGCGACGAGTCATCTCGCAATACCCGGCCCGGCAGTTCGAGCAACTACAAGAGTGGGTGGATGAGCACCCCGAGGGGACGCCGATCACGGTGCATTACGATCCTGCCAATCGCAAGAAGGCAGTGCTGGTCACGACTGATATGCCGTTGGGTGGGCCACGAACGCCGGATAACTTGAAGCTGCTAGGATTCTTTGCAGTGAGTTGTGCAGTTCTGCTGACGATTGCGCGAGTTGCACGGCTGCGAACTGCCGCAGCTCGCGGGATCAGCTAAAGGCCGCTCCCTTTCAGACGCTGCTCGGCCCAGCAGGCCTTTGGTGCTTTCTGGAAAACCGTAGCCGGGGGCGTGGGGGCGGGTGTTTTAGGCTTTGTTGACGTGCTCTCAAAGCTCTCCTCATCGGCATATCAAAGACTCGGCTGAGTTGTGTCTTAGATCCTATTTCCTCCTCAAGGCCCGCACCGCTCTGCCCATGGTGTACCAAAGAATTGCATTGACTGAAACCGCTGACCCGATTGTCATGTAGAAACCCCATCCGAATGGGACAAAGAGTGCCACGAAAGACCCCGGCAACAGTAGTAACCACCAGCCTATAAATACCCTTAAATCCGCGTGACCGGTACTTGTACAGATACACCACGCGCCAGCTGTTTGGATACAAATGAACGCCGCCAAAGCTTTCCAATACATGGTGCGAAACTGTGTCACAGGTTCTTCCTCGTCCACTGGTCGAGGCGGTCGAGCGCCTGCTGCAGGTTCTCCAGCGAATTGGCGATGCTGAAGCGCAGGTAGCCTTCGCCGAATTCTCCGAAGGCGGTGCCCGAGAGTGCTGCGACTCCTGCCTGCTCCAGCAACGCGTCGGCCAGGGGCTTCGACTTCCATCCCGTCTTCGTGATGTTGGGGAAGACGTAGAACGCGCCTTTGGGCATGCGGCACGAGAAGCCTTTGATTTTGTTCAGTCCTGCGACGAAAACATCGCGACGGCGCTGGAATTCGTCGCGCATGTGGTCGACGGAACTCTGATCGCCGCGGATGGCTTCGATCCCCGCGACCTGGGTGAAACTTGCGGTGCAGGAATTTGAGTTGGTCATCAAGCGCGTCATGTGCGCGGCCAGGTCCGGGCGCATCACGCCGTAGCCCATGCGCCATCCGGTCATGGCGTAGGTTTTTGAGAAGCCGTCGAGGAGGATAGTGCGCTCCTGCATGCCCGGGACTGACATGATGGAGAAGTGCTGAGCGCCGTCGAACAGCAGGCGGCTGTAGATTTCGTCGGACAGAACCATTATGTTGCGGTCGCCGATCAGCTTGGCAATTTGCTCGACGTCGCGGCGCTCCATGATTCCGCCGGTAGGATTCTGGGGGGAATTCAAAATAATCAGCCGAGTGCGGTCGTTGATGAGCGCGGCCAGTTCGCTCACATCGAGCGAGAAGTCGCGGTCTTCTTTGAGATGAATCGGGACCGCGGTTCCGCCCACGTAGTGGATCATCGACTCGTAGATGGGGAAGCCGGGGTTGGGATAGATGACTTCATCCCCCTCATCAATGAGCGCCAGGATCGTGAAGAAAATAATGGGCTTGCCGCCGGGAACGACTACCACCTCGTCGCTGGTGACTTTCACGCCGCGGGTGCGGCTGACGTACTCGGCTAACGCCTGACGGAGATCCGGCAGGCCGGCGGAGGGGCCGTAGTGGGTCCAGCCTTTGCGCAGGGCGTCGATGCCAGCTTCGACCACGTTTGCGGGCGTGTCAAAATCCGGTTCGCCGATTTCCAGGTGGACGATGCTTTTGCCTTGGCGCTCGAGGGCGCGCGCCTTGTTCAGAACTTCAAAAGCGGTCTCAGTACCGAGCCGCGACATGCGGCGGGCAAGATGTAATTCGTATTGGGTGGTTGGTGGCATGATGACAAACTCCTGAGCAGGCCAAACGGCACATTATACGCCCGGGGACGAGGCCATCGTCTCTACGGCGCGGAGTAAACTGGTGGCCGGGCGGAGGGATTGATGACTTCGTATCTCGATGAACTTTACACGCACCAGGAGTGGGCTGATGCCGAGCACTGGCGGGCGTTTGAGGCGCATGCGGCTGCGCTGGCCGACAAGGCGATCCGGGAGCGGCTGCTGCATATACATCTGGTACAGCATGGGTTTTTGTGGGTGACGAGTCCAGAGCGAACAGACTTCGCGTTCAAGAAGCTGGATGACTTCCCTTCGATGGGGGATCTGAAGATGTACGCGCAGCAAGGTCTCAAAGAGATGACTGAGTTGCTGAAGAAAACGGATCCGGATCGCATGGAAGAGATTATTGACGTGCCGTGGTTCAAGCCGCCCGCAAAGATCAGCGTTCGCCATGCCTTGACCCAGGCGGCGATGCACAGCCACTATCATCGCGGGCAAAATGCGACGCGGCTGCGGGAATTGGGAGGGGTGCCTCCGATGACGGACTTTATTGTCTGGCTGCGGAACGGGCAACCGGCGGCGAACTGGGGCTGACACAAACGTCATTCGAGCTGCGCTCGAAGGACAGCCGGGGGCGGCTGTCCCACATAAACCTTTCCTCGATAATCGGGGCTTATTCCGAGACGCTGTGCTCTTCGTTTTGCGAGCGCAGGACGCGGTCGACGGAGTAGGGAGCGCGGCGGCTGGGTTCGTGGTAGTGGCGGACTTGCATTTCGCCCAATAGGCCGATCGCCAGCAGGTTCAAGCCGCCGAGCAGCAGGCCCAGAGCGGCCATCATCAGCGGGCCGTGTGCGGCCATGACTGGGACGTGGCGCAGGAATTTTTCCAGACCGAGCCAGAAGACGATCGCGCTGCCCCCGAAGATGCTCATCATGCCGATGCTGCCGAAGAAGTGCAGCGGGCGCGATAGATAGCGCAGCAGGAAACGAATCGTCAGCAGGTCGAAGAACACGCGGAAAGTGCGGGTGATGCCGTAGTGCGAAACGCCGCGCTCGCGGTTCACGTTGCGGATGGCCACTTCGCAGATCGTCGCGCCATGCCACGAGGCCAGCGCCGGAATGAAGCGGTGCAGTTCGCCGTAGAGCGGCACCTGTTCGAGAATGTCGCGGCGATAGGCTTTGAACGTGGTGCCGAAATCGTGGATGTCGACGCCGCTGATCTTGGCCATCATCCAGTTGGCGATGCGCGAAGGGATGCGGCGCATCCAGAAATTGTCGACGCGGTTCTTGCGCCAGCCGCTGACGATGTCGTAGCCGGCGGCAATCTTTTCCAGAAACAGCGGAATATCGTTGGGATCGTGCTGCAGATCGCCATCCATGGCGATGATGTATTCGCCGCGGGCATGGTCGAAACCGGCGGCCAATCCCGCGGTCTGGCCGAAGTTGCGGCGCAGCTTGACCACCGTGACGCGGCTGTCGACCGCGGCAATCTCGCGCAGCATGGGGAAAGTGTGGTCGTTGGAACCGTCGTCCACGAGCACGATTTCGAACGTTTCACCATGCGCCTCCATCACCGCTTTCAGGCGGTCGTAGAGGTCCGTGACGTTGTCTTGCTCGTTGTGCAGCGGGACGACGATGGAGTACTTGGGCACAGTCTGCTTATTATAGACCGAAAATACGGTTCTAAGTTCCCTGTTCTCATTTCTCAGTTGGGTACCTTGGGGCTACGGCTGCGCTTGCGCATCGACCGGCGTTAGGCACCGATGGGACGTGTGGGTACCTTCGTCCCTTTTAGCCCTGTTCTTTGAGTTTTAGCCTGGACTTGTTCTCTTCCATGAAAGTCTTGATTTCGTTGGCTGCGCCGAGCAGGCGGTTCCATTGTTCGTAGTAGAGTGTGACGGGGAAACGGCCGAGGCCGTAGACGCTGACGCCGCCTTTTTCTCCGACTTTGAAGATCAGGTCTCCGCTGCGCTTCTTGGTTTCGACTTCTTTTTCGAGCTGAGACAGCCTGGCTTTGAGTTCTTCGTAGGTTGGTTCTGACATGGATTCCTCGCGATTGAAAATAAGTGCGTTTCGCCGGGTGATTGACTCATCAACGGGATGTGCGCCCGTTGCTCTATAGTAACTTGCCCGGCGTTGCCTTGCGGTGGATAACCGTTATAAGCTTTGAAGAGTCTAATCCCAAAGCAGGAAAGAGTTTTCTGGGGTAATTGATGCGTGTGTGGGTGAAATGGTCTGCATGGATCTGCCTGTCCCTGATGATGTGGACGGTGGCGGCGGAGTCTACCCACAATCACCCCAACCGGACTGAGTCCGCTTCCTGCTCGATTTGCGTGGTCGCGCACAGCGCCAGCCCCACCGTAAGTTCCAGTCAGGCCGCTCCGGTATTTGCCGCGATCGGTCTGCTGCGAGAAGAAGATGTCGTCGCGAAGACCCGGTTCGATTTCTCGGACCAGGGGATTCGCGGTCCTCCTGCCCTGTAGGGATTCCCACAATTTAAATCCGTCCGGCGCTTGCGCCGGCGATTCCCTATTGCTTCATTTTCTTCATTTCTTCAGGAGGACGTAATGCCTACTTCTTACAAGTGGCGAGCGCTCGCCATTTCGTTCGCAATCTTTCTAAGCATCTTTCTAATGATGTTTCTGAACACCGCAGGCTGGGCCCAGTCGACGGGAAATTCTGGTTCGATCAGCGGCAGCGTGGTGGATCCAACGGGTGCGGTCGTCCCTAAAGCGACGGTCGAAATCCACAATCCGGTGAGCGGTTACGATCGGTCCACTGTCACCGACGCTGCGGGGAAGTTCACCTTTACCAATATTCCTTTCAACAATTACCACCTGACGGTAAGGGCGGAGGGCTTTGCCACCGCTGTGCAGGACGTGGAGCCACGCTCCGCGGTGCCGGTCAGCGTTGCCATCACATTGCAAGTGGCGGCATCGACCACCCAGGTGACGGTTGAGTCCGAAGGCGGCGATCTGATTGAGAACGACCCCACCGCCCACACCGACGTGGACAAGAGCTTGTTCGACAGACTTCCTTTGGAAAGCGCTTCCTCCTCGCTGAGTTCGCTGGTCACGCTGGCCACTCCGGGTGTGGCGGCGGATTCGAATGGTCTTTTCCACGGTCTGGGCGATCACGCGGAAAACTCGTTTTCCGTCGATGACCAGCCGATTACCGACCAGCAGAGCAAAGTGTTCTCCAACCAGGTTCCGCTCGATTCCATCCAGTCCATGGAGGTCATCGCCGGCGCGCCGCCCGCCGAATACGGGGGCAAGACCAGTTTGATCATCAACGTCACCACCCGGTCAGGCCAGGGCATGACGACGCCCCATGGCGCGGTAACGACCTCCTATGGCAGTTTTGGCACATCCAACGTTGGGTTCAACCTCGGCTACGGGGGGCAGAAATGGGGGAATTTTATTTCGGCCAACGGACTGAGGAGCGGCAGGTTTCTCGACCCGCCGGAATTTGCCGTAATGCACGACAAAGGAAACGAAGAGAACCTGTTTGACCGCGTGGACTATCAACTCTCGACTGCGGACTCGATCCACCTGAACTTCGGCTACTCGCGCTCCTGGTTTCAAAACCCGAATTCGTTCGATCAACAGTTTCACGACGTAAACGGCGTTCAACTCACCGATCCGGTCACGGGCAGTCCGCTGGGGGCCACCGACCAGGTTTCGCAGATCAAAACCTTCAACATTTCGCCGACATGGACGCGCTTGCTCAGCTCGAACTCGGTGTTTACTTTCGGCGGCTTCGTGCGCCGCGACCAGTACAACTACTATCCGAGCGCGAACCCATTCAACGATTTCTCTCCCGACTTGCAAGGCGAGACAGTGGTTCAGAACCGGAAGCTCACGAATACAGGCCTTCGGTCCAATGTGTCGTACGTGAAGGGGATCCACAACATCAAGGTGGGAGTCACCTACGAGCAGACGTTCCTGGATGAGGCGGACGGCATCGGCATCGTCGATCCCGGCCTGGTTGCAGCAATTTCACCGTCTTGTCTGACGGCGACGGGGCAGCCGCTCGCAGGCACACCCTGTGCGGTGCTGGCGCCTTACGACTTGACTGGCGGAGGCGGGCGTTATGCGAGAGGAAGTCTGTTCTCGTTCAACGGCCACACCGACGTAAAGGAACTGGCAATCTACGCCCAGGACTCGATCACCAAGGGAAACTGGTCGTTCAACCTGGGACTGCGCGGGGATTTCTATAACGCTCTGGCGCGCGACCGGCAAGGGGAACCTCGGCTGGGCGCTGCTTACAACATCAAGAAAACCAACACCGTGTTGCGGGTTTCGTACGCACGAACCCTGGAGAGTCCTTTCAACGAGAATCTGGTAATAGCCAGCACTGGCTGCGGCATCCCATTTCTGGCCGCTCTGGTGCCGCCGCCCGGCGTCCCGTGTGCGACAGGACCCATTACTCCGGGCTACCGCAACGAATTCCACGCGGGGTTGCAACAGGCGTTCGGGCGCTACCTGGTGGTGAGCGGCGACTATATCTGGAAGTACACGCACAACGGCTACGATTTCGGAACCGTGGGCAGCACGCCGATCACCTTCCCAATCGAATGGCACAACGCGAAGATTCCGGGATTTGCGCTGCGGGTGAGCGTGCCCAATTATCGCGGGTTCTCGGCGCAGGTGGTGATGTCGAGCGTGGCCGCTCGCTTCTTCCTGCCGCAAGTGGCGGGGTTGCCGATCATTCCCCCGGCTACTGGAGTCTTCCGGATCGATCACGACGAGAGGTTCAACCAGACCACGCACCTGCAATATCAACCGTGGAAAACCGGGCCGTGGTTTGGCTTCAACTGGCGGTACGACAGCGGACTGGTGGCTGGAGCAACGCCTTGCTTTAATCCGCTCACGGCAACTTGCGCCGGGGCGTCCACTTCCCTGGGCGGCCAACCCGCGATCAACCTGATCAATACCATCTCGGGTGCGCCGCTGACCGCCGATCAGGAATTTCAGGCGGGATTCACCTGCAACGGCATGCGGGCCACTCCCACCCACGCTCTGCCGAGTCCGTGCTTGGCCTCGCAGTTCGGGTCAGCGCTGATCTCAGTGCCGGCGCCGAACGCCGAAAATGATGACCACAATCCGCAACGCATCGCCCCGCGGAGTCTGTTCGACCTTTCATTGGGTCATGACAATCTGTTTCACGGCGACAAGTACAAATGGAGTGCGCAACTGACCGTCATTAACTTGACGAACAAATACGCGCTCTACAACTTCCTCTCCACCTTCAGTGGGACGCACTACGTTACGCCGCGAACGCTGACGGCGGAGTTGGGGTTCCACTTCTAGCGACGAATTGCATCGGACCGGACAGGCGGCCCTTTGCGGCCGCCTGTTTTTTCTTAGCAGGTTCCAGAGACGTTCCTGCTTTGTAACCGCTGCTTTTGTAAACGAATGTAAAGCGCTGCGGAATCTAGGGATACATGAGATTGATAGAATAAAAAGTAATCGCCACTCGGAACCGCGCATCTATTCGCAATGAGAGAAATTTTTGCGGGTGAAATCACGTTGGGAGAAGTCATTGTCTATTAAGTCCGCCGCCAGACTCACGGCCTGGGTTGCGCTTGCCATCCTTTTCCCATTGCTGAGTGCCGGACAGCAGAGCACGCCTCCGTCGAATCAGGATTCACCGGCCCAAACCCAGTCGCAGACGGCAGCACAGGATCAGGCCTCGCCCTCGACGCAGCAGAAGCCTGCCGATCATCCTCCAGGCGACCAACCTCCCGCCGACCAGCCTCAGACGGGCAAGGAGACGAAGGGGCAGGACACCGCCGCCCCAGGAACCTCCTCGGGAACGTCGAAGGATCGGCTCTTCTATGCTTTGCCAAATTTCTTGAGTCTGGAGAACAGTCGCAAGGTTCCACCGCTGACCACCAAGCAGAAATTTGCGGTGGTGGCGCGAGGCACGTTCGATCCCGTGCAATTTCCCTGGTGGGGTCTGTTGTCCGCCATCAGCCAGGCGGAGAACAGCGAGCCTGCCTACGGGCAGGGATGGGAGGCTTATGGAAAGCGTTATGCAACCACTGCGGCCGACAGCATAATCGAAAACTTCATGACTCAGGCCATCTTTGCGTCGGCTCTACGCCAGGACCCACGGTTCTACCAGTCGGGAAAGGGCGGGTTTGGGCGCCGGAGTTGGTACGCGGTCAGCCGGATTTTTGTGACCCGCACCGATTCCGGACATTCGCAGTTTAATTATTCTGAGGTTGTTGGCGCTGCGACCGCAGCCGGCATCTCCACCTACAGCTACCATCCGCGGAGCACCTTCATCAGTACGCCAACCAACCCACACATGTTTGTTGGCTCCGACCGAACTCTAACCAATGCCCTCAACGTGTGGGGAACACAGGTCGGCCTCGACACCGTCACCATCGTCGTCAAAGAGTTCTGGCCCGACATCCGGCGCAAAATGTCGCACAAGCACAAGGTCGACACGGAAAACACGGCGCCTCCGGACAGCAAACCTTAAAACCGGCGATTTGGCGCGGCAAGCAATCGAACTTGGCTTGAGATGGTTGCAAAACCCTTACGCGGCCCTGAGTTCGGTCTGGCTCACTCGATGGATGACCGTGGCGGGCAACTGCAGGACTCGCGCTTGTGAGGTTCGGTTGGAGCGGACTTGTATGGCAATTCCCCCGTCGCTGGGGAACGGGTCGGATAACACTTCGAACTCTTCGCCGTAGATTCGAATCTTTTGCGATGCGGCGTACCCGAACTGCCGGATGCGTGCACAAACCTCGGAGGCCGGGAGACTGCTCTGGCTGGTAATCACTGGATCCTCGTTTCCGGCGGAAAAGAAATACCCTCTGCCCGAACCAGTCATTTCACGCCTTTCGGCGGAGTTTCGCTGTGATCCCGGTCACAGAACTGGAGGTCGTCGAACTGATACTCGTGAGGTTGTACCCTTTCGGCCTCTGAGATTTGATTCGTTCGGAGTGGTCGGACAGACCGCCGACCGCGCCTTCCAAAGTCAGTGACCCCGCGCACGGATTCCGTGATTGGCACTGCGGTTACTTGAAAAGGAAACCGCCGTCATTTACGTCGCTTCCCCTTCCCTGCTAACATCATTTGTTTACGGCACAACCGTCAACCCAATCTGATTCTCGCCTTCATAAATCTCACGGAGGAAACATGGCAATTAAAGTAGGCATTAATGGCTTCGGAAGGATCGGCCGCAACGTGTTGCGGGCTTCGCTTAAGGATCCAAACCTGGATTTCGTCGCGGTCAACGACCTGACGGACCCCAAAACTCTGGCTCATCTTCTGAAGTACGACTCGGTTCTGGGCAACCTTCCGAATCAGGTTTCGGCCGACGCCGACAGCATTACCGTCGACGGCAAGACCATCAAAGTTTTCAAAGAAAAAGACCCGGCCGCGCTGCCCTGGGAGTCCGTGGGCGCGCAGGTGGTGATCGAGTCGACCGGACGCTTCACCGATGCCGCCGACGCCAAGAAGCACATGCGCGGGCCGGTGAAGAAAGTCATCATCTCGGCTCCGGCGAAGAATGAAGACATCACGCTGGTTCTGGGCGTCAACCATGAAAAATATGACGGAGCGAAGCATCACATCATTTCGAATGCGTCCTGCACGACGAACTGCCTGGCGCCCGTGGCCAAAGTGATCCAGGACGAATTTAAGATCGTCAGCGGCACCATGACGACCATTCATTCCTACACCAACGACCAGGTGATCCTCGACTTCCCGCACAAGGATCTGCGGCGCGCGCGAGCGGCGGCGATTAATATGATTCCCACTTCCACGGGGGCGGCGAAGGCGCTGAAGCTGGTGATTCCGGAACTCGGCGGCAAGATCGACGGATTTTCGATGCGTGTTCCCACGCCGAACGTATCGGTAGTCGACTTCGTGGCATGGGTCGAGAAGAAGACAACCAAGGAAGAAGTGAACGCGGCGCTGAAGAAGGCGACGCAATCCGGGCCGTTGAAGGGCTATCTGGCGTATGAGGAGCAGGAACTGGTGTCGTCGGACTTCAAAGGCAACTCCTTCTCTTCGATCGTGGATGCGCCTTGTACCATGGTGGTCGGCGGCAACTGCGTCAAGGTGATCTCCTGGTACGACAATGAGTGGGGATACTCCTGCCGCGTGCGCGACCTGATCAACTACATCGCAAGCAAGGGCCTGTAAAGAACTATTTGTCATCCTGAGGCGGGCGCCGTTGCCCGCCGAAGGACCTGAGCGAGCCGCGCGCTGCGTCGCGTTCTTTTTTTTGCGACACATGAATCGCGCGTCTGGCTCGCTTCCTTAATATCGCCTGCAAAGAAGGACGACCAGCCAATGTCCAAGCTGTCCATTCGTGATCTCCCGCTCAATGGCAACCGGATTTTTATGCGCGTCGACTTCAACGTGCCGCTCGAAGACGGGCGGGTCATGGACGACACACGCATTCGCGAAACCCTGCCCACCATCGAATACGCCCTGCGCCACGGCGCGCGGCTGATTCTGGCATCGCATCTCGGGCGGCCCAAGGGCAAACCCAATCCCAAGTTGAGCCTGAAGCCGGTGGCCGAGCGGCTGCGCATGCTGCTCGATAAAGAACTGGCGCGCGGCGAGAACGTTGGCTTCAGTCCGGAGTGCGTTGGTCCAGAAGCCGAAGAAGTCGCAACTCAGTTGGAAAAGGGCCAGACGCTGCTGCTCGAAAATCTGCGCTTTCATGGCGAAGAGGAAGCCAACGACGAGAAGTTCGCGCGGCAACTGGCGAACCTGGCCGAGTATTACGTGAACGATGCATTCGGCACCGCGCACCGGGCTCATGCATCGACCGTTGGGATGACGAAGTTCGTAAAGCAATCCGCCGCTGGGTTGCTCATGGAGAAAGAACTGAAATATCTCGGCAAGGCGCTGCAGCATCCCGAGGAGCCATTCGTCGCGATTCTGGGCGGCGCGAAGGTTGGCGACAAGATCGGCGTGATTCGGAATCTGATGGACAAAGTGAATGCGCTGATCATCGGCGGAGGCATGGCCTACACGTTCCTCAAAGCGCAGGGACACGAGATCGGCAAATCGCTGCTCGAAGCCGACAAGGTCGACCTCGCCAAGCAGCTGTTGGCGGAAGCAAAGAAGCGGAATCTGAAATTCCTGTTGCCGATCGATCACGTGGTGGCGATAAAGCCGGAGGCCAATGTGGTGGTGCAGCAGGTTGGCGAAGGCCAGCCCATCCCTGCCGACAAGATGGCGCTCGATATTGGGCCAAAGACGATTGAATTGTTCTCCGAGGAAATCTCAACCGCGCGGACCATTGTGTGGAACGGGCCGATGGGAGTGTTTGAAGTTCCGGGATTCTCACGCGGCACGTTCAAGATTGCCCATGCGGTGGCGGATAACGGCGGGGCGATTTCGATTGTGGGCGGTGGCGATTCGGTCGCGGCCGTGCACGCCGCGAACGTAGCCGACAAGATCACGCACATCTCCACTGGCGGCGGCGCTTCCCTGGAATTCCTGGAAGGAAAGAAGCTGCCGGGAGTCGAAGCGCTCACGGATAAGAAGTAGAAAAAAACAGTTCTCAGTTCTCAGTTCTCGGTTCTCGGTTCTCAGTAAGAGGCGAAGGGGTTTCACTAAGAAAGGGCAACTGCGTACTGAGAGTTTGTTATGCGACTTCTGCTGGACAATCAGAAAATCATTGAGATCGACGGGCCGGCCGACATCACCAAAGAAACGACTGACGCGATTGTGAATGCAGCGCACCCCTCGCTTCTGGGAGGCGGTGGAGTCGATGGTGCGATTCATCGCGCAGGAGGTCCTGCCATTCTGACCGAGTGCCGGCAGATTGTCAGCAAGATTGGAAGGCTTCCGGCTGGGCAGGCGGTGATCACGACCGGCGGGGACCTTCCCGCGAAGCATGTGATTCACACGGTGGGCCCGGTCTATCGCGGCGGACAGCAGGGAGAGGCCGACCTGCTTGCGAGCTGTCATCGGGAGTCGATTCGCGTGGCTGACGAGCACGGGCTTACTTCCATTTCCTTTTCTGCGATCTCCACGGGCGCGTTTGGATATCCCGCAAGCGAGGCCGCGCCCGTCGCAATCTCTTCTGCGATCGACGCTCTGCGATCCGCCAAGTCCGTGAAGCGCTGCCGCTTCATTCTGTTTGACTCGGACGATCTTAGAACATTCGGCCGGGCCGCCAAGAAACTCGAGAATTCGAACTCATTCCGCATTGAAAAGGCTGACTCATGAGAAAAAAAGTAATGGCCGCGAACTGGAAGATGTACAAGACACCTGACGACACCCGGGATTATTTTCGCGAGTTCCTGCCCCTGGTGGCGGGACACGACCGCGACGAGATCGTGGTCTGCCCACCCTACACGGATGTGGCGACGGCCATTGAAGCGGCACGGGGTTCTAACGTTGCGATCGGGGTGCAGAATGTTCATTGGAAGGCGGACGGAGCTTATACGGGAGAGATTTCCGCGCCCATGCTGTTGTGTCTGGGCGTGACCCACGTGATCATCGGACACTCGGAGCGGCGCCAGTATTTTGGCGAGACCGACGACACGGTGAACCTGCGCTTGAAAACTGCACTGGAGTCTGGGCTGACCCCGATCTGCTGCGTGGGGGAAGTGTTGCAGGAGCGCGAGGCCGGACTCACCGATGACGTTCTCCGCCGCCAGTGCGTGCGGGCGTTCCACGCTATCTCGGCGAAGAAGGCGGCGAAGTTGATTGTTGCCTACGAGCCAGTGTGGGCGATCGGTACGGGCAAGACCGCGACCCCAGAACTGGCCGCCGAGGCGCATGCGGTGATCCGCCGCGAAGCGGTTGAGATATTCGGCGACGAATTCGCGGCGACGCTGCGCATTCTCTACGGCGGGTCGGTGAAGCCCGACAATGCGACGGCGCTCATGTCACAGGAGGAGATTGACGGCGCGCTCGTGGGGGGAGCGTCGCTCGATCCAAAGTCGTTCGCGGCGATTGTGAAGTACTGAAAAGAGCAGCCGAAACCGCATCCTCCCGCCCCAGAGCCACGCCATAATCCGGCTCTGGGACAGCCGCAGCGAGGCGCATCTGCTTTGCTATAATTAAATACTGCCTGGACTTTACGGTTCATAACTGTGCGGAAGTGGTGGAACTGGCAGACACACCATCTTGAGGGGGTGGCGCCGAAAGGCGTGGGGGTTCAAATCCCCCCTTCCGCACCAATTTTAAGGCCGTAGATTGAATAGGTTACAGGCAGCTACCTAGTTTCGTACAATTATCGTACAATGCTTCCGGTGGGCTCACCTTCTCCCGGAGGCATTTATGTTGAGCGTCTACACTCGTCACTATCCTCCTTGCGCGCAGTCAGATCCCTATTACAGACGTTGCCACTGCCCGAAGTGGATCATGGGCACTGTCGAAACGACAGGCGTCTTCGTGCGCTTGAGCGCACGCACCCGCGCCTGGGAGAAGGCAGAAAAGAAGGCGCGGCTGATGGACGCGGAGGCGGCCGACCCCTCGCCGGCACGCGTGACCGTACAGGACGCGCTCGACGCATTCATCGCAAGAAAGCAGGGCCAGCGGCTCTCGCACAGCTGGCTCTACAAATTCACGCTGATGCAGCGTGAACTCGTTAGCTTTGCTCTGGGTCGAGGTCTGACGTACATTGACGAATTCAACGACGACGAACTTGGCCTGCTCAGTCGATCCTGGAAGGTCGCCCCAATCACCGCCCAGAAGCGGCAGGAACGTTGGCACTCGTTTTTCGCTTACTGCGTGCGAAAACGCTGGCTAAAACAGAACCCGGTCGAAGAATTGGGCTCAATCAAGGTCCGACCTGTCCCCACTGATTATTTTTCGCAAGAAGAGTTTCAGAAGTTGGTGAACGTAACCTACGATCTGTCTCATTGGAGCACGAATCCTGGACACAGGGTCCGAGTGCGAGGCCTCTTGCTTCTCATGCGCTACAGCGGACTGCGCCTGAATGATGCGGTAACACTTGAGCGGGCGCGCTTGACGGAAAATCGCCTGTTTCTATACCAGCAGAAAACAGGGCTGCCAGTATACGTACCGCTGCCGCCTCACGTAGTCGAGCTTTTGAGGACAGTCGAAAACACCAATTCGCGCTACTTCTTCTGGACTGGAAATGGGTTGCATTATCGCGCCAGCAATTGCTGGCACGCCAGTTTGCAGCGCCTTTTCAAGTGGGGAAAACTTGGCAAGAGGGCGCATCCCCACATGCTCCGGGACACTTTTGCCGTAGAACTACTGTTGGCAGGCGTTCCCATTGACCAAGTGTCCATTCTGCTGGGACACGCTAGCGTGAAGACCACTGAGCGGCATTACGCTCCTTTCGTCAAGGCCCGTCAGGAGCAATTAGTGTCGTCCGTGGAAAAGAGCTGGCGGCTCCAGGGACTGCGGCTCGTGAAGAAGCACGCTTAGCAACTCTCGGCCCTTTGCAGCAACCGTCGATAACCGTCAGCTTGCTTTTCGAAGCCTGCGATGTACGCGATGAAGAACTGTTTCTGGCACGCGCAAGGTGCGATATCCGCGCTTGTGCAACTTCTCTTCCCTGCTCCAGCGGATTACGCCCTGTTCCCGTTCAAAAATCCTTCGCACTGTCTTCTCACTGAGCGCCCAAAGTTTGGCGATCTCGATCACCGAGTAGTGCTTCTCATTCGCCAAATCGAAAGGGCCTAATGATGACCCGACGGAAACCGGACGGAAACCGTCAGACGGCTCTATTGGTCTTCTAGCGGAGTCAGACATGGTACAAACCTCAACCGCAGCTGGATGTTAACCAACTTGATTCCACATGCTTAAATTGTCCAATGAATTCTCGGGCGATAGCTATTCCCAACAGGAATAGCTGAGTCAGAAATGAGGCAAATGCGCCGCTCGGACGCTGCCTTTATTGATCGGCTGCCGCGAGGTGGAATAATCTGAATGCCAAGGTCGCACGAGAAACTACCGAGTGACTTTCCGCAGCGAGGAACAAAAACATGAAGGTCTACTTCCTGACTCGTTCGTCGCGCCCCGCAATTCAAGATGGGCAGATGAAAACCGTTCTGCTTTGCCTTGAACCAACGGGGACCAAGAAGACCCTCGACCAACTGGTTAAGGAGTGCCTCAGTCGAAACTACGCGATGACGTTCAAGCAGGTTCACGAAGGAGACGATCTACTGAAATTCACAGCTAATTCCATCCTGTACCACCTAGACCGGATGGGGTCCCTGATTGGAACAGACGAATCTGTGAGGGAAGACTTAAGATGAAAGACGCCATCTTCGGAAAAGACCCGCAAGCACCACTGGAGGGTGCCGTTCTAGATGAGTTGCGCCGCGTGCCCCGTGCAACAGCGACGCTTCGGCTGTCAGCGGCGCTCAGGACCGCTTGCCTTTTTCATAGTGACAACTTGAGCGGATGGCAACAATTCAATTGGCTTTGGTGGACGGCGCTGGTAAGCATATCTGCGGAGGAAGGAACGGGCGAACTCGTTCGCCAATCGCGAATTGTCGTCCTTTCTCATAATCACATACGTTTTGAAACACAATGACTCATCAGAAAGAGGCTTTACCACTACACCTTCAGCCCTACAGCCAAGGGCCGTAGGTTTGGTGAGGATGGCCACCCCGACGTGCTCAGATACCAAGTGAATCGCCTCTTGTGGCGTAATAATGTCGTGCGCGCGTTTCGGAGCAATTCCCTCTCGTCGTGCTGCGTCCATGATTGCGTCATGAACGACCGGGTTAACTCGGCGCGCGAACAGAATCCATTCATCTCTTGCCAGATCTTGGAGCACGAGGTGTTCTTTTTGGGCAGCCGCGTGGCCCTCTGGAAGAGCCGCATAGAGCGACGTCAGAACAAATGGCGCGGCCTCGATCTGAGAGTCCTCCGGCGGTGCCGTCACCAGGGCTAGATTCAATTCGCCTGCTAGAACACTCCGGACCAACTCGATTGAGAACTGACTGATCAGGCGAATGGCGAGCTTGGGATACAGGGGGAGACGAACGGCAAGAAGGTCCGAAACCCAAGCTTGATCGGCTTCGTGCGAGTGTCCAATTGTCAAAACATTATCCGCTCCGTCATGGGCGGTACGAGCGAGCTGAAAAGCCCGCTCCATATGCAAGACCGAAGAGCGAGCCTCTGCGACGAAGACTCGCCCAGCATCGGTGAGTTCCACCCGGACAACCCGTCGATTATCGCGAGTGAACAGTCGAAATCTAAGTTCTTTTTCGATCTCAGTGATTTGCCTGCTGAGCGCAGATTGGGTGAGGTGCAACCTGAGGGCGGCCTTCGTGAAGTTCAGCTCTTCGCCCAAGGCAATGACGGCGTGCAAGTGACGGACTTCGAGGTTGGGGAACATTGCTCAAACCCCCGGTGGTTGACATCCTCACGCTTCGTCCCGCGAGGCAGTGCATATTCTGATGGATTTCCGTACAGGAACGACTAGTTTTCTGTTTGGTGGCCCGGATTCGGGACAGCAAGGAGGAAGGAGTTGGACCTAGGCGTTCGTGCGTAAGGACTGGCGCTTCGGGACGGTCAGTTATTGAACGGTTTGTCGTTGTCCGGAAGATCTTCTGAAACGGCAAGAATGCAGGACTGGCCGTCGAATTGGATCTTGTCTGCGGAATACGCGATGGTCTTGACCTCGCCGGACTTGGTCCGAAGCCGGGTGATGACGTTCCGAAGCGGCCCCCGTTGCTGCAGCTGCGCGATCATCAACGCTCGATCCTTCGGGTCTTCCCAGATCCTAAGTTCCACAACAGTACGTCCGATCACTTCGGTTCGGGAATAGCCGTACCTGCGCTCGAATGCGGCATTCACATCGATAAATCTGCCTTCGTTGACTGTCGTAATGGAGAATGCAATGGGGCTCGAACGGAAGACCTTTTGAAACTTGTCCTCAGACACTCTGCGACCTTCCTCCGACTGTTCCAGGGCCTTCTCTGTCTGGCGAAGATCTGTCAGACGCCGCTGAAGTTCTGACCCATAAATCTCAGCACGCTCGTAGAGACGAGAATTCTGAATCGCGGCGGCGGCGGGTATCGCCAATAACTGCGTTCGCCGAAGGTGGTCTTGAGTGAAGGTGTTTGGCTGGGTGTGGCCCACCGAAAGAAGCCCCAACGTTTGCTGGGATGCAACCAGCGGCACGCAAAGCCATGATCGGATGTCGGAATGGCCCTTGAAGCTGGGCCATTCCTTTTCGTTTTTGGTATCGGCGAGCAAGACATTGTTCTGGGTCGTCAATATTCGCAACAGGAACGGGGAGTCTGCAGCGTCGAGGGTCAGTGGATATTCCGGAGCCTTCTTGGGAACCTCGTGACGCAGTTTTTCTCGTGCTACAAGAAGCTGTGTCTCGCCCTCTAAGAGCAACACGCGTGCGCACTCACCTGGGACTAGTTCCAACAAGGACTGAAGTAGCTTGTCCAGGACGAAGTCCATCCGCAGATCTGCGGTGAGCGCGAGAGTCGCCTTGCTTAGAGCATCGGATTCTGCCCTTGCGGACTCGGCCGCCGCTAGGTGCTTGGCAATCTTTTCCTCTGCTTCCTTGAGCGCAGTGATTTCCTGAGCCGTTCCAACAAGACGGTAGATTCTGCCGGCGTCATCCCGTGCCGGGAAACCATGCACCGTCACCCAGCGCACTTCCCCGTCGGCACGCACGATCCGAAATCTTTCATCGAAGTGTCCCGTCTGAGTTGCTTCTCCAAGCTTTGTAAGTACATGAACTCGATCTTCGGGATGGATGAGATCTTCGTACGAAGATGGATTTTCGAACAGACTCTGGCAAGAACGGCCGGTAATTGTCTCGTAAGCCGCGTTCACGTAGAGGGCCTTCTTGGTTTCCGCGTCGATCATCCAGACGACTTCCTGAATGTTGTCTGCCATCTCCTGGAGCCGTTCTTCGGTATCGAGTTGTATTTGTTGCGCGCGCCGCAAAGATCTGGTGTAGAGGACAATCAGGACAGAGAGAACAGCGGCTCCCAAAAGCAGGAAAGCGGAGAATACGTCGAGGGTTCGGAGCCTGGTCCTGAATACTGCTAGAACTACAGCGAGGAGTACAGCGCAAACAACCATCGAAATGAAGGGCCAGCGAGGATAAGCCATCCATCTTCGGGGGGATTCTCGCCGGGGTGGGTAAACTTGACGCATTTGCATTTTCGGGGAGCTGCGGTCGCCAGCACGACGACCGCGCGGATCAGCAATGAGATGCGCGCTTGTGCCGAAACCGTCAGAAGCGCCGCAGTTTGGGCCGATACTACGCGCCCCTACCCAGCGGGTCAAGAAGGCGTCCAAGCAATGGTGGACATCAGTTTCCGAGTTGTACACGAACCGGGAAGTACTCCATTCGTGGACACAAGAGCGTTTCCCCGTACCGATAGTGAAACTTCCTACAACCCGACTGTGTCACAGAGGAGAACCTATGGAATCTCGGCTGTTGTTTTAGTCTCCGAATTGAGAATCCTTTATCTCCCAGCGTCTTAACAAATCGCCGGGATCTATTAGCACACTTTATTATATAAGCAACAATAATTATCACTGAATTAGTATAACTTTTGCTTCTACTCCGGGGGCGCTGTACCATGTTCGTTCGGAGGAGACCATGACGGCAAAGCGCGTCCACATCAAAATTTTCGACACGACTCTTCGCGACGGAGAGCAGTCTCCCGGTTGCACTATGAATCAGCAGGAAAAGCTGCGCTTGGCTGATCAGCTTGACCGTCTCGGCGTCGACGTGATCGAAGCTGGTTTTCCCATCGCTTCAGATGGAGACTTCGAGTCCGTGAAGGCGATTGCGATTGCGGTGCGCAGGCCGATCATTGCCGCACTGGCACGAGCCTGCCAGCCCGATATTGAGCGCGCTTGGGAAGCTTTGAAACACTCGGCTCAGCCACGCATTCATATTGTTCTGGCAACATCCGATATTCACTTGAAATACAAGCTGCGTATCACGCGCGATCGGTGTATAGAGCAGGCCCGCGAATCGGTTCGCTTCGCCAAGTCTCTCTGCGATGACGTCGAGTTCTCCTCGGAGGATGCGACCCGCACGGACCCAGATTTTCTGTGTCAAGTGCTGGATGCGGTCGTCGAAGTGGGAGCAACCACACTGAACATCGCTGACACGGTCGGCTACACCGTCCCGGCTGAGTTCGGAGACCTGATCACGACCATCCGTCAACGCGTGAAGGGGATCGAGAATGTGACTATCTCCGCACACTGCCACAACGATCTGGGCATGGCGGTAGCGAATGCGCTGTCGGCTGTGGCGGCGGGAGCGCGGCAGGTGGAGTGCACCATCAACGGAATCGGGGAGCGGGCGGGTAACGCGTCGCTGGAAGAGATCGTGATGGCCATGCGGGTTCGGCCCGACCGGTACGCCTACGAAACCGGAATCGTTGGCGAGCAGATTTTCTCCGCCAGCCAGATGCTGAGTGAGATCACTGGTGTGCCGGTGCAACCGAATAAGGCGATTATCGGTCGCAATGCATTTGCGCACGAAGCCGGCATTCATCAGGACGGCGTTCTAAAGAATCCCCTGACCTACGAAATCATGACCCCGCAGTCGGTCGGAGTGCCCGATTCGAAGTTGGTGCTGGGCAAGCACTCGGGCCGACACGCTCTCGGCATCCGCTGCGAACAATTGGGCTATCAGTTCGATCGCAGCGGACTCGATGACATCTACCGCCGTTTTCTCCGGCTGGCCGACAACATTAAGCATGTGGAAGATCATCACTTGTTTGAGCTGATCGCCAGGCAGTCCGGGAGACTTTAGAGGCTGGGGTCCAAAGGGCGAAACCCTACTTTTGGGAAGCCCAACAGGCTGGTTCGTACTTTCCTTCGGCGAGCTTTCCAAGGCTCACAAGTGGACAACTGGTTACTAGGGATAATCCTGTATACCGGCAAACGGCTTCTGTTCGATAGCATGCCGCCGTGCCCGCCCATACCGAAGCCAAGATCCATCAACTCTGCACGGAAGCTCTCGCCGCCCAGACAGAAGCCGACGTGGAACGGATTATTCCCGAACTCCGCGCGGCTCTTCATGAGCACGTTAAATTAGCGAAGGACTCTCTCGAAGGGCAAGTAAGTGCGATTGCCGTTCTGGACTCATCTCAAAGCGCCCGCGGCGTGAAGGAACCATTGTTCGGATTTCGTGAAAATGCCGACGGCGGCAACTCTGGCGACGAGTTCGTGTGAAAACTCTTCCATGAACAAAAGAAGCGAGTCCAAAGAGAAAAAGCCATATTTCCCTCCTACGCTTACAAAATTAACTGCACTTCAAGCAAAACGATTTGTGATGGACCGTACCGATTGTAGCGATCAAGAAGCAGAGGATTTGTTGGCTTCGCCGCGCCGAGAAATGGCTATAACGGCAATGAGCGCACGAAGGAAACATGCGCCGTCGCAGCCGGAGGAAGAGCCATGCCAACTGATGACGACACGAATCGGCGAGTGAAAGAATTGATCGCTGGAATTGACATCGAGCAAGACCCGAAAAGGTTTTCGGCGCTGGTCGAAGAACTGAATCGCCTGCTAGATAGCGAACAGATAATCAGGAAACCACCCAAGCCCACGGCCTGAATACTTGTCAACAAGTGGTGAGCGAAGGCATTGATCGCGGTAATTTCTAGTGGTATTGGACTCGAATCTCGGTGACAGGCCAGCTACGCCGTGGTCTACTGACTGAGCTCCAACGATTGCTTATCCCCCGCGCTACCCCGCGTCGTTTGGATCTCTTCTGCGACGCGGGGGTCCTAGCACCTAACGTGTACTCCCCATATTTTGATGCGTTAGACCTCAATCAACTTTGTAAACGCGTCCGGATTGCGCCCCCAAGATAGCGCGTTTGTAGGCTTGTCCAACTTTCCATCCTTCGACCGGAATCACACCGTGAAAGAACGAACCCATACTAGGTACGGATTCTTCTAGGATCGTGGGATTCACCAAATTGATACGCAATCCCTTGGGAAGTTCGATTGCGGTAGCCCGAACAAAACCCTCCAATGCGCCCGAGACGGTTGAAGCCGCGACGCCGGCGAAGATCGGTTCGTCATTAAGAACGCCCGAAACCAAAGTGAATGATCCATTTTCTTTGATGAACGGGATCGCCTCCTGAACCAGGCTGATCTGACCCATGAGCTTGCTTCCCAACGAGAACTGCCATTTTTCAGCGGTGAGTTCCGAAAGCGGAGCAAATGCGACTTCACCTGCTGCAATGGCCACGGCATCAAACGAGCCGACGGCTTGATA
>Ga0210384_10001362_pt1 | contig 33480 bp, 26 predicted proteins | sample IncBWH2MmetaG_FD_160574 | JGI IMG/M metagenome (GOLD analysis project Ga0210384, IMG submission 160574) | Forest soil microbial communities from Barre Woods Harvard Forest LTER site, Petersham, Massachusetts, United States - Inc-BW-H-2-M | ecosystem: Environmental > Terrestrial > Soil >...
GGCGATGTTGTTTCTTGCGCTGGTGATGATGCCTTTTTACTACATTTCCAAAACGCACTCCGTTCCAGGCTATTTGAAATTGCGTTTTGGAGAGCCGGCGCGTGCAGTCTCTGCGGTTTCGTTTGCATTTATGACCGTGCTGATGAGCGGCGTCAACATGTTCGCGATGGCCAAGGTCATGCAGATTGTGCTTGGTTGGGACATCAATTTCAGCATCTGGGTATCGTCGCTGACCGTGGCGGTCTATGTGACGCTCGGCGGATTAAGGTCGGCCATTTTCAATGAAGTGCTGCAGTTTTTTTTGATTTGGGCCGGCGCGCTGCTCATTCCCATTCTGGGCCTGTATGAGGCCGGCGGCTGGAGCAACCTGAAGCTGCAGATTGCCCTGCGGGCGTCGGACCAGTACGTTCACCTGTGGTCGGGTTTGGGGTCCTTCACGGACAACCCCATGGGCATCAACTGGATTGGCATTGTTTTCGGGCTGGCTGCGGTCATTTCCATGGGCTACTGGACGACCGATTTTCTCGTCGTGCAACGCATCCTCGCCGCTAAAGATATTCGCAGTGCGGAGATGGCCCCCATCATTGGAGCCGGTTTCAAGATGTTTGTTCCGCTCATCGTCATTCTGCCGGGACTCCTGGGGTTGGCCGTGCTTCCCATAAAGCTCGTTCCCGAATCGGTGGCGGCTGTCACCGGTGCGCACAGCTACAACGATGTGCTTCCGTTAATGCTGGCCCGCTACTGCGGTCCCGGTTTGCTGGGTCTTGGAATTACCGCGTTGATTGCCGGTTTCATGTCGGGCATGGCTGGGAACGTGAGCGCGTTTACTACCGTCTGGACGTATGACATTTACCGACCGCTGATCAATAGCAAGGGTACGGACCACCACTACGTGAACATGGGCCGGTGGACCACCGTGATCGGCGTGCTGATCAGTGTCGGCACCGCGTATCTGGTGATGCAGTTCGCCAGCATCATGGACTATGTACAGGCGCTGTTCAGTTTTTTTATCGCGCCCCTGTTCGGCACCGTCATCCTCGGCATGCTGTGGAAGCGAGCGACAGGACCGGGCGGCTTCTGGGGATTGCTCTGCGGCACAGTATCTTCGGTCAGCATGTGGGCTTGGGTGAAAGCAGATCCATCAGCCTTGCGTTATGTGGCACTCTCCCCGCACGCTAAAGCCCTGGCTCAGGACATGTTCCAGGCATTGTGGTCTTTTCTCGTCTGCGTGATCGTGACGGTTCTCGTGAGTTTGGCGACGAAGCCCAAAACGGACGCGGAGTTGGCTGGCTTGGTTTATGGGTTGACGCCAGTTCCCTCCGTCGGAAATATTCCCGTGTATCAGAAGCCTGTTTTCTGGGCGGGTGTGGTGGGTGTCGTGTTTTTTGCTCTAAATATCATTTTCTGGTAGTTCCAGTAGCCGGAGGTTGGAAGCATGGTTTCCATTTGGTTTTTTATCGGGATATCGCTGCTTGTCAACGGAATGCTGATCTTCGGCGCTGGCCTGTACGAGTATTGGCATCCGCCCGCTCTCGAAGGGCGGGTGCAGTTGTTCGAAGTGCACGCGGGCGTGTGGTGGGGCGCACTGATGACCCTGATTGGAGCGGTCTACTGCTACTACTGCAAGCCGCGAAAGAATAAAACTTGAGGATGGAGAATAGCCGCGTCCGATTCGGCTGAGCTCATTTGGCGGAAGAAGTTCCATTCTCCGCGAAGATGGAATGTAGTGCCGGATAGATCCGGCGGTAAGTTTGATAACCGCGCTGCATGATGGCGCTGGTTTCTTTGTTTGCGCTCACGCGCTTCGCAACACGCACTGCGGCGTCGCAGGCTTCGTCCACACTCTTCCAGCAGCCTGATCCCACGCCTGCGAGGATCGCGGCGCCATAGGCCGCGCCTTCTTCCGCTTTTAAGATTTCGACCTCGTGAGCATATACGTCTGCCTGGATTTGTTGCCAGAGCGGCGAGCGACCGCCCCCACCGCCGAGGCGGATGCGTTCGACGGGAACGTGAATTTTGTCAAAGATGCTGAAAGTGTCTTTCAGGCTGTAGGCAACGCCTTCGAGAACCGCTCGGATCAGATGGGCCCGTGTGTGTGAGGCGGAGAGGCCGACAAAGGCGGCGCGCGCGAAGGGATCGAGATGCGGAGTCCGCTCGCCCATCAGGTAGGGCGCCCAGAAAGCGCCTTCGGAACCGGCTGGAACGGTGGCGGCTTCCGCGGAGAGGCGTTCATAGGGATCGCGGCCGTCGTCGGCGCCCGCGCCAAAACGATCGCGGAACCAGCGCAGTGAGAGGCCGGCCGCCTGCGTTACACCCATGACGTGCCAGCGGTCGGGGATGGCGTGACAGAAAGTGTGCAAGCGTCCTTTGGGATCGAGCGAAGGACGATCGGTGGCGGCAAAAACCACTCCCGATGTTCCCAGGGTGGCGCTGACGACTCCGGCCCGCGTGATGCCCATTCCGACGGCACCGGCTGCTTGATCGCCGGCACCGGCGACGACCGGGGTTCCTGCTGGGAGACCTGTCGCGTCTGCTCCAACGCCCCGAAGCTTGCCGCAGATTTCCTGTGATTCGAATAGCTTTGGAAGAAGCTTGACGTCGATGCCAGTCTTGCTGAGCACTTCGTTCGACCAAGCGCGGTGCGCGACGTCGAGCAGCAGGGTTCCCGAAGCATCTGCCACGTCAATGGCGGATTCACCGGTGAGGCGGAGGCGAACGTAGTCTTTCGGCAGCATGATTTTGCGGACGCGCTGCCAGTTTTTTGGTTCGTGCTCTCGCACCCAAAGGAGTTTGGTGACCGTGAAATTTGTTAAGGGGGGATTGCAGGTCAATTGGATCAGGCGGTCCCTGCCGATGGTGCGCTCGAGTTCTTGGGCTTGGGCTTCGGTTCGTTGATCGCACCAGATCAGAGCTGGGCGGATGACTTCGTTATTTTCATCGAGCAGGACGGCGCCGTGCATTTGACCGGAGAATCCGACGGCGGCGATGGATTCGGCTGCGAGGCCCGAGGCCTGGAGTGCTTTGCGAATCGCCAGCGCGGCGGCCCGCCACCAGTCGCGAGGATCTTGCTCCGCCCAGCCGGGTTGCGGACTGGCGAAGTTGGCGTGCTCTTCCGTGCCCGACGCAAGGACCGTGCCGTGTTCGTCGACGAGGACGGCGCGGGTTCCGCCGGTTCCGACATCGATGCCGAGGATGGCGATACGGCCTCCTTCTTGAGCCAGAGTTGCGCGAAACGCAGTCTCCCACACCCGATTGATGAGGGAGAGAATTAGTCGAGAAACCAGCCCAAGGGCAGCGCTAAGCCGTTACGTGAACGTTCACGGTGGACATTTAAGACCAGTAGGATGGGCTTGTCAACGCGGAGCCGGAGAAATGTCCGCGGGACCGCGCGATTGACAAGCCACATCGCCGAACTCAGAATGCGAGTCACCGAAAAGTTTATTAGAGTTGGAGGGACTAGCGCAGAGAGGGGTTCACACGCTGGAGCACATGGCGAATTGGTTTGAATGCATGCGGTCGCGGCAGCAGCCGCATTGTACGGTACAGGACGGGTTCGTGCACTCGGTTGCGAACATGGTGTCGACGGAGGCGTACTGGTCGGGCTAGAAGCAATACTGGGATGCAGCCGGCGAAACATTTGGCGACCGGGCGCCGGTAAGGTAGATGGCCTGAAGTCGAGTGACTGGTAATTTGGTTGGCCATCGCTGCCCTGCAGAGGATGGCCCTGGCGCTCCATCGATCAGGAGAGGTATTTAAGAGTTTGCTCGATCAACTTCGAGGTTGGAGCATAGGGCTCGCCGGGGGCGTCGAATTCCATTGAACAATAGCCGCGATAGTTGCTGGCCCTGAGAATCTCGAACGACTTCTTCAGATCAACGCTGAATTGTTTGTCGTCATCATTGGTTTCGCCGTCTTTCACGTGGCAAATATTATAGGCATGCTGAAACATCGCTTGCAGGGCGCGGTAATTGAAGTCTGCATCGCCGCTCAGCATGGAATTTGCGAAATCGGGAAGGGCGCGCAGATACGGATGGTTGACAGCCTCGATGACCTTGATCAGGAAGAATGCGTCCTCGCTGACCAAATCGTCATTCTCTAGCGTCACGACAACATTCTTGCCCGCGGCGTATTCTGCTACCTTGCGCAGGCTCTCCGCAGTGCGCTCCAGATTTGGAGCCGAGTTCTTTGCAGTTGCGATGTGCGCGCGTATGCCGGGAGAGCCGATGCGCATGGCGACGTCCACCCATTTCTTTCCGTAATCGACAGCTTTCTCTCGGGCGGACGCATCGGCGTCGTAGAAACTGTTGACCGCGCTGACGGCAATGTTCACAACGCGTACCTTTGTCTTTTGCAAGACCTGCTGAAAACTTTCCAGGTAGTCCGGCTGCAACGAGGTGAAATGACGGCTGTGCGGCTCAATGTTGTGAATGTTGAATTTCGCAGCGACATGAGCGGGAAACTCGAGGAGGTTCATTCCGGGCAGGCTGATATCACGATCGCGATTGTCAGGGCTCACGATGTAGGTACGAAAGGGGTACGACGCGATAGAGATACGCTCGCGGGGATGAAGGGGGAAAGAAATGTGCGGTTCGGAATCGGGATTTCCCAAAGCGCCGGCCACGACGCCTGCCCCAAGCCCGCCAGCGGTCAGAACAGACAACCTTTCCATAAACGCGCGTCGCGTTAGTGAGGCCATTTTGGGCATCTATCCCTGAGGAAGCTATCCGCGCGGAGCAGCATATCATTTCGCAGCAAACACTTGGCGCTCGACCGATTCACAAGGGCGGCAATCTTCAGACCTGTGCGGAAATCGGACGCGAAGACATCCACTGTGCCTAGTTTGCTTGACGCAAGACGCCAAGGTGAATAGCCTGTCGCTGGAAGGCAAAATGGCAGGCAGCAAGTCAGACAGAATGGCAAAGTCCTTGCCCAGGGTCGAGTCGAAGGCGATAGGCGTTCGCGAAGGCGAACTCCTTTGGACTCCGAGTGGTGCGCAAGTGGAAGACGCAAACCTGACGCGTTTTGCTAAGTGGCTTAGGCGCGAGCGGGGGCTGGAATTCGATAGCTACGATGCCATGTGGCATTGGTCGGTCACGGAATTGCAAGATTTTTGGCAGGCGATGTGGGATTACTTTGGCATTCAGGCCTCCGCGCCGCATACCTGCGTGCTCGGCAAGCGTACCATGCCAGGCGCAGAGTGGTTTCCCGGCGCGCGGCTGAACTACGCGCAGCACGTGTTGAGGAACGAGCGACCCGGAGCCGATGCACTCCTATTTACGAGCGAGACGACGCCGCTAACTGGCGTGCCCTGGGAAGCTTTTGCGGGACAAGTGCGCATCCTTGCGACACGGCTTCGCGAACTAGGTGTCCGGCCGGGCGACCGCGTTGTGGCTCTCATGCCAAACATTCCACAGGCAATGATTGCGATGCTGGCGACAACGGCGATGGGAGCGATCTGGGCGTGCTGCTCGCCGGATTTCGGTTCGCGTGGGGTGATTGACCGGCTCCAGCAGCTCTCGCCGAAGGTGCTTTTCTGTGCCGATGGCTATCGCTACGGCGGCAGAGCGTTTGATCGGAAGAAAGAACTCGCCGAGATCATCGCGGCGCTCGAAGGGCTCGAGCATGTTGTGCATTTGCCTTACCTGAATCCCGAGGATCGCGCTGGCCCAGGCGGCGGCTCATTGCTCTGGAGCGCTCTGCTGGAGCACGCGGTTATTTCCAAAGAAATATTTGAATTCGAGCAAGTTCCCTTCGGTCACCCGCTTTGGGTTTTGTTTTCGTCAGGCACAACCGGCCTGCCCAAGGCCATCGTGCAGAGCCACGGCGGGATTCTTCTGGAGCAACTGAAACTGCAGCACTTTCACATGGACTACCGAGCGGGTGAACGCGCGTTCTTCTTCACCACATCGGGATGGATGATGTGGAATTTTCTGGCAAGCATGCCGTTAAGCGGAGTCTGCCCGGTGATGTATGACGGGAATCCCGCTTACCCTGCGCCGGATGTGCTTTGGAAAGTGGCGCAGGATTCACGTGCGAGCTTCTTTGGCGCGAGCCCTGCGTATGTCGAGGTAATGGTTAAGGCCGGAATTGTGCCACGCCAGCGATTCGACCTGTCGCACCTGCGAGCGGTGATGCCGGCAGGTTCGCCAGTCTCGGCGGAATGCACGGCGTGGTTCTATCGAAACGTGAAGCAGGACTTGTTGGTGGCGACGGGAAGCGGCGGGACGGATTGTTGCACAGGTTTTGTTGGCGGTGTGCCTACGCAACCTGTCTATGCGGGCGAAATCCAGGGACGCTCGCTGGGCGTGGCGGCGCATGCATTCAATGAGAAAGGCGAGAGCGTGATTGACGAGGTTGGAGAACTTGTGCTGACGGAACCGATGCCCTCAATGCCGATTTACTTTTGGGGCGACAAGGATGGTTCGCGCTACCGTGATTCCTATTTCGACGTGTATCCCGGTGTTTGGCGCCACGGGGACTTTTTCCGCGTCAACGGGCGCGGCGGCTGCTTCGTGCTCGGAAGGTCGGATGCGACTCTGAACCGCCTGGGAGTGCGGATCGGCACGGCCGAAATATATCGCGCGCTCGCTCAGATCGAAGAAATAGAGGACAGCCTCGTTGTGAATCTCGATTTGCCTGGTGGGAGATTCTTCATGCCGCTCTTCGTGAAGCTGATGGACGGGCTGCAATTGGACGTCGAACTCGAAAGCAGAATCTGCGAGCAGCTCAGGCGCGAATACACGCCACGTCATGTTCCGGACCGGGTCATCCAAGCGCCCGGGATTCCCATGACGCTCACCCGCAAAAAAATGGAAGTACCCGTGCGCAGAATCCTGATGGGCACGCCTTTGGAACAGGCTGCCAATCGCAACACCATGGCCAATCCTGATTCGCTCGATTTTTTTGTAAACTACGCGAAAACGCAGAAGGACTATTCGCTGGCCGCCAAGCCGGCGTTTGCCGGGGGCGAAGGCGAATGGCGCAGTCTGGAGAAACGTGATGGCCGCTGACGGCAAGATCCGCAGTTTTACGCTGCCGTCCCAAATTGCGGACGTGCCCGGAACGGAAGGCTGGGAATCGATGTATCCCTACTACACGCGGTTTCAGCCGGAAGACGATCAGCGCTTCTGGTTTTACAACGCGATGCATTTCCCAGAGCCGATGCCAGCGTTTGATGCGCTCACGGCGGAAGTTCCTTACGAGGGACTCGGCGCATTCACCACGCGAATCTTTGCGTTTCCGATGACCATGGGAATCGAACACCGTATCGTCAACGGCCGCATTTACATTACGGCGAACCCCGTCACCGATCCGGCTGAGATTCAGCGTCGTCTTGCGATTTTCCAGGAGCGCGCCGGCTACTACTATGAGAATTGGGATAGGTTGTTCCGCGAATGGAAGGTTCGCTTGGAGAACTTGATCCACGAACTTGAAGCGATCAAAGTTCCGAAGCTGCCGGAGTTCGATGAAGCGGAAGTTGTGACGCAGGCCAAGGGTCTGGGCCAAAACCATTATGTGCGGGAGGGTTTTCATCGCGTCATTGAGCTGTTCTCGAAAATGTGGCACCACCATTTCGAGATGTTGATGCTTGGCTACGGCGCCTACATGGTGTTTTTTGACTTCTGCAAGAAGGCCTTTCCGGAGACCCCGGACCAGACTGTGGCGCGCATGGTGGCCGGCATCGAAGTGCTGATGTTTCGTCCAGACGACGAACTGAAGCGCCTTGCGAAGCTGGCAATTGACTATGGTGTCGACGATTCGTTCGCGGCGGATTGCGATTTCAAGAAGATACTTGATGATTTGCGGGGTCGCGGTGAGCCGGGCAAGCGGTGGCTGGCCGAGCTCGACAGGTCGCGCGAACCGTGGTTCAACATGTCGACCGGAGATGGCTTCTATCATCATCACTTGAGCTGGAACGATGATCTCTCCGTCCCGTTCGCGGCATTGCCGCGCTACGTCGAACAGCTTCGGCGGGGCGAGTCGTTGGAACGCCCTACGGAAAGATTGAAGGAGGAACGCGGTCGCATCATCGCTGAGTACCGCGAGCTGCTGAGAAGCGAAGACGAGCGCCAGGCATTCGACCAGATGCTGGGGCTGTCCCACCTTGTTTTCCCCTTCGTGGAAAATCACAAGTTTTACTGCGAACACTGGTTCACATCACTTTTCTTCAAGAAAGTTCGCGAATTCGGCGCGTTGCTGGTTGCCTATGGCGTGCTGGCTGATGCTGGCGATGTGTTCCAGCTGCAATATGTGGAAATCGAAAGCGCGCTGGCTGACGTGAGTCTTGCGTGGGCTGGCGGCGGCAAGCCGCTAGGCGCAGCCCATTGGCGACCGATCATACAGGAACGCAAGCGCATCCTTGAAAAGTTTAAGGAGTGGAACCCGCCGCCGGCGCTGGGTCCGATCCCATCGCAAATTAATGATCCGGCGCTGCAGATGCTATGGGGCATAACTTCGGAAACGCTGGAATCCTGGTCTCGGACCGTCGAGGCAGGACACGAAAAAGAGATTGTTGGATTTGCCGCATCTTCAGGGGTTGTGGAAGGAATCGCGCGCGTGCTGAGAAACGTGAACGACATCGGGCAAATTCGCGAAGGCGAGATTTTGGTGTGTCCGGTGACAGCGCCAAGCTGGGGCCCGGTCTTCGGAAAAATTAAGGCGGCTGTCTCCGATATTGGCGGCACAATGTCGCACGCGGCCATCGTAGCGCGAGAGTATGGGCTACCGGCGGTGGTTGGCACCGGTCAGGCGACGCAGCGCATCAAGACTGGGCAGCGGCTGCGCGTAGATGGCAATCGCGGGATTGTCAGGATTCTGGATTGAAAGAGGACGGAGTTGACGAATCCTAAACTCGTAAGCCGCTTCGACGAGGTTGGCATCAACGACTGGCTGAGCGTCGGCGGCAAAGGAGCGAGCCTCGGTGAACTGGCCAGCGCCGGGATTCGCGTGCCGCAAGGTTGCGTCGTGACCACGGCGGCTTTTGAACGATTTTTAGCTGTTAATGATCCTGCAGGATCGATCCGGCGTGAAATCGAGAAAGTGGCAGCGGATGATCTTGTGGCCTGCACGCGCGTCGGGGCCGAAGTGCGTGCGCGCCTGGAAGGCCTGGCTCTGCCGGAGGATCTCCAAGAACAAATCGCGACCCACTACGACGAGCTCCATTCACGGGTGGTCGGCGCCGGAGACAGTGAACCAGTTGCGATTCGCTCCAGCGCGACCAGCGAAGACAGCGCTTATGCGAGCTTCGCGGGACTGCAGGACACGTACCTCTGCGTCCGTGGCGTCGATTCGGTGATCGAACACGTCCGCAAATGCTGGGCAAGCTTGTATGCCGTGGAGTCGATCATGTACCGCCGGCGATTGAATCTGTCGGAACAGGGATTGGCGATGGGAGTGGTAATTCAGCGCATGATCGATTCGCGCTGCTCGGGCGTGATGTTTTCGCGCAGCCCGAACACTGGCGACCGCTCCGTCGTGGTGGTCGAGGCCAGTTGGGGATTGGGCTCGGCCATTGTCAGCGGGGAAGTCACGCCGGACAGGTACGTAGTGGGAAAAATCACGGGCGAGATCGTGAGCCGCACGGTATCAACGAAAATGCGCATGCACCGGCCTAATCGCGCGGGCACCGGAGTGATCGATGAAGAAGTCCCACTCGATCAACAAAACACCGCTTGCCTTGGTGACGACGAACTCCTCGAGTTGGCCGACGCAGCAAAGTGCGTCGAACGCCACTACCGCTGCCCGCAGGATATCGAGTGGGCCATCGCGCGAGATCTTCCGCCGATGGAAAATACTTTCCTGCTACAGAGTCGCCCGGAAACAGTTTGGGCGGCGAAAGATGCCACGCCGATGGCCGCTCCCAAAAGCAAGCCATTCCATCACGTGTTCTCCCTCCTCAGCGGTGGAGCTGCCAAAAAATGAAGTTCACCAACGACGACGTGCAGGAGATTCTGCAGCTTCTTGACGCTACCAAGTACGACGACTTGGTTCTCGAAACCGAGCGCTTTAAGCTGAGGCTTCGCCGCAACCGCAACAGTGGGAACTGGACGCAGGAAACCGAGGTGCTCTCGGTGCCGAATATCGTGAAGGCTTCCACTGGTGGGCCAGTTGCCGTGAAAGCCGGGCCTGCGCTGACAGCGGATTCGACAAAACCCGGAGACTCGCGAAAGGCAGGATGGCTTGACGTTCGCGCGCACTTGCCGGGCACGTTTTATCGCTCTCCGAAGCCAGGCGCGCCGTCGTTCGTCGAAATTGGGAGCCATGTCGAAAAGGAGACGGTCGTCGGCATCATCGAGACGATGAAGCTGATGAACGCGGTTCACGCACAGACGAGCGGCGAAATCGTCGAGATTTGCTTGGAGAACGCTCAGTTCACGGAAAGAGATGCGGTGCTGATGCGCATCAAGCCGGGCTCCGCATGACTTTGCGCCGAATCCTTATCGCCAATCGCGGCGAGATTGCTGTGCGCGTGATTCGAACGTGCCAGCGGCTCGGCATAGAAACCGTGCTGGCCGCCTCCGAGGCCGATCTGGATTCCATGGGTGCGCGACTGGCGGATCGTACGATATGCATCGGCCCCGCAAATCCATCCGCGAGTTATCTGAATATCGAAGCTATCGTAGCCGCCGCTGTTACCAGCAGGGCGGATGCGATTCATCCCGGCTACGGCTTTTTATCGGAGAATCAAAAACTAGCGGTGGCCTCGAACCATGCCGGTGTCATCTTCATCGGCCCAACGGTTAAGCAGCTCGACACGGTCGGCGACAAACTCAAAGCGCGCGCACGCGCTGCCGCCGCGGGACTGGCTAATATCCCAGGAGGCGAAGTGCGCGGCCTCGACGAAGCGCAACGGCTTGCTACGGAGATCGGCTGGCCGATACTCATCAAAGCAGTGAGTGGCGGTGGCGGCCGAGGCATGAAGCTAGTGCGCGACGCTGCCAAGCTGGCTGCCGCGATGGAAATGGCGATGGCGGAGGCGCAGGCAAGTTTTGGCGATCCGCGTTTGTATGTCGAACGCTACATCTCGCACGGCCGTCACATCGAGGTGCAGATTCTCGGCGACGGCGAAGAAGTCATCCATCTCGGCACTCGCGACTGCTCGATGCAGCGTCGCTATCAAAAACTTGTGGAAGAAGCGCCAGCGCCCAACATCAGTGAAACGCTGCGCGAAGAGATACATCGCGCGGCGGTTGCGTTCGCGAGGCATCTGAACTATAGGGGCTTGGGCACAGTAGAAATGCTCGTCGATTGTGATCGCAACATGTTCCACTTCTTGGAAATGAATGCGCGCATTCAGGTCGAGCATGCAGTCACGGAAGCGATTTGCGGGCTGGACCTTGTCGAGGAACAGATCGCGGTTGCGGAGGGCCGCAAGCTACGATGGAAGCAGTACGACATCAGACTTGCGGGTCACGCGATCGAGTGTCGCATCAATGCTGAAGACTGGACGCAAGATTTTCGTCCGAGCCCTGGCACAGTGGGGCGAGCTATTTTTCCGGCCGGGCAGGGAATTCGCGTGGACTCGCACATCCAGGGCGGGGCGACGGTCCCCCCTTACTATGACTCGCTCATCGGAAAGTTGATCGTTCGCGGCGCGGACCGCGCAGAAACGCTGCACAAATTGCGGCGCGCGCTGGCGAATCTGAAAATCACAGGTATCGCCACAAATGTGCCGATGCATGCGGAGCTGATGGGTAACACGGAATTTGCTCACGGTGGCGTCAACACTGCTTTTTTGCAACGATTTCTTGAAAATAGAAGTGTGGAGGCGGTGTGAAAACACCGGATAACGCCGGGCTGTGTGTCAGAGACTGAAATGGCGGACATTCAACTCCTCGATGTCTCGATTCGCGACGGCAACCAGAGTTTGTGGGGTGCGTTGGGTTTCACTACGCCGCAAATTCTGAGCATTGCGCCCGTCATGGATCGCGTAGGATTCCGCGCGCTGGACTTCACGTCAAGCACGCACATGGGCGTCGCGGTGCGCACGCACAAGGAAAACCCCTGGGAACGCATTCGAATGGCGCACGCGGCGATGCCCAACACGCTGTTGCAATTCATCGGAACCGGGCTACGCTTCATCTCCTGGGAGAGCCAGCATCCCGATTTCATGCAGATTGTCTACGACCGGCTCGTGGCAAACGGGATTTCGCGATTCGTTGTGCTGGACCCGATGCATGATGCCGATGCTCTGCTGGAATCGGCGCGGATGATCAGGAAAGCGGGGGCGACCGAGATCATCGCGGCGCTGACGTACACGCTCAGCGACTTCCATGACGACGGGTTTTACGCAGAATTTGCCGCGCGAGTGTCACAGTCACCGCACATCGACCGTGTATATATAAAGGATCCTTCAGGTCTGCTGACCCCGGAGCGCGCCCGTACGCTGATCCCCGCCGTTCGAGCGCAGCTAGGTCGCTTGCCGCTGGAGATGCATTCGCACTGCACCATCGGCCTCTCGGCCTTGAGCTACATGACCGCGGCAGAACTCGGCGTGGAAGTTCTGCAAGTCGCATGCGGGCCGCTGGCCAATGGATCCTCATTGCCGAACGCGCAGCGAGTCGTGGCGAACCTCCGCGAGCTGGGCCACACGGTGAGGATCGACGATCGCATGTTGGCAACGGTCGCCCATTATTTCACGCGCTTAGCGGAAGCGGAAGAACTGCCAGCCGGAACGCCTCAGGAATATGACGCTTCGTTCCTCCGCCACCAAGTGGCGGGCGGCGTGATGACCACGACGCGGCGGCAGCTTGCCGAACTCGGTCTCGAAGATAGATTTGCGGACGTGATGCGCGAAGTCACCCAGGTTCGCGCAGAGCTCGGTTACCCGATCATGGTTACGCCATTCCCGCAGATTGTCTGCACGCAGGCGCTCTACAACATTATCGGCCCCGGGCGTTACGGAAGCGTTTCTGATCAAGTCATCCGCTACGTGCTCGGAAAATTCGGGCGCCCTACTCTGGAAATTGATTCGAACGTGAAAGACCGCATCTTGTCACATCCGCGCGCAAGAGAACTTGCTGGAGAGCCACCTCCACTGCCTCCGCAAGAATTACGCAGGCGGTTCAAACCCGAGATTTCTGACGACGAATTCTTGTTGCGTGTGGTGATGCCCGCTGAAGAAGTCGATGCGATGCTCACGACGGGACCTGCACGGCGGCACTACAACCCGGACATGCAACCGATTTTCAAATTGCTTCGCGAACTCGAGAAGCGCCCTGCGGCTCGAGACATCGTCATAGAAAAGCCGGGCTTTCGATTTGAGCTGCACAGCCCGCCTGAGCGTGAGGAAGTGAATGCCTAGAGTCGCCGCGACAATCGTTGCTTCCGCTCATCCTGCCGTGGTGCTCAAACGGCTGCGCACATCGCGAGCGTTCGTTTTTGATATGGACGGCACGCTGGTTCTGGGTGACAAGACCAATCACGGCTTAAACCCACTGCCTGGGGCGCTGGAAATCACTAGGTGGTTGTCGGACCGGCGCGTGCCGTTCGTTTTGTTCACCAACGGAACGGCCCACACACCGCAACAATATGTCGGGATGCTGCGTGACGTTGGATTTCCCCTTCCGGATAATGGAGTCATGACGCCTGCGAGCAGCGCGGCCGATCTTTTTCGTCGCCGCGGCTACCGGCGCATTCTGACTCTGGGTGGCGAGGGGCTCGAGAGACCTCTGCGCGATGCAGGAAGGGTGATCGTTGCACCAGAGGGCAAACCTGTAGCGGACGCCATTCTGGTTGGCTGGTTCCGCGAGTTCACCATGGGCGCTCTGGAAGCGGCGTGCTTCGCTGTGTGGAACGGAGCAAAGGTATACAGTTGTTCGCAGTCGCTCTTTTTTGCGACGGCCGAGGGCAAAGCGCTCGGAACGTCGCGCGCCATCTGTGCAATGATCAAGGACCTCACAGGTGCGCGCATTCACGTAATTGGCAAGCCCGCGCTTGTGGCTTTGCGGTGCGCAGCCCGACAGCTCGGCGCTCGGACGACTGAACTCACCGTGGTCGGCGATGATCCTTCACTGGAAATTCCGATGGCCCTTCGTGGTGGTGCACTGGCAGTGGCTGTCAACACCGGCGTAGGTGCAGCTGACGCCGGTACTCATTTGCCGCAGATACAACGCCCTCATCTTACGGTACACGACGTGGGCGAACTTCTTTCGCTTTACAAAGGCCACTGATGAATATCGCAGAACTCATCGCTATTGATGTCCACACGCACGCGGAGGTTTCCTGCCACCAGCCGTTCGACGACTACGGCAAAGAGTTCGACGAAGCGAAAGTCAAGTATTTCAAATCCGGCAAACTGCCCACGATTGCTGAGACCATCGATTACTATCGCACCCGCAAAATTGGCTTGGTCATGTTCTCGGTGGACAGCGAGTTTGAAATGGGCCGACGCCGCATCCCAAACGAAGAGGTGGCAGAGGTAGCGGCCGCGAATTCCGACATCATGATTGCTTTTGCGAGCGTCGATCCGCACAAGGGCAAGCTCGGCGTGAGGGAGATGCGCCGGCTGCTGACAGACCACGGCGTCAAAGGATTTAAGTTCCATCCGACGTGCCAGGGATTTTTTCCAAACGATCGCATGGCCTATCCGATGTACGAGGTGATTGCCGAGTACGGCCTGCCGGCGATCTTCCACAGTGGACATTCCGGCGTAGGCACCGGAATGCCCGGCGGTGGCGGCCTGCGTTTGAAGTATTCAAATCCCATCCACCTGGATGATGTCGCCGCGGATTTTCCAAATATGAAAGTGGTCATCGCTCATCCGTCCTGGCCCTGGCAGGACGAGGCTCTTTCCGTGTGCCTGCACAAGCCCAACGTTTACATCGATCTTTCCGGCTGGTCGCCCAAATACTTCTCACCGCAGCTCGTGCACTACGCAAACACTTTGCTGAAGCACAAAATGCTTTTCGGCACGGATTTTCCGTTGATCACACCGGACCGCTGGCTTGAAGACTTTAAGCAGGCAGGCTTCCGTCCCGAAGTCCACTCGCTAATTTTCAAAGCGAACGCCTGCCGGCTGCTTGCCCTCGGCGCGCCAGCAGGTTCTGCTTAGAGTCGAATTTATCCTGAATTAGACGGGCCCAAATCAGGGAACTGTGACGATGACTTTTCCGATCTGTTGGTTCCCCTCTAAATAGCGGTGCGCCTCGACGATCTGGTCGAAAGGAAACGTCTTCGCAATGATGGGTGTTAGCCAGCCCTCGCCGAGACCTTGCTCAACAAAGAGCCGCGCCGGCTCGAATCGCTTCGGGTCGTGGATAATTTCGAACACCACGTAGGCGCGCATGCTGAAGCCCCTGGACATGGACGGTCCAAATGGAAAAACTGTGTTTTGCGCCTGCCCGCTGAGATTCCCGTACAAAATCAACAAGCCACCGGGGGCCATCGCTGCGGCAAGTGACGCGACAATCGGGCCTGCAATGGGATCGAACGCAACTTTCACGCCTTTGCTTCCGGTGATGCGCAGCACTTCCGTTTCGAGACTGTGCCTCTCCGTCACGATGACATGAGCCGCCCCGGCTTTTCGCAGCGCCGCTTCTTTGCCCGCCGTCCGAGTCACGGCAATTGAGACTGCGCCAACATGGTTGGCGATTTGGATGGCGGCAAGCCCTACGCTGCTGGAAGCCGCGGTAATAGCCACCGCGTCACCTGCTCCAATTTTGGAGATGTCGATAAGTGCTCCGTAAGCGGTCAGGTACTGCATCCATATCGACGCCGACTCCTTCGTTCCAAGTCCCGCGGGTCGCTTCAACAACGCAAATGCCGGAACGATTGCGCGCTCTGCGTAAACGCCACAGCGGTTCATGGAAAATGCGGGCATCACGCAAATCGGTTCGCCCACGGAAAAACCTGTAATTCCTTCACCCAGCGCCTCGACGACCCCAGCGGCCTCGTAGCCAAGACGCGCCGGCAGTTGCGCCTTCTCGATATATCTCCCGGACCGAAAAGAGGCCTCCGCGCGGTTGATTCCGATCGCTTCGATGCGCACACGCACGTCGCCCGCGCCCGGCTCGCCGACCTCGAGGGAGTCAAATCGCATTACCTCCGGACCGCCAAATTCATGGAACCGCACTACCTTGGTCATCATTTCCGGTTTTCCCCCGCTTCCATCTTTTCCGTCCGCTCCGATTCTCTCTGAGTTCCCTTGGTCGGCGCTATCCTCGAGGAGCCCCAAGATTATTACAGAACTACAGAACTCTTGTAGCGGCAGGCACAACAGGGAATTGCGTCTCGCCAGGAGATCGTTTTGTTTGGAAGGCGCACGGGATGAAGTATATATAGATAGCCCGAGGGAGGAAGCGTTTGGATCGGACAACGTAACCGGGGGCCGGAAGCGCAGTGCGGCGTTTCTGCGATTCGAGACCAGCAGGGGTTTTCATGCAGCGAAAAATGTCTCAACATTTCGCCATCGGCTTGGCACTTCTAAGCAGCGCGGGATGCCACTTGCCCGACGGCAACCGAGGAAATTCGCGACCCCCTGCCACGCCGGCCAGCGTGGATGAAACTAGAATGCTGCAAGCGGATCAGGAACCCGGAAACTGGATGAGTTACGGGCGAACCTACAGCGAGCAGCGCTATAGCCCGTTGCGACAGATCACCGATCAGAACGTCGGCCAGCTCGGCCTGGCGTGGTACGTAGACCTGGACGGCAGACGCGGACAGGAAGCGACGCCGATTGTAGTCGATGGAGTCATGTACTTCTCAACGGCGTGGAGCAAAGTCTTTGCGGTGGACGCGGCGACGGGCGAGAAGCTCTGGTCCTACGATCCAAAAGTCCCGCCGGAGTGGGCTGTAAAGGCATGCTGCGACGTGGTCAATCGCGGCGTCGCGGTTTGGCGCGGAAGGGTTTTCGTCGGCACACTCGACGGCCGCCTGGTTGCTCTCGACGCCTCCATCGGAAAACCCGCGTGGGAAACTCTTACCATCGATCCCAAGTATCGTTACACGATCACAGGCGCGCCGCGCGTGGTGAAGGGCAAGGTGCTCATCGGCAACGGCGGCGCGGAAATGGGTGTGCGCGGCTACGTGTCCGCTTACGACACGGACACGGGAAAGCTCGCGTGGCGTTTCTACACAGTCCCAGGTGATCCCTCGAAGCCCTTTGAAAGTCCGGCGATCGAGAAAGCCGCAAAAACCTGGAGCGGGGAGTGGTGGAAGCTCGGCGGCGGCGGAACCGTGTGGGATTCTATAGTCTATGATCCCGAGCTCGATTTGCTCTACATCGGAACGGGCAACGGAACTCCTTGGAATCGCCGCAAGCGCAGCCCGCAAGGAAAAGATAATCTTTTTACCTGCTCGATCGTGGCGCTCAAACCTGAAACCGGTGAGTACCTTTGGCACTACCAGGAAGTGCCTGGTGATGCCTGGGACTACGATTCGGCTGCCCCGATCATTCTTGCCGACATCACCATCGGTGGCGCGCCGCGAAAAGTTCTCTTTCAAGCTCCAAAAGACGGTTACTTTTACGTCCTCGATCGCGCCACAGGCGAAGTCATTTCCGCCAAGCCGTACACCACGGTCACCTGGGCAACCGGAATCGATCCCACGACGGGACGTCCGCTCGAGAACGTAAGCGCGCGCTATGAAGAAGGCGGCAAAGCGGCTCCGCTCGCCCCAGGACCGCTAGGCGGCCACAGCTGGCACTCCATTTCTTACAGCCCGCAGACGGGATTGGTCTATATTCCCGTGCAGGAGGCCGGTTTCCTCTACAAGTCCGAAGTGCATTTTCAAGAAAGAAATCTCGCTTTCAATACCGCAATCGACTTCGTGGCCGGCGGTATGCCGCAAAAACCGGAAGTGAGAAAAAGCATTCTCGACAGCATCAAGGGACATCTGTCGGCGTGGGATCCCATTCAACAAAAAGAAATCTGGGGCGTCGATCGCACCAGCCCGGTGAACGGCGGAATCCTCTCAACGGCCGGAAATCTTGTATTCGAAGGCAACGCGCAAGGCGATCTCGAAGCGTATCGAGCCGACAAGGGTGAGAAGCTGTGGTCTGCCGACGCGCAAAGCGGTGTGGTCGCCGCTCCCATAAGCTATACCGTTGGCAGCGACCAGTACATAGCCGTGGTGGTTGGCTGGGGCGGCGTATTCCCGCTCGCGAGTGGCGAACCCGCGCTCAAATCCGGTCGCTTGCAGAACATCGGCCGCGTTCTCGCCTTCAAATTGGCAGGCAAAGCCAGCTTGCCGCCGCTGCCTCAATTTACGCAACCTCCGCTCAAGCCGCCGCGTCCCACAGCCAGCGCCGCAACCGTGCAAAAGGGCGAAGCACTTTTCCAGAATTACTGCTCGACGTGTCACGGAGATGTGGCCGTGAGCGGCGGCGTACTGCCGGACCTCCGCTATTACGGCCAACTCGCAAACCAGCCGCAATGGAATGAAGTAGTCCTCAGCGGCTCGCTCCAGCCGTACGGGATGGTCTCGTTTTCAAAAGAGCTCTCAAGACAAGATGCCGAAGCCATCCGCGCCTATGTTATTTTCCGCGCGAATCAGTCGCTCGCCGAATCAAACCTTGCCAGCCACTAATCCTCGACAACCAAGCCCCCTGCAAGACCGTTCTTGCCTCAATGCAAATTCTGCCGTTTCAGATTCTGAAACGCATTTTCCGCATTGTCAGCAGCTATTCGGACGCGATGTCGCCACTCCAACAACAACTCCCGCCGCCAGCGCCTCCCTCCCAAGACCCAGCGAGCTTGCCCTCCAGGCATCCCATAGTAAAAACTCACTCGCCCGGGAATCCGGCAGCGCGGCTTCCAGCAAATCGCTCAAAAAGGCCATCCGCATTCTGCTTCACTTGGGAGAAAACGGTCCGCTCCTGTCGCTCACTGGGTTCGCCTCCGCTGTCCGCCTGAACAAGACCACCGTCCACGGACTCCTCGGCGCGTTGCAAAAATTTCCACTTGTTGAGCGGAATCCGCACAGCGACAAGTACTGTCTCGGCCTCAAATTCCACGCACTCGGCGCCCTCTCCTTCTTTGGCGGTGCTGGCGCTACGACGCGCGTGCCTTTCTCATGGAGCCCTCGCGCCGCCCCAACCAAACCGCCATCCTCGCCTGGCTCCCAGAACCCGAAGTCCTCGCTACCCTCAGACGCTGGGGCATGCACCACTGCACCTCCACTACCTGCGACGACCCTCGCGACCTCCGCTACGTTCTTGAACGGTACTGCCGTAGGAGCGACGCGCAGAAAACGGATTGCTTTCCCCTGCTGCTCCCGGTCTTTGTCGCGGCGACCGCGTCGTTCGTTTCATCGGTCGCTTCGGACCTATGGATAGGTTTCTCCCCGCGCGTGCTAGGATGAAGATTGATCTCGTCAAGACTTTCGCAGCCAGGTTTCGAAGCTTTTCAGCCGCGGTTCGGCCCGAATTTGCGACCATCAGTCCGCCATACGTTTCACTAAATCTGGAAGAGGGGTCATCTCGCATGCCGACACCTTACCGCGCCGATCACATTGGTAGTTTTCTTCGGCCATCTGACTTGCTCCAGGCACGACAATCCGGCGCATATGCCGAACGCCTCCGGGAACTCGAAGACCAGCACATCCGACGTGTCTTCGCCAAACAAAAAGAACTCGGTTTCGAGATTTTCACCGATGGCGAACTGCGCCGCCGCAATTTCATGAGCGACTTCACCGACGCCGTCGAAGGCTTCGACTTCGGGGACGCCGTAGCCAGAAACTGGAAAGCCGGAGATGAAGGAGCAGCTCATGTCAGCAGCGTCGCGGGAATCGTCACAAAAAAGTTGCGTCAGGTGCGCCCGCTCACCGGCCACGAATTGCCGTTCGCGAGAGCCCACAAGCCGGGCGACATTAAAATGACTTTGCCAAGCGCGACGCAGTTTCCGGCGATCTCCTTCAAGCGCGGCGTAACGGACGCTGTCTACAAAAACCATTCGGAGCTTTTATGGGCCGTCGTCGAAATCATGAAGAGCGATCTCTCGGCGCTCTCCGGCGACGGCGTGAACTATATTCAGATCGACGCGCCCCGCTACAGCTACTACCTGGATCCCAAATGGCGCGAATGGATCCGCACCGAAATTGGGATGGACCCCGACGCCGCGTTGGACGAGGCCATCAAGGCGGACAACGCGTGTTTCCGCGCCGCGCGCCGTCCCGGCGTCACTTTGGGCATCCATCTTTGCCGGGGCAACAATCGCAGCCACTGGTATGCGGAAGGCGGCTACGACGCCATCGCCGAAAAACTGTTCGGAACTCTTGACGTCGACCGCTTCCTTCTCGAATACGACGATGAGCGCTCCGGCACGTTCGAACCGCTGCGTTTCGTCCCGAACGGAAAGATCGTAGTGCTCGGGCTGGTCAGCTCCAAAGTCCCACGCATGGAGGATCCCAACGACCTTGCCAAGCGCATTGAAGAAGCCTCGCGCTACGTCCCCATGGAATATCTGGCGCTCAGCCCTCAGTGCGGTTTCGCTTCGACGGCGGAAGGCAACCTCATCACCGAAGATCGGCAGTGGGCCAAGCTGGGGCTCGTAGCGGATACGGCTCGGCGCATGTGGCGCTGAGCTCCGCTGCGGTTCGCTGAAGCAGTTCTGCCTGAGTTAGCACAGCAAGGCTCAGAAAGAAAGCCCGATGCGGCGAGCAAAATCCTGGAAGCGCGGCTCCGCGCGCAGATTGTTCAAGCGGGGATCGAAACGGAGGAATGGGGCCGGAAGAGAACGTTCAGCGTAAGCCCTCACGAGATCGTCGATGGCCTTTTCTTTCTCGCCCAAGCCAGCGTGGACAATGGCCACCTGGTAGGGAGAAATGTAAGTCCTCGAGGATTGCTCGGCGATGGATAGGAGCATTTTTTGTGCGTCGCTACGCCGCCCCACCCTGGCGTAGACGTGGCCGAGCGAGCCGAAGCCATACATCCCGCCGGACAGATCGATGGCTTTCTGCATCTCAGCGATGGCTTCGTTTGTTCGCCCCTCTTGCTCGTAAACCATGCCGAGGAGCTCGTGCGCGGGAGGATAATCTGGCTGCATACCCAGAGTCTTGTTAAGTTGGTCCACGGCGTTGCCATCCTGGCGCCGCAAATAAAAGTACTGGCCGTAAGCCGCGCCGCCGGGGGCCAACAAGGGAAGATAGTCATCGAATTTTCTGTATTCGACATCGGCTTCCGGGACGCGGTTCAGCGCCAGCAGATAGAACGCATACCATTGATGCACGAGAGTAGGATCGAGTTCTCGGGCCACCTTGTATTCGCGTTCCGCCCTCGGGAAGTCCCAGTCATACTGAAAGGCAATGTTGCCGAGCATGGAATGCGCGTAGGCGACGGTATCGTCTAGCTCGATGGCTTTTGTCACTGCCGCCCTGCTTTTGGGAACGAATTCGTCCGGAGCTGTACCGAAGCGGAAAAGCCGCATGTAACAATCGCCCAGGCCGGCATAAGCCATCGCATAGTTTGGATCGATGGCGACGGCTTGCTGAAAAGAAACGATTCCCTTGTTGATGCCGTCCTTGGTCGCCAAGTTCATGAAGTAATGGGCATTCAGGAAGGCTTCGTAGGCAGCCGCATTTTGCGTAAAGCGCCGGCGAAATCTCTGTTTTTCTTCATGATCCAGAGTAACCATCAAAGCACGCAAAACCTGGGCGGAGAGGGATTCCTCTACTTGAAAAATGTTGGTGAACTTTTCGTTGAAGGAAACAGTTTGTAAAGAAGCCGCGTCACGAACCCGGATCAGTTGCATGGTCACGAGGCCCGGAGATCTCTGGATATTTCCTTCCAAGATATAGTCCACGTTCAGCGCCCGGCCCACAGCCGTCGGGTCACTGTGCAGATCGGAGTACCGCAGGATTGCCGCCGTCGAACGAACGGAAAGGTGGGTGCTGTTGCTGAGTCTTGAAGTCAGGGCATCGGCGATTTCGAAACCGAGAGCCTGATCATCTCCGCTGGAACCAGCCGACTGGAAGGGCAGGACGGCGATGGAAGTAGCTGCGCCCGCCGCGCCGGAGGGCTTGCGCCCAAGGAAAGACCTCGAATAAAAGGCTGCTCCCATCAGCAAAACGCAGATAACCGATGCAAGAGCCACATTTCCAGCAGTTAGCGATCTTCCAAGGGCTGCTGAACTTTGCGCCCGGCTTTGCGAACCGACCTGCGTGGCAACGTCCGCGGTCGACTGCAACAAGGGAGCGTCTTCCTGCGCGCTAGCCCCGGCGAGGGCCGTTTCTGCGCGGCCGTTTTCTGCGGAGCCGTTCTTTACTTCCACGTTGGCGACGAAGCGATACCCGCGGGTATGCAACGTCTGAATGTACTTGGCGGTCTTAGAGTCGTCGCCCAGAGTGCGGCGTAACTTGGCAATGGCGCTAGCCAGAGCGTTCTCGGTGACATTGATGTCTTTCCAGAGAGCGTCCAGGATTTCTTCCTTCTCGACGAGGCGGTCTCTGTTTTCAATCAGGAAGACTAGGAGCTTGAACGCCTTGGGTTCAAGTTGAACGACAGCGCCAGCCTTGAGAACCTCACCGGTGCGAGCGTCGACCTTGACGTCGTCGAAGGAAAAGATCTGGGATGCCTCGGTCGTCATAAAACCATCAGGAAATCGCCAGAAAAGAGAGGCCTTCCGTCAAGACATGAAATCCTCCGGCCCCTATATTGAGGGCGCACGGTGGATTGCTCATTGTGGTGCAAGGAGAACGCTGATGCAACGACTCATCCTGGGCGCGCTGGTGGCGCTTCTGTCTGCCTCGTTACTGCAAGCGCAGACCGCAAATGAGAACCAATTCCCGAAGATCGAGTTGTCTGGAGGATACCTCTATACGGGAGAATTTCCCTACAACGTCTTCCGGTTCCCGATTCAGAACAACGGCAACGTGACGTGGGAAAGCGATTTCGGAACGCGGAGAGGGTTTGCGTTGTCGTTCACGCGTAACCTGAACCGGCACATCGCCTTGCGGGCAGAGTTTTCCTCACAATTCCATCATGACGAGAGCACGGCCGACTTTACAGGGCAACGCGGAACGGCAAACTTTTCCGCTTCTCAGCCCATAGAACTCACACCAAAGCTGTTCAATTTCCTGGTCGGGCCGGAAATCAAGTTTCGCAATCGTACAAGGTTCACGCCACTGCTCTATGACCTATTTGGTTTCGCGAATACCACCGCTACGTTCGGCACCAGCGGCGCGGCACTCAGTCTGAATTTGCTAACCACAGAGACGGGGTTCTCCATGGCCTATGGCGGAGGATTGGAAGTACGCATCAACGGCAGATTCAGCGTGCGGACGTCGGTGGACTTCAACCCCAAGCGGGTCGGGCGCGACGATAACGGAGCGCGCCAGGATCTGAACGATTTGCGCTGGTTCATCGGCGTTGTGTTCCACTAGGCCCCACCCCGGTGAGGGAATCAGCGCGGTTACAGCCGTTTACAAATTCGCCGCGCCTGGCTGTGTTTTGCAATCGGGAATCCACCCGCACGCACGAGATCGCTTGACTTTCGCGGGAACGCGGAGAAAAATCGGGCTTCCGTTCTCTGTCAATTCGAAATCGGCGCGATGAGCGCTCGATTTTCGATTTGTTCCAGATGAATTGCTCCGCCTAAACAACACTTTCGTGAAGCAAGAAAAGAGGTAGCATGTTCGCGACCCCATACATCGGCGGCAAGACGATCGAAGCGCCGCCCTCGGCGTTTTCGGACGTGATTAATCCTGCGAATCAGCGTCCCTTCGCTCGCGTCTTCCTGGCGCAAGAACAGCACATGCGCGCGGCCATCGATGCGGCCGATGCGGCGAAGCACGCGTGGGGTGCGACGCTTGCTGCCGAACGCGAGCGCATCCTGATGCGCGCCGCCGATGAACTTGAGAAAGGCTCGGAAGAAATGATTGACCTTCTGATCGATGAAGCCGGATCGACTTTTGGCAAAGCTCATTTTGAAGTCCCGTTCGCCGCAAATCTGGTTCGCTCAATTGCCGGCGAAGCGCGCCGCATTCGTGGGGACGTATTTCCTTCCGATGTTCCGGGCATGATCTCCATGGCCATCCGCCGTCCGCTGGGAGTGGTCGCAGGGATTTCTCCCTTCAACTTTCCAGTCGTGCTCTCTCTGAAGAAAGTCGCGTTCGCGCTGGCTTGCGGAAACACATTCGTGTTGAAGCCGTCGGAAGAGACGTCGCTCGTGGGACTGAAGCTCGCGGAGATATTCGAACGCGCCGGAGCGCCGGCGGGAGTGTTCAACGTAGTTCCCGGGGATGGTCCAACGCTTGCCAAGGTGCTCTTTGACGATCCGCGCGTGAAGCTCGTCTCATTTACCGGATCGTCTGCGGTCGGACGAATCATCGCGGTCGAATGCGCCAAACGCGGCAAACGTTGTGTCCTGGAAATGGGCGGAAAAAGCCCGCTGATTATTCTGAAGGACGCGGATTTGGATTACGCCGTGGACACGGCGTGTTTTGGAATTTTCATCCATCAAGGACAAATCTGCATGGCCGGTTCGCGCATTATCGTTGAAGAGTCGATCTATGAAGAATTTCTGAAACGCTTCGCGGCCAAAGCGCAGACGATGAAAGTAGGCGATCCGCGCGATCCGCACACGGTGATTGGCCCGCTCATCCGTTTTTCGCAATGCTCCATGATCGACAAGAAAATCAAGGAGGCGGTGGCCAGCGGTGCGCGGCTGCTAACAGGAGGCAAGTACGAGGGGAATTTCTACCATCCTACGGTTGTCGCAGACGTGACGCCGGAAATGGCGGCGTTCCGCGACGAACTGTTCGGCCCCGTCGCAGCGGTGACGAAAGCCAATGATGCGGATCACGCCCTGGCGCTCGCCAACCGTTCCAACTACGGCCTGTCCTCTGCCGTGCTTACGAATAATTTGCAGCTGGCGATGCGCTTCGCTAGCGAGCTAGAAGCAGGCATGGTCCACCTGAACGGCCCGACCATTCATGACGAGGGCACCGTTCCCTTCGGCGGTGTAAAAGACTCCGGCATGGGCCGCGAAGGCGGCCGCTGGTCCACCGACGAAATGACCGAAGTTAAATGGGTTACCATCCAGACTGGCCGCCGCCAATATCCTTTTTGATCTGGCCTTGGACAGCGGAGAAGGAGTCTGAGAACCTTCGGTCGTAAATCCCGCAGGGGCGCGGCTTGTCTACTCTGCCTTGAAAGGTCCCGCCTTCTGCGACGAATTCGAATCAAACGTCGAAAAAAGCGGTTTCCCCGGGACCCTGGAGAATGAGGTCCCATTCAAGCAGGCCGGGCCGTCCTGCGATTTTCTTGGCCACAAGCGTCCCGCGCCTGCCTGCCTCAACAAGGTTGAGCGCGAAGTCTTCCGCGTTGCTTGGTTCGTCGGGAAAATAAATCCGCGTGATCAGCCGTCGCAGCAAGCCGCGCGTAAAGACCGAAACCGCAAGATGCGGCGCTTGCAATTCTCCATCAGGCCCGGGGACTCGCCCCGGCTTGATCGTCGTAAATCGGAAACATCCCGCGTCGTCCGTGGGAACGCGCCCGTAGCCAGTAAAGCCCTCTTCGACCGGTTTTGCCTGCGGATCATCCGCATGAGCATATTTGCCATGCGAATTCGCTTGCCAGACTTCGACGATCCCATCAGGCACAGGATTACCCTGGCCATCAAGGATGCGGCCCGCGATTTCCACGCGCTCACCCGAAACGCCTGGCCCCGCTAGATTGTCCCGATAGAGCCAGGAAAAACCAATCCTGAAAAATGGCCCAACGGTCTGCCAGGTGGTGGCCTGAAGCGTCACGTCTTTTCTCCCGGTAGGCGAGTTTCCATAGGAGTGCCTTCTCGTCCGCTGAGAACGATGTCGAACCGGTGGCCCAACGCTTGTGACGGAATAGTGGTTTCCCAGTCGAACTGGGAAATAAGACGGTTTCGCGCTTTTTCATCCTCAGTGCAATTGAAAATAGGATCGAAGGGAATCAGCGGGTCACCCTGGAAATACATTTGTGTCACAAGACGCGTGGCAAAAGCCGGACCGAACAGCGAAAAATGAATGTGCGCGGGCCGCCACGCATTGTGGTGATTTCCCCAAGGATATTCGCCCGGCCGAATTGTAAGAAACCGGTAGCGGCCCTCGGAATCCGTCAGCGTATGCCCGCAACCGGTGAAATTCGGATCAAGCGGAGCATTGTGTTGGTCGCTGCTGTGCAGATAGCGCCCGGCAGCATTGGCCTGCCAGATTTCGATCAACGTGTGTGGAACCGGCCGTGAATTCTCGTCAAGAACGCGCCCGCTCACGATGATGCGCTCTCCGAGCGGTTCGCCAGAATGCTGCCGCGTCAAATCGCAGGCTCTCACATCAGCAATGTCCGATCCGAACACCGGCCCGGTAATCTCAGAAAGCGTGTGAGGAAGCGCCACAAGCGGTTGCAGAGGAGCGCGCTTGAGCGAAGAAACATAAGGCGGGTGCAGGTGAGGCGGCTGCGTGCCGGGGCTAACGCGCCGGTAGCCTCTAATCTTGTCCATGGAATTCTCCTCGCGGCGACAATTCAACCGCGGCGGGCATTCTATGGCACCCGAGCAAATTCCGGCAAGACCGATTATCGAAATATTGGGCGCATATCGGTCAATCTCGTGTACTCTCTATCGTTCCATTGGTTTTTCGACGGTCGTTTCCGGGGAGATTCGCATGGCTGCCACCTTTTCTGACACCGGTTCCAGGCAACAAGCCCCAACCAGGCCCGCCCCAAAACAACTCGACGCAAGACAACAAATAGCCAGCAAACCCGGTTCGAAGCAACAAGGCCGGGCTGGACTTGGTTTGAAGCAAGAAGTTGCCAGCACGCCTGCCTCGAGACCGGAAGTTCCGCGCAAACGTGTTTTGAACGCCTTGCCTGCATCGGTGCTTACGGTCTCGGAACAGATTAACCAATACGCCGGCGATCCCAACTTTATGACCTCGTTGGCGCGCGGACTCGCCGTGATTCAGGCCTTCTCCGAACGGCAGCGCGCACTCACGGTCTCTCAAATCAGCGCGAAGACCGGCTTCTCGCGCGCTGCGGTCCGGCGTTGCCTTTATACGCTCGCGAAGCTCGGCTTCGCTGCTTCCGATGACAGCAGGCATTTTCATCTCCGCCCCCGCGTTCTCGCGCTCGGCCATTCTTATATTTCTTCGATGCCGCTGGCGGCGATGGCCCAGCCGATTCTCGAAAATGTCAGCCACATCTTGCATGAGTCCTGCTCGATTGCAACCTTGGATCGCACCGACATCGTTTACATCGCGCGCGCGAACGTAACGCGGATCATGTCGATCGACCTCGTTGTTGGCAGCCGCCTGCCAGCATTCTGCACTTCTATGGGCCGCGTTTTGATGGCCGACTTGCCGGCGGAGAAGCTCGATGAATTTCTAGCCCGGGTCGAGTTCAAGCGCTACACGGTGCGAACCGTGGCCAACGCAGAAAAGCTCCGCCAGATTCTGCGACTGGTTCAGCGCAACGGCTACTGCATCGTGGATCAGGAACTGGAGTCTGGGCTGCGCTCCATGGCAGTTCCGATTCGCGATTCTGCTGGACGAGTGGTTGCGGCGCTCAATGTCGGCGCCCACGCGCAGCGCGTTTCGATTCAAGACTTGCAAGTCAGATTTCTTCCGCACCTTACATCCGTGGCGCAGGAGCTAAGCCTGGTGGTGAGATGAGCGTTTTTCGGCAGTGCAAAAGAGCGGAGGAAAAGGTCCGCCGCGAGCGAAGTTGAGCGATATTCGCACGAACGCCCGATTAAAGTCTTGACAGCGGCGATTCGAAGCATTAGACCTGCACGCCATATGGGTGTATTCGCGATTCAGATGGCAAGCATCGTCTGTTCGGATCGGCTGGGAGGGGTGGATCATGAAGCGAAGTTTTGCGGTATGGGCCGTCCTTGGGGTTGTGATGTTTTGCGGCTGGCCGAAACCAGTCTATTCGCAAGCTGGAGCGAGCACGGCCCAGCTCAACGGAACCGTGAAGGACGCCAGTGGAGGCTCGGTCGCCAAGGCTTCGCTCACGTTGCGGGAGATCAGCACGAACCGCACGTACACCGCCGTTTCCAATGACAACGGTCTTTACGTAATCCCCAACTTGCCTCCGGGCCGTTACGAACTGTCGACGGAAGCCACGGGATTCGCTAGATCGACCCAGACGGGAATCGTGCTGACGGTGGGCCAAGTGGCGACCATCGACATCAACCTGAGCGTAGCGCAGACGGCAGAAAAAGTGGTGGTCACCACAGAGACTCCGCCGGTCGAGCCTACGCGCACAGAGATTAGCCAGGTAATCGACACGAAGCAAATTCAGAATCTGCCCATCAGCGGCCGGCTCTTCACGGATTTTGCCTTGTTGACGCCCGGAGTTGCGACGGGGCGGACCAGCTTGCAGTCCACCATCACGGAATTTGAAGTCACGCGAATTTCCTTTGGCGGCATGCGCGACTTAAGCAATGCTGTCACCGTTGATGGAGCGGACACCGTGAACACGGCGACCGGGTCACAGCGGTCCACGCCTTCGCAGGAAGCGGTTAGTGAATTTCGCGTGGTAAACAACGGATTTGGAGCGGAAAACGGACGTGCGCTCGGCGGAATCGTGAATATCGTCACCAAGTCCGGGACGAACGATCTGCACGGTTCGGTCTACGATTATCTGCAGAACAATGCCACAGACGCGCGGTCTCTGTTGCAGCCTGCCCCGCAAGCGAACGCGCTGCGGCAGAATCAGTTTGGCGGAACTCTGGGAGGCCCGATCAAGAAGAACAAGACTTTCTTCTTCATGAATTATGAAGGCCAGCGCCGCGGCGAATCGCCCACCTATCCGCAAACCCTCCTTGGCGATTTGACGTTGATCGACTCCGCCAAAGCCTTGCTCGGGCTACCAGCGGAAAACTTAAACGTTTTGAAAACGAAGGACAGCGACAATGCAATCATAAAGGTCGATCATCAGATCAATTCGAAGAATCGGCTTTCCCTGCGTTACAACATGTTCGACGGCCGAGAGTTGAACCTGCTGGTGGGCGACACTCTCGATGGCGGTGGAATCGGAGCGCCGAGCAGCGGACACAATGCTTTCATTCGCGACCAGGATCTGGTGGGTTCCCTGACTTCACAGGTGAGTCCCAGCGTGGTGAACATTGCGCTTGTTCAGTGGGCGCGCCGGCACTACAACTTTCCTGGAGTCACGGGCCAGCCCAACCTAGACATCCCGAATGCATTGTTATTTGGGCATAATTTTGGCGTGCTAGATGCGATTTATGAGTCCCGCGTGCAAGCCACGGACTCTCTTGCGTGGGTGAAGGGCGCCCATCTGATGAAATTCGGTGTGGATACGAATTACATCGAAAATTTCGTGGTATGGCCCGGATTTACGCCGATGCGAATCGTTTTACCGGGCGTCAACTGCTTGGTGGATTTTGCGAACTATGTGAACTCGACCAAGCCGGCCGGAAGCAAAGCAGCACCTATCCTTTCAAATTTCGCGGACGGCCCGTGTCCCCTTGCACTTCCCCCGACTGGGAACCCAGGATTAAATAGCCCACCTTCGCCGTTTCCGGTTGTTCCCGGACCAAATCCGGCAGATATCGAAAACGGAGTTCCGATCGTATTTTGGGGCGCTCCCATCGGATCGGGCCCCGTGCCTGCTCCTGGCCAGGCTGGATTTCCGACGTTCTCTCCACCGATTCCAACCAATTGGCAGAATGCCTATCTGCCCTCTCAGCGAGCGAATTTTTCGGAAACCCTCAACCACAGCTATTTTGGTTTTTATGCGCAGGATCAGTGGAGGATCACACCCCGGCTCACGCTGAACTATGGTTTGCGGTATGACTTCGAGAGGGGTCTGCAAAAACAAATCAATCCCGACTACAAGGGAATCCAACCGCGCGTGGGATTTGCTTTTTCACCGAACCATCACACCGTGATTCGCGCGGGATTCGGATTGTTCGACGACCGTTATAACCTGTCGTTCCTTTTCATCACCCAGCCGCAGCGGCCGGCGATAATCCCGGGGCTGCCGCTGCCTGGATTCCCGAATCCTCTGCAGGGAATTCGACAAGGCTCGGACACGGCAACATGGGCGCTAAATCAACTGCCGTTTGGCATACCCGGAGCACCGAGCCCGGCGGCCACCGCGGCGGATATGATCCTTAACGGCCAATACCTGATTCCAAACAACGTTTTGGCGCCTACAACCGTAGGAAACGGAATGGTCGATCGCGCCAGCAAGATTCCCTATTCAGAACAGGCCAGTCTCGAGATTGACCGGGAAGTCGGGAAAGGCCTGGTGCTGAGCGCCGGCTACCTGTTCGTCGCTGCGCACAAGATCGTTCGCGCGGAGAACTTGAACGTCTGCCCGGTAAGTGGCGTTTCCACTGGCCCGTATCAGTGCTCCAAGGGCGGCACCCCGCTGCCGGATTGGCCAGGCGGCAAAAACTACTACAACAATGGAGTGCTTTATCCCGCAGGACTCCTGTACTACACCGATGACAGTGGGAACAGCGTCTATCACGGGCTAACCGTTTCCGCGAATCAACACCTCGGCGAGTACTTCCGACTGAGCGCCAACTACACCTTCTCGAAGACGCTCGATGATGGCACTTTCACAACATTTGTCAGCACGCCGCAAGATCTTTACAATCGCGCCCTGGAGCGAGCCAATTCGAATCAGGATATCAGGCACCGATTCATCGCCAACTTCACAGCAGACGCACCACAGAAGTCGTTTTTGCGGGACTTCGAACTGGGGAGCATTATCACGGCGCAGTCTGCCCGTCCCTTCACCATGTTCGTGGGTTTCGACGCCAACGGGGACACCAATCCGGTGACAGATCGCGTTGGAGACGCGGCTCGAAACACCTACTGGGGAGATTCGCTGGTCACCTGGGATCTTCGCGTGACGCGTTACTTCAAGTTCCGCGAGCACGACAGGGTCGAGGTTGCCGTGGACGCGTTCAATGCCCTTAACCGTGCCAACGTCAATGAAGTGACTTCGGTTTACGGCACTTACAACTTTTGTGGGTCAAATGCTGGTCTTGTACCCCATGGGTATAAGGACGCAACCTCTATTATGATTGAGCAGGGCAAGGTAAGCAGCTGCCCAGCGGCAGGCCCTCCCACGCCGAATGCCCTGTTCGGTGGGCCGAGGACGATGTTCAATCCGAGGCAACTGCAGTTTTCGTTGAAGTATTCTTTCTAGGGACTCTGCGGCAGCAGCGTGGAACGGGAAATGCATGTCGCTCCATTCTGTACTCCTAGAGGATGGCTGGCCTGGCGTTACAGACTTCTCCCTTCCTGCCGGAACAACAAACAGTGTCGGAGGGCGATTGAGCGAATAGGCTTATACTGAGCCGCGTGAGGCCAGTTTCCTGTGTTCTCTACCGAAAGCGAATGCGTACGAGGACTCCAGGCGAAAAGGGGGCGGAATGCCGCTGACGTTTATGGACGTCCGAAAGATCGCCTTGTCGCTCGAGAACGTTGAAGAAGGCACATCCTACGGAACTCCAGCATTTAAAGTCCACGGCAAGCTGCTTGCGCGTCTTCGTGAGGGTGGAGAATCGCTCGTGGTGGGCACGACTTTTGATGAGCGCGAAGAGATGATGGCCGCGGAACCAGAGACCTACTACATCACCGATCATTACCTGAAATACCCGTGGGTTCTGGTTCGACTTTCGCGGGTCCACTCCGATTCATTGCGAGACTTGCTCAGCAGAGCCCTGCGATTGGCTTCCTTGAAGCCGCGACGCGCGTCCGTGCGACGGCGGGCCGGCCGCTCGCGGCGAGAATTCTGAGGGCCACACGTGCCTTGACGTCCGAGGAGGTATTCGCATGGATGAACGCCAGCGTTACGAGCAGGGGATGAAGACGCGACGCGCTGTGTTGGGAGACGCGCATGTGGACGCGACGCTGAAAAACCGAAATGAATTCACCGACGCCTTTCAGGATTTCATCACGCGATGCGCCTGGGGAGAAATCTGGAGCCGGCCCGGCCTGCCAAAAGAAACGCGAAGCATGCTTACGCTGGCCATGATGGTTGCGATGAATCGTCCCGACGAACTGCGAATGCACTTAAGCGCGGCGCTAAACGTCGGCGTAACGCGCGAACAGATTCAGGAAGTGCTTCTGCAGAGCGCAGTCTATTGCGGCTTGCCCGCGGCGAATTCTGCATTCCATATCGCCATGGAAGTTTTCTCTCAGCGATAGATGTGAATCATTCATTGAGCGAGTGCCTCGCTGCAGGTGGCTCTTCGTGAGAACCCAAGTCGGAATTGTAGGGGCCGGACCGGCGGGATTGTTGCTCTCCCACCTTTTGCATTTGCAGGGAATCGAATCGATTGTGCTGGAGGTGCGGAGCCGACGGCGAGTCGAAGAGCGCGTGCGTGCAGGAATCCTCGAGCAGGGCACGGTGGATCTGCTGAACGAAACGGGCGTCGGCGCGCGAATGATGCGGCAGGGGCTCGCGCATCACGGAATCGAATTGCAGTTCGGGGACCAGAGGCGGCGCATCGATTTCCAAGAACTTACCGGAGGCAAATCGGTGATGGTTTATGCCCAGCATGAGGTGTTGAAGGACCTCATCGAAGCGCGCCTTGTCGCGCAGGGGCAGCTACTGTTTGAAGTCGACAAGGTCACAGTGGGAGATTTTGACGGCAGCAAACCGAAGGTCAACTTTCGACAAGACGGATCACCGCAAGAGCTGATCTGTGATTTCATCGCGGGGTGCGACGGCTTTCATGGTGTGTGCCGGCCTTCGGTTCCGGCGGGAGCGTTGAACGTATTCGAACGGATTTATCCCTTGGCCTGGCTGGGTATTCTCGCGCAGGCTGCACCCTCCTCGAAAGAGCTTGTTTATGCCTACCACGAGCGCGGATTCGCGTTGCTCAGCATGCGTTCGCCGGAGATTTCGCGGCTTTATGTGCAGTGTCCGCCGAACGACGATATCGCAAATTGGCCGGACGAAAAGATCTGGCAAGAACTTCATATGCGGCTCGGGTGCGTTGATGGCTGGAAGCTCACGGAAGGGCCAGTGCTTCAGAAGGGCATCACGGGGATGCGCAGTGTTGTGGTTGAGCCGATGCAGTGCGGCAGACTTTTCCTCGCCGGCGATTCGGCACATATCGTCCCGCCGACCGGAGCGAAGGGACTCAATCTGGCAGCGGCGGATATTCGCGTGCTTTCGCGCGCTCTTGGTGAATATTACGCTTTCGGAAAAACCCACCTTCTGGACAGCTACTCTACGACTTGTTTGCGGCGCGTCTGGAAAGTGCAGCGCTTTTCTTGGTGGATGACTGCGATGCTGCACCGTTTTCCCGACGACAACCCGTTCGACCAGCGCCGCCAGCTTGCCGAGCTGGATTATGTGACAAGCTCGCGAGCCGCTTCTGTGGCGCTTGCTGAGAATTACGTCGGCCTGCCAATGGATTGAAGCGTTCACCTGCAACACCGAGAGGAAAAGAGAGTGCCGATTGCGAAGCGATATCAAACTGGCTTGGTGATTCTTTTTTTCTTCACGTGGGGCAGTGTTTTTCTCGCTCGCATGAGCGTTCTCTTTTTGGCGCCGTTCATCGCGCCGGATCTTCATCT
>Ga0210384_10001364_pt1 | contig 33440 bp, 29 predicted proteins | sample IncBWH2MmetaG_FD_160574 | JGI IMG/M metagenome (GOLD analysis project Ga0210384, IMG submission 160574) | Forest soil microbial communities from Barre Woods Harvard Forest LTER site, Petersham, Massachusetts, United States - Inc-BW-H-2-M | ecosystem: Environmental > Terrestrial > Soil >...
TCTTCTTCCGCGCGACTTCCCTGCCGGATATAACCGCTCGAGCGCCCTACGACGCGGCCCACGATGTACTGAGGGCGTGCTTTGGTTTCCTCGTAGATACGCCCTACGTACTCGCCGATGACGCCCAGAAAAAAGAGCACTACTCCGGAGAGAAAAGTGACCGCGATAAGGAGTGCCGTAAACCCTTGCGGTGACTTTTGGAGAAAGATCTTCGCGTAAAGCGCAAAGAGCACATAGACAATCGAGAGGAGTGTCACGAAAGCACCGATCAGAGCCGCAGCCCGAATGGGAACGATGGAGAACGCAAAAATACCGTCGAAGGCGAGCTTCATCAGGCGCAGCGGGCTATACTTGCTGCGGCCGGAATGGCGCTCTGCACGTTCGACAGGAACGCCGGTTTGACGGAAACCAATCCAACTGCGCATGCCACGCAGATAGCGATGATGTTCGGGCATACGGCGAAACTGATCTACGACACGACGAGACATCAAACCGAAATCTCCCGAATCGAGCGGAAGGCGAATGTCGGAGAGGCTGGCCATCAACCGGTAAAAGAGGAAATAACAGGCTCGCAGGAGCAAGGGTTCTTTGCGACGCACGCGCTGGGCATAGACGACATCGAAGCCCTGCTGAAATTTTTCGACGAAGGTAGGGATGACTTCGGGCACATCCTGGAGGTCGCCATCCATCACGATTGTGGCGTCACCGGAAACATGATCCAGAGCAGCAGTGATTGCGGCCTGATGCCCAAAATTGCGGGATAGGGAAATTACCACGACGCGCGGGTCTTCCTTCGCGACGCGTTCAAGCATCTCGAAAGTTCGGTCGGTGCTGCCATCATCCACGAAAACCATTTCGTGCGGACCGCCGGAAAGACCGTCGAGCACAGCCCGAAGGCGCGAAAGAAGCTCAGGCAGAACGCTTTCCTCATTGTGGATGGGAATCGCGACAGACAGGCGAATTCCTTTGGCCATATGAGGTTGTATTCCCTTCACAGACAAAACGGCCTACGATCCCTGAGCCGTTTTCGCGAGATAAATTGTGCGTTCCAACCATACCGCCATTTGTGGGGCGCAGCAAGCGCAGGAGAAATGAGCAATGGTAAGCGGCAATATGGAGGGCACGTGGGGTTATTGCTGTAGTCGCGGCCATAGGCTTGATTCTAAAGGGTGCTTGGTTGTGTCATGATAGAAAATCGCTGAACGGCAACGGATAAAAGTCGATGGCAAGACCACTTCTGACCGTACTGGTTGACACCTACAATCACGAAAAGTTCATCGAACAGGCGATTGTGAGCGTTCTGGAGCAGGATTTTCCCATGCAGGAGGTGGAGATTCTGGTAGTGGATGACGGATCGAGCGACCGAACGCCGGAGATACTGAAAAACTTCGAGCCGCGGATCCGGAATCTGCGGAAGAACAATGGCGGGCAAGCTAGTGCGTTTAATCTGGCGATTCCAGAGTGCCAGGGAGAACTCGTTGCATTTCTGGATGGGGACGATTGGTGGGCGCCGAAGAAGCTTGCGCTGGTGAACGAAGCGTTTCACGCTAATCCGGGTGTGGGCCTGATTGGCAGCAGCATCACCGAGGCGCTGGCGGATGGCGTGGAGCGCAGCGAGTTGGTGCTGGACTCGCCGCGCTTCCGAATTGATTCGCTGGCGGGTGCGCGGACTTTCCGTATGCGGAAAAGTTTTCTGGGGACCAGTCGTATGGCGTACCGGGCGGACCTTCTGCGCCGGATCGGTGCGGTTCCCGAGGCCCTGGTAATCGAAGCGGATGAATTTCTGTTTACGCTCGGAAGCGTTCTATCCGAAGTATTGATTCTTCGCGAGCCGCTGACGTTTTACCGGCTTCACGGACAGAATCTCTTTCAAATCAGTGACGAAAACAAAGATGCAAGCCGGAGAAAGTATGACGTGATTTGCGCGCTGCATGAATCGTTGCGACAGCGATTCGCCGCGGAGCGTGTGCCTCAGGACATTGCCGACTGTGTGTTGGAATCGGTGCAATCCGAAGCGGATGTGTTGCGGCTGTCGCTGGACGGGGGCTCGCGCCTGGAGACGGTGCGCGTTGAACTCCGCAACTATCGCATCATGCACGAAAATGCCTCCCGCCTGCGGTGGCTTCTGAAATACGCGAGCCTTTTCCCTGCGCTTTTTCTCGCGCCCGCGCAGTACGCGGCTCTGCGACGGAAAGTGACCTCCAGTTCTTTATACCGCAAATTGCGCACTCGCCTTGCTCCGCCCCTAAACCCCTCGCATGTTGAACGTACTGGTCAATGGAGCGCGCGTTGAGTTCTTCGCCCGGCCAAGCCTCCTTGCCGCTGCGAATTCTGATGTCGGCAGGGGTTCCGAGAAAACGCGAAGGCGGGGTTGCGGCGATTATCTACAATCTCGGGCGGGAATTGGAGCGACGTGGCCACGCCGTGACGTATGTTTTTCAGGAAGATTTACTGGACTCCAAGAAATATCCCGCGCGATTTCAGGAATTGGTTTTTTCCATGCGTCTTGCTCAGTACATCGCTCAGAATCGCGACAGGTTTTCCGTGGTGAATCTGCACGCGCCGTCGGGTTTCTGGTACGGTTTGCGGCGGCGGTGGTTCGGCTCTCCCAAGGACCCACCGTATGTGATGACGCTGCACGGGCTTGAGGAGCGGCGCATACGAGTGATGACACGGGAAGCGCGCAAAAACCGCGCCTGGAATTTCAATTTCAAGAACAGGTTGTGGCATTGTTTCTACATTTTTCCAAGGTTTCGGTGCTCGATACGCACTGCGGACGGTGCGCATGCTTATAGCCGCGATGTTTGGAACTATCTGCAGCTTTACTACAATCTTGATGCCGACCGCGCGGTTTACATTCCCAACGGTGTTGAATCGCGTTTTGTCTTGCCTCGGCGGTACGACAATCCCGGTCCACTGAAATTGTTGTACGCCGGTACGTGGCTCGATCAGCGGGGGATTTTCTATCTCAGAGAAGCATTGGAGCGCCTTTCGCAGCAGTTGCCGGGTCTCACCATGACGTTTGCAGGCTGCGGCTGCCCTGCGGAGGTCATTCAGGATTTCTTCGGTCCCAAGCTTGCCGCGAATGTGCTTGTCAGCCCCGTCGTGCCCGCGGGCAATATGCAGGAGCTGTACGCTTCGCACGATATATTCCTCTTTCCGTCGCTCATGGAAGGACTGCCCTCGGTGCTTCTGGAGGCGATGGCCTCTGGTATGTCGGTGATCACAGCCGAAACGTGCGGTATGCCGGACGTTGTCGAGGACGGCTTTAACGGGCTACTTGTTCCGCCCGCGGATGCTTCAGCAATTGAATACGCGGTGCTGAAACTTGCGGTGTCTCCTGAGTTGCGACAGCGACTGGGCGAGCAAGCGCAACAAACCATGGCGCGATACACTTGGGAGAGATCAGCGCACAAGCTTGAAAAACTGTTTCAGGACGTGATCGCACTCGAAAGCACTAAGACGAAATGATTACTCTCGGAATCAACTACTCCCAGATGCACGATTCCTCCGCGTGCATTGTTCGCGATGCGGAGTTGCTCTTTGCGGTTGCAGAAGAACGCATCAGCCGGCTGAAACACGATGCAGGCTTTCCAAAAAACGCCATCCAGGCTTGCCTGGAATTTGCGAAGGTGCGGCCGGAAGAAATAGACGAAGTGTGTTTCGGCTGGCAGGAGCCGGGAGCGACCTATCGCCACGACATGAAACTGCTGGCCACCGGGCAATGGCCGGTGAACTACACAAATGTTCTGAATTCCACGCGGCTTTTTGCGAGTATGTCCCATCAGGCAGGTGGAGCAAAGCGTTTTGCGCAGCAATTTCCTACGGCAAAGGCGCGGATGCGCTATGTGGAGCACCATCTGGCGCACGCGCTGAGCAGCTATTCGTATTCGGGAATGGACGACGCGGCGATTGTGGTGATGGACGGCCGGGGCGCATGGGAAGCGACTTCCATTTGGCACGGGAAAAATGGCCGCGTAGAGCACGTGGAGACGATTGACTGGCCAAACTCGCTGGGATTGTTCTATGCGCGATTTACCGAATTCCTAGGTTTCACGCCAAACGCAGATGAATGGAAAGTGATGGGGCTTGCGCCATACGGGAAACCGGGCGTGGACTTGAGCGCGTTTATCGACGTGGAGGCCGGTCCCTACAAGGTGTACACCGACAGGTTGATGGGAAATGGAAGCGGGCCATATGCGGGATGGCCGGAGGCATTGGGCGAGCCGCGTGTATCCGAAAGCGAGATTGACGATCACCACAAGAATATCGCGTGGGCCGCGCAGGATTTATGCGAGAAGGCCATGACGAGCGTGGTGAAGCGAGCGCTGGAGAAATGCCGCAGCCGTAATCTGTGCTTGGCGGGCGGAGTGGCACTGAATTCGAAAGCCAATGGGAAGATTGTGGCATCGGAAATTGTGGACAAGCTGTTCGTGCAGCCGGCGGCTTCCGACGATGGGGTAGCGCTTGGAGCCGCGCTTGCGCCGTATCTGGATGGCGCAGGACGCCTGCCGATCAAGGAGATGCGCCACGCGTATCTGGGCCCGTCGTTTGACGACGACACGATTGAAACAGCGCTGAAGACTTACAAGATTCGCGCAGCGCGTTTAGCTGACCCTGCGGGCATGGCTGCTTACTTTCTTTCGAATGGGAAGATACTTGGCTGGTACCAGGGAAGAATGGAATTTGGTCCGCGGGCGCTAGGCGGCCGGTCGATTCTTGCGGATCCTCGTGATCCGGAGATGAACGCGAAAGTCAACAATGCAGTGAAATTTCGCGAGTGGTGGAGGCCGTTTGCGCCTTCCTTTAAGAAGGAAGCGGCGCCAGAGTATCTGGAATCGGCATACGACTCGCCGTTCATGATCCTGACGGCGCAAGTGCGGCCCGAAAAACGCGCGGTCATTCCCTCGGTGACGCACGTGGACGGGAGCGCGCGGCCGCAAACGGTGGAGAAAGAAATCAATCCGCTGTACTACAGGCTGATCGATGAATTCGGGCGAATAACAGGCGTGCCGGTGGTGATGAACACATCGTTCAATTTGCGGGGAGAGGCCATCGTAAATACCCCAACGGACGCAATTCGGACGTTCTTTAGTTCCGGGATGGATGCGCTGTTTTTGGGAAGCTTTCTGGTCGAGAAATAATTGCTAAGGGACAGCATGGCGGAATCCGACAAACGGTTGGCGAATCTTTTTTTGCGCTATGCAGCGCCATTCGCGGGTTTGCGAAAAGTGCCGGTGCTGGGCGATTTGCTGAGTTGGACGAGCCGCCGCTTGGTGCCGACGGATTCGCTGGTTTGGGCGGAGATTGCCGACGGACCGGCGAAAGGCTTGTGGATGCGGGTGAATCCGCGCACGGGTCAGAGTGTTTTGAGCGGCTTGGGCGAGCCGCTGGTGCAACAGGCACTGGCGAAATATTTGTTACCGGCGATGACGTTCTACGATCTCGGCGCAAATATCGGATTCTTCTCGCTGCTGGGAGCGCGGCTTGTGGGGACAACAGGGCTGGTTTATTCGTTTGAGGCGGATCCGGAAATTGCGGCGAGGCTCAGGGGCAATTTGGCGTTCAACAATTGCCAGCAGGCAAGCGTGGAGCAGAAAGCAGTGTGGTCAGAATCATCCACTGTGTCGTTTGAACGCGTAGATGCGAACACGTCGCCGGATCGCGGGTTGGGGCATGTTGCGAGCGGCGGGACAACAACGGCGCAGACGATTACGGTGGAGGCGGTATCGCTGGATGAATTCGTCGCGAAACACACTGCACCGGATTTCGTGAAATGCGATGTGGAAGGCGCGGAGGTTGCCGTATTCCAAAGCGCGACGAAGCTATTGAAAGAAACGCGGCCGATTCTGTTGGTGGAAACGCACAGCGCCGAAAATCATCGAACGCTGAGACAGACATTTGGCGATTTTGGATACGCTTGCAGCGATCTCGACGGCAACCACATTCTTGCACTGCCCCGATGAGCCGACCGATCATCGCGCTGCTCGGCCGCAAAGACGAACCTACCGACGCGGTCGAACAATATTGCCGCTATCTTGGAGCCGCGTTGGAAAGGCACGATTTTGCGATGCAGGTTCGCCGCGTGCCTTGGGAAAAACACGGATGGAGCGATGCTTTTGAGGCCCTGACACTGCAAGCGGCGGGATGGAATGGGATCTGGGTGCTGGTGCAATATACGGCGCTGGCGTGGTCGGCGCGGGGATTTCCGCGGAAGTTTCTGCGTGCCTTGCGGATTCTGAAACAGGCAGGCGCGAGAGTTGGTGTCGTATTTCATGATGTTGAGCCCTATCCCGGCTCGAGAATGCTGGACAAGATAAGGCGGTCCTCGCAACTCCGAACCATGCGGGCCGCACTCACCATCGCCGATGCCGCAATTTTCACCGTGGCGCTAAATCGGGTGTCGTGGCTTTCCCCGACGCAACGGAAGGCATACTTCATTCCAGTTGGCGCGAATCTGCCGGTCCCTGAGAATTTACCTGCGCGTGAAGCATCGGCGGCGTTGCCGGCTATCGCTGTGTTCAGTATTACCGGCGGGCAGGCCGGTGAGCGCGAGACCCGGACAATTGTCGATGCCGTGCGCCATGCGGCGAAGACAACCGGAAAGTTGCGCCTTTCGGTATTCGGGCGGCACGCGGAATTGCGAGAGGCGGAATTACGAGAAGGATTGCGGGAAGTTCCTGTGGAGATTTGCGTGGAAGGTGTGATCGAACCGGAACAGGTGGTGGCGCGGCTGAGCACGTGCGATGTGCTGTTGTTTGTGCGCGGGGGAATTTCCTCGCGAAGAGGAAGCGCCATCGCAGGGATCGCTTGCGGGTTGCCGCTGATCGCATACCCCGGTGGAGAAACCGCGGCGCCGATTACGGAAGCTGGGGTTATTTTAGTGTCGCCCTCCAAACCCGATGAGTTGAAGTCGGCACTGGTGCGTGTGTTATCGGACAGCGCCTATCGAGAGGAACTGGCTGCGCGAAGCCTGGCTGTCTATCAGAATTACCTTTCGTGGCGCGCGATTGCAGCGCGTTTTGCCGAGTTGCTGAAGTCGAACTAGCAAGCATCGTCCGTCTGCAGCCGCAAAGAATGATTGCTGCGCGTCACCACTTTTTCGCCAGAACTTCGACGATTCTGGCGAGGGCATCGAGATCTTTGGTATCGATGACCTCCGCGGGCGAATGGGAATAGCGCAGGGGCCAGCCCAGTGGGATATCTACCGAGCCGTACCGCAGAAAAACAGACCCGTCGTTGCCGCCGCCGGTCACGCCGTATTGAACTGCAATGCCATTCTTGGTCGCCAGGTCGACGACGCGGTTGACGTCGTTTGTGGGCGCGACATTGGAATTGTCGACTGCGCGGACGACAAAACCAGCGCCAAGTTTTGCGTCGGCAAAGCGCTTGGATTCCAGGGGAGAATCGGAGCTGACGAACGTGTCTATGGCGAAGACGTATTGTGGAACGCGCCCATCCTTGGCCGCATTCTCAGCAAAAAAGGCAGCGCCTTTAAGGCCCAATTCCTCTTCGGTAGACCAGACGAAGGTGACGTCGCGGCCGTGAAGATCGGGGCCTAACTTGCGCACGGCCATGATCAACGCGGCGCAGCCAACGCGATCATCGAAGCTACGTGCGTTGGCGCGTGTGGAAAGCAGCGGCCGATATTCCTTCGGTATTGTAGCGAAATCTCCCACGGCGATGCCGAGCTTTTCAGTTTCTGCTTTCGACTCTGTGCCGACGTAAATGTGAACTACAGCGCTTTCCGCGCTGTCGAAGCTTTTCCAATCAAAGCCGGGATCGTTGTAATCGCCCGGCATCTCCACGACACCGCCGAGGCTGCCGGACTTGCTGGTATGGATTAATGCCTGATGGCCAAGAAAATATTGCGGGCTTCCGCCTCCCAGATCTTCGACGCGGAGACGGCCGTCGTCTTCAATGGCCTTTACTTCATAGCCGAGCTCGTCCATGTGCGCCACAAAGGCAATGCTCGGGGTCTTGCTGTCCCGGGTGTCGGGTCCCAGATGAAGGATCAGATTCCCGGCTTTGTCGGTAATGAGTTTCTTGCGCGCCCAATCTGGAAGGTGTTGCGTCACTACTTCGCGCACGGCTGACTCGTGGCCGCTGGCGCCGTAGGCTTCGGTTAGCAATCCGATCAGGGGAGGCCCACAATTATCGCCACATACCAACCCATTGACGCCGCCTACTCCTAACGTCTCCGGTTTGCCCGTGAGGTACAAATACAATAAGGCCCGCAATTCAGAGGCATCGGATTCGTTGAGAACTTCCGCTGGTGTCACTGGGAATTTTGTGGGGACTCCGGCGACCAGGAAGCGTTCCGGCAGAGCAGTGGGTTCGACGTATCCTCGAATGCGCGGCAGTTCGGCGGCTTCCAGTTTTGTGCGGAGTTTATTCTGGTCCGCCAGTTCCTTCAGTTCTGTGCCTATCCCCGGTTTTGCGATTGCCGAGCTTTTTACTCCCAACAATACGCCGTCGCCAGGCAACTGATCCCGCGCTTCGCTGGATACGTCTTGTTTAGCACGAGTCACGCGGCCTATGTAAATCACCTCGTCTGGAGAGGTTTCGCGCAGCATACGCTCGAAGCCGCGCCCTCCTGTCCAGCTCTGAGTCACGAAGGCAACTGTGAGTGTGCCTTTGATGTCCTGCTTGATTGCGGCGAGGCCATTCAAAAGGTGAACGAGTAGGTCCACGCCAAAGTGATCCCCGATTCCGACCCCGGCGTAGTTGCCGCCAGCAAGTTTCTGAACGGATGGCAGCAGGACCACGGGATTCAGCAAATCCACACCGGCTGCACGAACCTCTTCCGGAGTCTTTGCGCCGATGTCGACATACAGATCTTCTGGGTGCAACATTTTTGACGGGTTTGGGCGTAGGGGTTGGAGGTGCACGGAGAGGCCGGCAAAAACCCCGGGAACACTTTTGCCATTGGCGGTTTGGACCAGCACTGGCTGCGCAAAATTCAATGAATCAAAAATGGGGCTCGGTGGACGTTGCGGAAGTCTTTGCACGCGAAGATAGCCTTCGCTGGTGATGTCGCTGACGACGTAGCCTGGTTGGTCGATGGGCGTGATGATCAAGCGACGTGGAGAGCCACTGCCGAGGGTGACGTAGACATTGCCGAGATTGTCATTCTGGGGCGAGAAATCTTTTAATTCGGTCCGGATGCGTTGTGTTAAGGAACTCTCGTACCCGCTGACGGAGGGGATCATCAGCTGCTGTTCCCAACCGGAGCGGGAAGACGTTCGCTGTCCAAAAGCTGGGAAAAGTGACAAAAACAATGTGGTGACAGCAACCGCAAAGCGAGTCCCGGCTCTCATTTGTCCCTCGTAAGACTTTTCAGCTGCTAACGCGAAAAACATTCTAACGTCTTAAATGAGAAATGTGTCAACGGCAGAGGGTTTCGATGAGGAGTTCCTTCTTTGATTCCGCGAGGGCGTCGAGACCGCTTAAAGAGGCGAAATAGCCTGCGACGGTGGCTGCGGTCAGCCCGGCGAATGCGAAAAAAGGCAGCCAGGGGTTGTCTGTCCATTTGCCCGCCAAAAGGATAACGGAGCACACGCCGCCAATGAGCAGCTGCACACCGAAGGCGGTCCACACCGCGATGCCGGAGTTGCGTTGTCCGCGCATCTTTCCGATTTCCATTTTCTTGGGAAAGCTGAGTGCCGACCAATTGGCAATCGTGAATTGTCCAATCACCGCGAAAAGGCCCGCAGCAAGGGTTGATGCGAGCCGCGGGAGGCTGGGAAAGCCTATCCGCCAGATGAGAACGGACAACGAGATGGATAGCTCGATAGCCACGAGGATTGCCAGAAACAGATTCTTGCCGATAAGCACGTCGCGGAAGCGAATCGGAGCCATGTAGTAGGTCTGAATTCCTTTGCCTTCAAAGGCGAAGGAATTGTAGGCGGGCGAAAGCAGGATGAGAATGAGGTAGGCCATAATTCCCGGGAAAAACCATTCGACCGAAACGCCGTGGCCTTTGAGCGCGGAGTTCGATCCGCCAAACTGCAAGGTGAAAAAAATCACCATGATCGGAGGGAGAAACAAGGTGAGGAAAGAAAAGCCGTTGCGGGTCATGTAGCGAAATTCTTTAGCAACAACGGCGGCGATGGAAGGAGGGACGGAGGCAGGCCAAAAATCTCCCGACGCCTTGGTAAGACTCTTCCTGACTACTTTCGAGGGCGCGGTGCTTTCGCTGAGTTCTTCGCCACGGTATTGCGTGGAGTATCTGTTCCAGAGCAAGGCGCTGGCCACGATTAGCCATCCCAGCAAGCCAAGCATGCCGATCCAGAAGTTGCGGAGATTACCTGTGACACCGCCGGCGACGGCCTGGCCGGCGAGCGAACCGGGAAGCCACGAAAGATAAGGAATCCATTCTAGGACTTTTGGCTTGGCCGATCTTCCATACCGCTGCATCAAGGGGTTCAAGAAATTCAAGGAGACCATCGAGAGCACAAAGATTCCGAGAAACAATTCGCGGGTCTTGCGGCGCGCCAGGATCTTTTCCAGCCAGGAGCCAAGAAGGCGCTCGATCGTCAAATTCAGAAACACGAATACGAGGCTGACGACCAGCATTACCGGAAAGTCACCAGGCCGGGCGGCGATCGTTGCGGCAAGCATGGAGAGAATCCAGAGAATCGAAGAAATGGCGCCGAAATCGGCAAGACCATAGCCAAGTCCGAGCAAATAAAAGGCGCGCGGGCTCAAAGGGAAACGCAGAAGAGTCTTGAACTCGAAATTGGCGCCAAAGCCGGCGACGAACACGGGAATCAGTTGCCAATAAAGGAAAATTCCCCAGAAAAGCAAAGCCAGCCAGCTTGGGCGGCCTTTCGCGAGAAAACTATAGGCTCCGATATAGAAGGTGAAACACATCGCGAGCACGAAGAGGCCACTGAACACGCCCGCTGCGATCATACCGACCAGGTCCCAGCGATGATTCTTGCGGCGCATGCTGTTTTTGGTGATCAGCCAGCGCAGCGCGGCAACCGCCTTCAATTGCTCGATAACACCGGGAAATGGAGCTACGTCAGCCACGTCAACTCCTGGAGGCGGGACTGCTCCGCGCCGCTTTGTCCGACGATAGATAGGAAGATTTGTTCCAGGGTCTTCTTTTCGCCTTCGGCCGCGGAGATCCCGGAGCGCAACTCATCGAGAGAACCCTGCGCGACGAGACGGCCCTGATGGATGATGGCGACATGGCTGCATAGGCGTTCCACAATTTCGAGCACGTGGGATGTGAGGAAGATGGTGACGCCCCGCTCCGTCATCCTAGCGAGGAGAGATTTGAGCGCGCCGGCAGCGAGGGCGTCCACGCCTTCGAAGGGTTCATCCAGGAAAAGAATGCGAGGGCCATGAATCACAGCCGCGGCGAGGGCGAGCTTTTTCTGCATGCCGTGAGAATAGTCCGCGATCATGGTTTTCTCACGATCGGCGAGCTGCATGAAATCCAGCAGTTCTTCGGAGCGCTTGTCGGTTGTGGCGCGATCCAGACCGTACATCCTGCCGACGAAACGCAGATATTCGGAGCCAGTCAGCCGCTCGAACAGGCCCATACCTTCGGGCACGACGCCAATCTGGCGCTTCACCTTGACCGGATGCTGCTGAAAATCGACGCCGAGAAGTTCCATTCGCCCCGACGTCGGAGCGAGCAAGCCGGTCAACATCTTGATGGTGGTGGATTTGCCGGCACCATTAGGACCTAGAAAGCCGAAGAACTGACCGGCCTGGACGCGCAAATTGATGGAGTCGACAGCGGTCAATGGACCAAACTTTCGCGTCAGCATTTCCGTAGCGATGGCTATTTCGGTCATACCGGAGGCCTTTGCAGTCGCATTCTGCGCGCAACTCTACCATGAGCTGTTACGCAGAATTGGCGGTTAAATATCAGCACGTGCGGGAATCAGGAGACCTTTCCGCCAACGATAACCTGGCCAGATGCGGACGCGTTTCGAGTAGGAAGAGCGGCAAGGACCGCAGGAAGTTCGACACGAAAAACCGCGCCGCCCTGCTGGCCGTTGTAGCAAAGAATCTTGCCGCCGTGCTCTTGAATAATGCCATAGCAGATGCTGAGCCCCAGGCCGGTTCCCTTGCCTACCGGCTTCGTGGTGTAAAAAGGATCGAAGACGCGATGAGGTTCGCGGATGCCGGGACCATTGTCGGAGATCAGAACTACCACGTTGCCGCGGTCTCGCAGCGTTTTTATGGTCAGGACCCCACTGTCCATCGAGCTCATGGCATCCAGACCATTGCTGATGATGTTGAAAAAGACCTGCATCAGTTGATTGGCGTCTCCGCGAACACCCGGAAGCACGGATTCAAGTTGCAGATCGGTGCGAGCCTTGCTGTTTTGAAGATCGAGAGCACGAAGCTGGAGAGCGTTGGTCACCACGGTGTTGATGTCGAGAAGCGCCCGTTCGGGCGGCACCTGACGCGCGAAGCTAAGAAGGTTCTGGACCAGGCCGTTGGTGCGGCGGGCTTGCTCGCGGATCTTGTTCGCGGTGGCACGCGCGCGATCGGGCAGCGATGCATCGTCGGCGAGCAGTTCGGAATAGCCGAGAATTGCGGTCAGTGGATTGTTGATTTCATGCGCTGCGCCGGCGACGAGTTGACCCAGGGAAACGAGTTTTTCGGACTGGACAAGTTGCGCCTGGAGCCGTTGAAGATTCTGTATCGATGATTCGGATTTCGCCAAAAGTGCCATGCGGTCTACATCGGCGAAATGGGTACGGAGGAAAACCAGAAGCGCAAGCGGCAAAGCGGCGACGAGCGTCACGGTGAGGCGGAAATCGCGGACCGCGGCGGTGTCTTGTTCAAAGCGCAATGCGTACAACGCAAAAAGTGGAAGAGAAAGAACAGCGATCATGGCGAACCGCGTGGCCCAAACGCTGTCACGCGCGGCGCCATTGGAATCCACATCGGTATTGCCGTCGATTGGGTTGTCGAGAGCGTTGCGATGTTTGTAGGCAATGAAGCCCGCCAAGGCGTACCAGAAGAAGGAAGACATCAGCGGGAGGTCGTACAAGCTGCCGGTGTAATACTGATTGCGAGAGACCGCGACATTGAGGACGAGAGAAGACAGCATGTACAGGGCAGAGGCACCCACGAGGTGCGCATAGATGATGCGCCAGGTTCCGCGGGTCCTGAACCAGAAGTAGCCGAAGCCCGCAACCACCACTAGGTATTGAATGTTAACTAACAGGTTGTAGTTGTAATCGTAGATTTCCTGCGTAGGCGTCGCATACATCCACGGGAGAACGCTGAAAACGTAGACGTAGGTCCACCAGGCGAGCAACAGCGCGAAATCCAGATATCCGAGATTGAGCCTGGAATCGCGGGAGCGTAAATGAGGGCGCATCGCCAACGCGGCAATTAGAGGAATTCCACGGAGGAAAAAGACGATATCGCCTGCGTATAGGCCCGGTAAATCCTTGTGAAGGTAGACTTCGTAGTAAGTCCATTGGAACTGGCCAATCATCCACATCGTGCAACTGAGGGCCAGAAGCATCCAAAAGATGTTGCGTCGCCAACGGGGCGTTCCGGCGTTCAGCAGCAAGCCGGCATTGGCGAGGAGAGGAACGCAGTTCTGGACGATGTCGCCGAAGGCGTTCAGCGAGGTGCCTTGGCCGAGGTGATGAGACACGCCGGCGTAGAAGCCTATAAAGACAAGCCAGGCCCCGACCAGCCACGCAATGGCGCGGGAGTTGGACATGATTGCGGTTCATTCAATTTTACGGGGTCTGCAGCGGTGCGCGGGCAGTTTGCGCAGGGACATGGCGAAAGCATAACGATACGGAGGGAGGATGTGGCCGCCGCCGGGCGCGAACGGGGACGAGAAGCAAAGGCCAGCAAGGTGGAATAAACTAAGTAGTTGGACGGCAGCTATTTATGCGGGTTGACGGAAGATTCGACAACGCAATGACCAATTTGCACGCAGGAAGAAACATTTTAGTTACGGGAGCCGGAGGTTGGATCGGGTCGGCCCTGACCAAGGCGCTGGCGCGCGACGAGTCCCGGAAGCTGATTCTGCTCGATCACTCTGAACGTAGCCTTTACCATGTCGATGCTGAGCTTGCAGCCCTTCAAGGAAGCGTTTCGCACAAATCGATATTGGGCGATCTGGGCGACGCCAAATTGCTTGAGGAAATCTTCGAAATGTATGGTCCAGAGATCGTCTACCATGCGGGGGCGTACAAACATGTTCCGCTGCTGGAAGATAATCCGATTGCAGCCATCCGCAACAACGCGCTGGGGACGAACACGCTTGCAGAGGCTGCCGAGCGCCACCGCGCATCGACTTTGGTGATGATATCGACGGATAAGGCGGTAGAACCTGCCAGCATTTTGGGGGCGTCGAAACGGGTTGCGGAGCTCGCGCTGATGCGCTGGGACACTCCGATAACTCCGATGAAGGCTCTGAGGTTGGGGAACGTGTTTGGATCCGAAGGAAGCGTTGTTTCGGCGTTCCGGCAACAAATTTCGCAGGGTGGTCCAGTAACGGTAACTCATCCGGACGCGGAGCGATATTTTGTGCCGCTGGAGAAAGTTCTGGAGTTGATTTTCTTGGTGCGTCAACTGTCTGATGGCGGAGGAATATTCGTCCCTGATTTAGGCGCGCCTGTACGAATTGTCGACGTCGCGAAACAATTGATGGCAGAAGTGCCGGCCGCGAGCGGGGAGGAAGTTCCGATCGAGTTTACAGCGCTACGCCCTGGAGACAAAAAGACCGAAAAAATGTTTGGTAGGAGCGAATGGCTGCAGGCGACCAGCGACAACAGGCTTGCTCGCGTGAGAACGAGCAGAGATTGTCTAGAGCGCTACGACATTCTTATCCGCGAGCTTGCGAAAGGTGTCGACGAACGCGACCTTGCGTCGGTTATTGAAGTTCTTCGCAAATTTGTGCCGGATTATAATCCCAGCGAAGAACTGCTCTCTCCTCGGGAAAATCCGGCGGCCAAGATATGAAGCGCGTCATCGCCGTAGTCACGACCTCTCGCGCAGACTACAGTCACTTGTATTGGCCCATCAACGATTTGTCGAAAAACGAACAGGTTGATCTGCGCATCGTTGCGCTGGGATCGCATCTCTCTCCGGAATTTGGAAACACCTTGCGCGAAATTGAAAAAGACGGCTTTCGGGTTGATGCGCATGTCGAATGCCTGCTCAGTTCCGACAGCGATGTCGGTATGGCCAAAACGATCGGAATCGCGACGCTAAGCCTGGCAGACCTGTTTGGCAAAATGCGTCCCGATCTGCTTTTGCTGATTGCCGACCGGTACGAAATGTTGGCACCGGCCTCGGTTGCGCTGGCCTTGCGCATACCGATTGCGCACATCGAGGGAGGCGAAATCAGCGAAGGGGCCATCGACGACGCGGTGCGCAACGCGCTGACGAAAATGAGCCACATCCACTTCACTTCGACACACGCCGCACGCCAGCGTGTGATCGCGATGGGTGAAGAGCCTTGGAGGGTCCATCGCGCGGGCGCTCCATCGCTGGATCACTTGCGGCGAAATACACTTTTCAGTCGAGAAGATCTTGAGAGTCGGCTGGCAATTGACCTTGCCCAGCCAACCGCGCTGGTCTCATACCATCCCGTAACCATCGCGCGTGACACGGCAGGAGAGGCCGACGCGCTATTCGCTGCATTAAATTCCTTCCCGGAGCAGCTTTTGTTTTTCTATCCCAATGCGGATGCAGGCAGCCGGGAAATCATCGAACGCACCAAGCGCTTTCTTGGTTCTGGAAAGAATGGGCGTATATTCACGAACCTGGATGCCGTCACGTATTGGAGCCTTTTGCGGCAAGCGCAATTGTTGATCGGCAATTCGAGCAGCGGGATCATGGAAACGGCTTCGATTCCGATCCCCACTGTAAACATCGGGCTAAGGCAACAGGGGCGGGAGCGTGCCGCCACGGTGATCGATGCAGCGGCGGATGTTTCCGCGATTCTGGAAGCTGCAAGGATCGCGCGAAGCAATGAATTTTGTAGATCAATAAAAGGCGCGACGAACCCGTACGGCGACGGCCGGGCTTCACAGAAAATAGTGGATGTTGTAACCAGCGTGCCGCTGGGTCAGGAACTTCTGATGAAGCGCCACGTGCCGCTGCCCGCAGAGGCGTTCAGTGGTGCAGTTTCAGATACTCGATGAGAATTCCTCTCTCTGGCCCAGACATCACCGAACAGGACATTCTGGCGGTTACCGACGTGCTGCGATCTACGCGGTTGAGTCTGGGGCCAAAGCTAGAGGAGTTCGAAACAGCGATGGCCGAGTACGTTGGCGCAACCCATGCTGTCGGAGTCAGTTCCGGTACCAGCGGATTGCACCTATGCCTGCGCGCGCTGGGGATTGGCGAGGGCGATGAGGTTATGGTCCCGTCGTTTACGTTTATCGCCGTTGCGAATGCGGTGCGCTATGAGCGGGCCATACCTGTATTCGTGGATATTGAACCGCAAAGACTCAACCTGGATCCCGCTCAGATCGAGGCAGCGATTACGCCCCGCACAAAAGCAATCATCGCGGTGCACACCTTCGGCTGCCCCGCGAACATGGGGAAGATCCTAACCATTGCGAGAAAACATCATTTATTTGTGATTGAGGACGCTTGCGAGGCTCTGGGAGCGGAATACGGCGGGCGAAGGGTGGGAGCGCTGGGGGACGCCGGTGTGTTCGGGTTTTATCCCAACAAGCAGATAACTACGGGCGAAGGCGGGATGGTGGTCACGCAGAACAAAAAAAATCGCTGCGACGGTGAAAGCTCTGCGAAATCAGGGGCGTGAAGATTCAGAGGAGTGGTTTCAACACCTGGAGCTGGGATACAACTACCGAATTTCGGAAATGAATTGTGCGTTAGGTATCGCGCAACTTGAGCGGATAGAGCAGATTCTGGAGCGGCGCGCCGAAGTCGCCGCACGGTACGATCAGAGATTACGAAACGTTCCGGAACTGACGTTGCCCGGCGGTCCTTCGGCTAATTGCAAGATCAGCTGGTTCGTATATGTAGTGCGGCTTGGAACACGCTTCTCGGAGGCTGACCGCGATCAAATCGTGTGGCAAATGAAGTCCCGAGGAATTGGCGTTGGGCGTTATTTTGCCCCGATTCATCTACAGCCCATTTACCAAGGTGGAGGTTCGAGGAAAACTGGGCTCCCTGTCACGGAAACCGTTGCACCCCGCTGCTTTGCACTGCCCTTTTTCAACCGCATCCAAGAAGAGCAAGTTGAAGAAGTCTGCGAAACTTTGCAGAAGTTGATGAGAGAAGTACGGACCTGATCGGAGTTGGGAAAATTTGCAAACGCAGCCGCAACATCGAAGAAGCTGACGGACGTCGGCTACACCGAAGCCGTGGATTCTCGCACAACCCGGGCGTCTCCGCGTTCTCGCGCTTGGAACTGATCGTAGATCCACTTATAGGTTTTCTCGAGCCCCACGCGCAGCGGAGTACTGGGTTCCCAATTTAGGTATTTCTGGATCAATGTGTTGTCACTGTTGCGGCCGTTAACGCCTTTCGGCGCGCTGAGATCGTAATTGCGCTTCAATGCTATTCCGGCAAGGGATTCCGCAATGTCCACCAGTTGATTGATGGTAACTGCCTCGCTGGAACCCAAGTTAATCGGCTCGAGAATCTCCGAGTTCATGATCAAATCGATGCCCTTGATGCAGTCCTCGATGTACATGAAGCTGCGGGTTTGGTCCCCGGTGCCCCAAATTTCAATTTCATTGCGGCCCGAGAGTTTGGCCTCGACCACCTTGCGGCAAATAGCCGCGGGCGCTTTTTCACGGCCACCATACCAGGTTCCCCAGGGACCGTAAACATTGTGAAAGCGCGCCACGCGGGTATGAAGCCCGAAATCTTCGCGAAAGTGGCGGCACATGCGCTCTGAAAAAAGTTTTTCCCAGCCATAACCGTCCTCGGCAAGCGCTGGATACGCATCGGCTTCCTTGAGTGCCGTAGCTTCAAAAGTTCTCTGCTTGTCGGCGTTATAAACGCACGCAGAAGAAGAAAAGAAGAATTGCTCGACGCCAAATTTTTGGGCAGCCTGCAGCATCTGGGTGTTAATGAGCACCGAAAGCATGCAAAGAGCCTTGTTGTGTTCTATAAAGCCCATGCCGCCCATGTTGGCAGCCAGATTATAGATTTCTTTTGCGTCTTTCGCGGCGATTTCGCAATTTTCCTTGAGGTTCAGGTCGAGCGAAAGATTCTCAACATCGTTGAACGACTGGTACCACTCGTCCAGCGGCTTAATGTCGATCGCGCGTATGTTCTTGAAACCGCGTTCACGGAGCGAAGCAACCAGCGCTCCTCCGATGAACCCTCCGGCTCCCGTGACAACGCAAATTGTCTTCTGATTAGCCATCTAATTGACCTCAAACCGGGGTATTGGCTCCAGCTGAAAAAAATTCGTGAGCCTGGGTCACGGAAAACCCGCCAAAGTGATCGATCACGCGCTCCGCGCCGGCCTCCCGTAGGCTTTCGGCGCGGCTGGCTTCCGCCAGTCCCACACAGCGCATGCCAGCTGCTGTGGCGGCTTTGACACCGGAAACTGAATCCTCGAATACCAGGATCTGCTCCGGAGCCACGTCCAGCTTTTGAGACGTCAGCCGGAAAATGGCCGGATCGGGCTTGCCGGCGGAAACTTCATCACCCGCCACTATCGCTGAAAAATACTCGAGAAGACGCAACTGCCGCAAAACGAAATTAACACGACTATCGCTGCCGGAGGAAGCTACACCGAGCTTGATTTTAGCCTGCGACAAGCTGCTCAAGAGTTGCTCCACTCCCTCCACGGGGCGAAGTTCCGCGCGCGCTTCTTCACGAAAAAGCAGTTCTTTCTCATGGCCAAGGCGGTGGATTTCTTCTGGCGAAAGCTCCCCAAGAAAATGGCGGAGAATATCTTCTTTTTTCCGGCCATCGAGAATGAAATCGAGATCCTCCTCCGGCACTTCCTTCCCCACGGAATCCAAAAATCTTCGCCAAGCCTTTTTATGGATCGGATGACTATCTACGATCACGCCGTCCATATCGAAAATTACCGCCTGCAGCATGCGAGGTTCCTCAGGATGGAGAAGTTTGAACGCCGGGCCAGGTTTTTTGAGCTAGCTGGTAATTTTCCATTGTACCGATGTCCAGCAGGTAATCGGTAATCGGCACCGCTGACATCCGTCCAACGAGTTTCGGCAGAACGTGGAAACCAATGTCCGGAAGTCCGTCCGTCGGAATCTGGTCCAGCAGTTGCTGACGAGCAATCATAAGGCCGGAAAACGCCAGGCGGCCGCGCGGTTTTTCGGGCTTCTCCTCGAAATCGAGCACCACGCCGTTTTCGTCCAGACTCACAATGCCGCAGCGTCGCGGGTCAGGCACTTCGTAAACACCGAGACTCGCCAAGTGATTTGAGTTGCGCTCATGAATTTCGCGCAGCGGAGTCAGGTTCGCGGTCGTCAACACATCCGCGTAGAACACCCAGAAGAATGGATCGGAGCCCAACCAGTCGCGGTTCGCCAGGAGCGTCCCCGCGCTGCCCAGCAAGGTTTTTTCTTCCGAGACAGTGACTTGAAGATGGTCGTTGCCGCTTTCTCGCAAATACGCGCGGACCGCTTCAGAGTGGGCGTGCAGGTTAATCAGGATTTCCTGGATGCCGTGACTTCTGCAGAAGTCGAGCCATATCTGGAGCAGTGGAACCCCTCGAATCGGGACCAGGCATTTCGGAACTGTATCGGTTATGGGCCGCAACCGCGTCCCATGTCCAGCGGCCAGCAAGAAAGCCTTCATGAGCGGCATCACTCCGTGGGTAAGGCGCTGTGATTCAAAGCAAGCTGTCTGGGAATTCTTATGAGGATCGGGCGGAGTTAGCCGCTTCGAAGGTCCAACGCATTCCGCCGCGGGCATCCTCGTCGATAAACGGATCATTGGCCACAACACGAGCGCCGTGAGTGTCAAACTCGAATGCCATTTCGTGGATGCCAAGCGTGCCCATCGCTGCGCGGACAGCGGCCTGATTGTTTTCCTCACAGTAGAGGAGCAAAAATCCTCCACCTCCCGCGCCGGTTATCTTGCCTCCAAGCGCCCCATTCTGGCGGGCGGAGGCGTACGCTTCATCAATCACCGGGTTGGAAATCTGTTGCGACACTTTCTTTTTTGCTTCCCACCCCGCATGTAGCAAAGCGCCGAAATTCTGCAGGTCGCCCTTGCCCAGAGTCTCTCTCATCTGCTCCGCGAGTCCGCGAATTTCGTGCATGGAGTCGATCGTGCTTCGCACTCCCTTGTCGGCGGATTGCTCTTGTTCCTGGAGAATTTTCCAGGAACTGCGTGCAGAGCCGGTAAAGAACAGCATCAGATTGCTTTGCAACTCGCTTTGATGATCGGGCCGCATCACTAGAGGCTCTACTTGGACAGAGCCGTCCGGTTGAAAATTGATGAAATTCAGGCCACCGAACGCGGCCGCGTATTCATCCTGCTTTCCAACGGGCTTGCCAAGCACGTGGCGAGCGATGTTGAAGGCTCTCTCCGCCAGCTGGTATTTGGATAGCGGTAGGTTAAGATATTCGGAAAGCGTTTTCAGAACGCCTACACAAACACTCGCGGACGACCCCAATCCTGTCCCGGGAAGAATTTCGGAAGCTAGAAACAGGTCGATGGAAAGGTTCTGGCCAAATTCCTTCATGATGGAGAGCGGAATCTCCAGTTGGCTGCCCTTCACTTCCATGCGCTCGATGTCGTGCCAGGTTTCTGCAACGCGCAAATCCGAAGAAATCACCTGAACTTTCCCGTCGGATCGTTTCTGGAGGATTGTGTAGAAATACTTGTTGATGGAGGTGCTCAGGACCGCGCCTCCAAAACGTTCGTAGTATGCCGGCAGATCGGTTCCACCCCCCGCAAAACTAATCCGCACTGGACTCCGCACGATCAACATGCACGCCCTCCTTCACGAAAGTGGTTAAGCGCGTTCCGTCGCCGGCGGTTGCCGGCGCTCGCTTCCGTTTCAAGGGACGAAGGGCCAACGTCCAAACGGTCTGTAAAATCAGAGAAAGATCAAGAAAAAGCGACCAATGAAAAATATATTGAAGATCGAATCGAGCTTTCGCTTCCGACGAGTGTTGTTCGCGAAGTCCCTGCACTTGCGCCAGCCCGGTGATGCCGGGCTCCACGCTAAGGCGCTGGCGTTGCCAGTCGGAGTAGTGTTTGACGCGATCGGGCGGCTCCGGCCTCGGACCGACCAGGCTCATCTGCCCCGCCAGGACGTTCCACAGTTGCGGCAATTCGGTGAGACTGAAATTGGCCATGAACCGCTGGAAGCCAACCAGATCTGGATTATGACGATCGATATTCAGGCGATACATCGAAAAGGTTTTGCCCATGCGACCGCAGCGGCTCTCGCTGCAGAATGCGTTTCGTCGTTGGCTCCAGATGTTGATTACCGCGAGGAACAATAGCGGCAAACTCAAGAGTAGCAACACGGTGCCGACCACAGTGTCCAGGACCCGCTTGATAACCAGAGATCCAGGCCAGATGTTGCGCTCCTCTAAAGAGATCAGCGGCACGCCGTCAATTTCAACCATGTTGGCGTCGGAAACATAAAGCTGGTACCAGTGCGGTACGAGCTGTACGCGCATTCCAAGTCCGCGGCACTGGGATACGACTTTTTCGACTTCCTGACTGCCCTGTTGTTGAAGGACCACGATTACGTCCTGAACCTTTAAATCCTCAAGAAAACCGGCAATTCCTGTTGAAGGTAGAGACCGATTGGGTTTTCCCGTGGAAGAAGTGCCGTTGGAGCCTCCGTTTCCGGAGGGATACAAAAATCCAACGACTTGCAGCAGGAGCTCCGGGTGACGGCCGATTTTCTCGGCCAGTTCAATCGCAAGCGTTCCACCGCCCAGGATTACCGCACGCCGCGCCGCGCCGCCGCGGGCCCGCGACAAAATCAATAACCTTGCGGCACAACGAATGAGAAGGAAACCGCCAAACAATAGGAAGGGAAGATACAGGAACAAAAGACGCGAATAGTAGTGGCGCGTGGCGTACCCGACGGCGAACAGAAAAACCAGCATGTAAAAAATGGCAATCGTCAGACGAGAGGCGATTGCGGAAAACTCCCAGCCGCCTTGGAAGCCATCCAGGCTCCTGCTTAGAGACAGCAACGCCCATATCAAGAGAGCCGAAGCAGTGATCGAGTAGAAAATTCGAAACGAAATGTCCGATTCGAAGCCCATGTCCAAGCGGTGATAACGCAGGGCATACGCAAGATAGAAGGCCGCCACGATCCAGAGCAGATCGAACAGGAGAATCGTAAATCGGTATCTTCGAGTCATAAACTCACGACCTGAGATTGGAAACGACTTGCTGCAGCTGCCAGCCGATCACGAACTGGCGACCTTTGCAGCGGTTTCCTGAGACTGCCGCTGTTCCCATTTCCATGCGCCTTCAAGGATAGTCCGCAGTGCGGAGTGCTGCGGCTTCCACGCAAATTCTTGCATTAGCAGTTCCGGGCTGGCACACAAGGCGGCCGGGTCTCCTTGACGTCTGACGGTTTCACGCACCGGGATTTTGATTCCCGTAACTGCTTCCGTGGCGCTGCATATTTCTTTCACGGAATAACTCCTACCGGTTCCTATGTTGTAAGCGCGAAAACCCGGCTGGTCCTTCTTGCTGAGAGCCAAAAGATGCGCTTCCGCAATGTCCAGGACGTGGACGAAGTCTCGCAGGCAACTGCCGTCGGGAGTCGGATAATCCGTGCCGTAAATTTGAAAAAAGGGCCGCCGCCCCGAAGCTACCTGCAAAAGAAGCGGGATAATGTGCGTCTCGGGTTCGTGACGCTCTCCCCATTCGGCATCGCCGCCGCAGGCATTAAAGTATCGGAACACCACAACATTCCAGCCATAAGCCGAGGCATACCAACGCAACAGATCTTCGAACATGAGCTTGCTCTGCCCATAAGAATTTACGGGATGCTTCGGATGGTCTTCAGGAATCGGAACGATCTTGGGAGTGCCATAGACCGCCGCGGTCGACGAAAAAACAAAATTGCGGACGTTATGCCTGCGCATGGCTTCGACCAGAGTGAGACCCCAAGCGACATTCGTACGGAAGAAAACCGAGGGGTTGGTTACCGACTCCGGAATCAGCGCCTTAGCCGCAAAGTGAAACACGGTATCAAAATTCCCGGCGGCGAAAATCGAGGAGAGGGCGGCTTCGTCGCCGATACTCGCTTCATGGAATGCAATTCCCATCGGCACCGCTTCGGCATGGCCGGTTGATAAGTCGTCGATCACCTCCACATGATGTCCGCGAGCTTGAAGCTGCCTGCAGCACGCTGACCCGACATATCCTGCACCCCCCGTAACCAGGATTCGCGACATCAGTAAGCACCCTCCCCCTTAACTACCTTCCATGGAGTTAACAAAAGAATTTTGAGATCCAGCCAGAAAGACCAGTGATCGATATAATGCATGTCCATCGCCACTCGCTCCTGGTAGGCGACGTCTTGCCTGCCATTTACTTGCCAATAACCGGTAATGCCGGGACGAACAGAGAGAAGGCGCTCCTGAAACGCACCATACTTTTCGAGTTCCGGAGCGGTAATCATTCGCGGCCCCACCAGACTCATTTGTCCGAGAACGACATTGAACAACTGAGGAAGCTCATCCAGGCTGTGTTTTCTAAGGATGGCTCCGGCCTTGGTTAGTCGTGGATCCGCCCGTAGTTTGAAATTTTGCTCGAACTCTCGCCTGAGCGCTGGGTCGTGCTTGAGAATCTCGTCCGCATCACGCCGCATACTCCTGAATTTGAATGCGTCGAATTCGCCCTTTTTGCCCACAACACGCCGCCGATACAAAATCGGGCTCCCATCGTCGAACACAACAAATAGGGCAAGCACGAAAAATACTGGTGAAAGAATAAGGATCAAAAGCGCCGCTCCAGTGAGATCCAGGCAGCGCTTCAAGAACAGTTCGAGATAGCGCCAGGAACTGGTTGTGGCCGGTTTTGGCACACTTCTCGCACTTTTTGAGATGGAAGAATCAATAAGCATCAATTCCGCGGACTGAACATGCCGTCTTACTCCGAGCAGGGATTAAAATTCAGTTTGTGACCGCTCGCTTTCAGAGCGCCCACCGAAGATTCCTCGGCGCCTACGAATCAGCTTGCCTCTGCGGCCTGGGCACGCATTGAGATTGGGTTTTGCATGCGCTGACGGAGGCAGGTGAACAGTGCATGCGCGATACTCAGCTGCAAGTCTTCGATGATCTGCATGTTGTCGGAGGGGATCACCGCGCAGTAGTCGCAAAGCGCCTTCATTTTTCCTCCCTGGAAACCACTGAGCCCAATGTTGATTCCTCCAAGCTCACGCGACACTTCCAGGGCCCTTAAAATATTCGGGGAGTTCCCGCTCGCGCTTAGCCCGAACGCCACATCTCCCGCTCCGGCATGGCTACGGAGTTGTTCCGCAAAGATTTCCTCGTAACTGAGATCGTTTGCCAGAGCCGTGAGCAGCGAGACATTGTTGGTCAAGGAGAGTACTTGAAAACGCCGGTGACTCGTTTCAGGAGTCACAGTACCCTTGCCGAGATCGCAGGCGAAGTGGCAGGCCAGAGCAGCGTTTCCTCCGTTGCCGAAGAGGAACACTTTTCTTTGTTCTTGATACGCACGCCAAAGTTCTTCGCCGATCTGATCTATTTGGTCATACGGAAGTCGGCCGGTCACAGCTCCGTGGACTTCAAAATAATCGCGCGCGTTTATAATTTTCGCGTGACTGCTACTGGTTGCATTGTAACTGCTGTTGTGATGGTGGATATTCATCTCGCGCTTCATCGGAGGGACCTCGATTGGGAAATTACCACCTGCGGCGTTTGAGGTTGCACCGGGAAAAGCCTCTAACAATGCACGCCGAAACTGTTTAGAAATTCTGCCTGTAGGCGGATATAGTTGGTAACTAAATCTGGAGATTACGTGTCTGCAAGATAACGGTACACTACGGAATACTGTCCGTCGCCAAGTTGTGGTCTATGATTTCGCATAGAATATGACCGATCAGTATGTGCCCTTCCTGCACGCGTGCGGTTCGCTTTGATGGAACGCTAATGCAATAATCAACGAGCTCCGCCATGTCCGGGCTGCACTGTCCTGTCATCCCCACCGCAGTGATACCCATTTTCCTGGCGCTACGGAGAGCGCTCAGCACGTTGGGCGATTTGCCACTGGTCGAAATACCTACGGCGGCATCTCCACGCGAACCCAAACCTTCCAATTGCCGCGCAAACACCGCTTCATAGGAATAGTCGTTCCCGATCGCGGTCAACGTGGATGTATTTGCAGTCAGCGCCAGGGCTGGAAGCGCACGCCTTTCCTTCTCGAACCTTCCTACCAACTCCGCCGCCAGGTGCTGGGCATCCGCTGCACTACCCCCATTCCCAAAAAACAAAATCTTGCCGCCACGCTGCAACGTCCTAGCAAGTTCTTGGCCCACTTTCGTGACGGTGTCGAGCAACGTCTGATCGGCAAGAATCGCTTGCTTCACGGCGATGCTTTCCTGAATGTTGCGGCTGACGATTTCATACGAGAGAGCGGATGACATAGATATCGAGCGAAGATCTCCTTTTACAATAACTTCGATGAATAGGTTGATTGCTCTGTCAGGGATTCCTCAGTTGGCAGTTCCCAGCACCTGTTCATACAGATTCAAAATACGCTTGGCACTTTCCGTATATGTAAACTTTTGCGCTTGAGCCTTCCCTTGGGAGACCATCCGGGTCCTCAAATCGGGCTCAGTCGCCACGCGAATCATCAGGGAAGCTAACTCCTCGGCGTTTTCAGCATCAAAATACAGTGCAGCGTCTCCGCCAACCTCGGGTAGGGACGCCCGGTTCGAGCTGATCAGTGGAGCTCCAGAAGCCATCGCCTCTAACGCCGGCAGGCCGAAGCCCTCGTAGATTGACGGAATTACAAATGCCTCGGCTGAGTGCAGGAAAGACGAGAGATTCGCATCGGGGACGAATCCAAGGAGTTCGCAATCTCCATCGCCACCGGCCTCGGTCAATCGCGCACGGCCTTCTTCCGACGTTCCACCTCCGATCAGGAGTCTATGCGGAAGTCCGCTGCGTTCCCGGAAGATTCGCCACGCCTTGATCGCCAGAGCCGTATTCTTAGCTTCGAAATGCCGCGCCGTCATACACGCAAAATAGGGGACGTACTGGCTATACAGATCAGGCTTCGGTTCCGTACTCACGTACGAACCAACGCCGCAATGCGCCACCTTCACTTTGTCCGCCGGTACTCCTAAAACTCGCATAATGTCCATTTTCGAAAACTCAGAAACCGTGACAATTGCCGCTGCCCGGCGTGCAGCCAGCCAATTCAGAGCACAAATTGTCATCTTGTCCAATCCGCGTTTGTCAGTGAACTTAAGAAAAGGAATTACATCGTGAATGGTTACGATGGCCGGCAGACCACTGAAAAAAGGCATCATGTAAAAGGGGCTATGAAACAGTTTGATGCCGTCCCTTCGCAGCATCCGCGGCAGCAACACTTGACTGCTAAGACTGTATCGATGCCAGGTGATTCGGCGGAACTCAAGCAAACCACCCAATTCAGCTTGGATTTGCCCGTCCAACTCCTGTCCGTAGCAAACAAACTGAAATTGTCCGTCGCCTTGAGCGACCAGCGCCCTCAATAAATTCCCGACGTAATGAACCAGAGTCCCTGTTTGCCAGCGCAGGTCAAATCCGATGCGCGTCATTTCCGTCCGCGGCAAAGCTTGGCATTCTTCATTTCGCAGTCGCCGCCGCAGTCTCGGCCATTTGCCGCACAGCCTGGAATACCGAGTCCGTTGCAATCGCATCCGCGGCCTCGGGCACGAAATCGCGCCGGTAGAAGTACTTCGTATACAGTCGGCTGACCACCGGGATCATCCTTCCGTAATCGCAAATCTCATACGGCGTTGTGCACGTGAAAATCGCTGCCACCTTCTTGCGCAACGCCAGCCCCAAGTGCATTGCCAGCGTGTCGCCGCAGACGATGTACTCGCATTCGTTAATGTCGTCGGCGTAGTCGACCAACCGCTCTCTCTGCTGGAAAATCTTGGTCTTGAACCCCGCGCCTTTCAGCCGCTCCGCCAGCTCCTCGTATTTATCCCATCGTTTCATTGGCCACACATCGCCTGCCCGCGCTTCCAACCCCACCATGCCCGCTTCCGGCGACTTGGTCAGCGGCATCTCCAGAACATATTCCTCTCCTCGAAAGGATTTCCCGAGCATCGCAAACACAAATTCCTGATACGTCTTGCGATTGCTCATCTTGATCTCATCGGCTTTGGCCTTGCCGAATCGCGAGATCAGGCTCATGTCGAACCACGGCCTCGCGGACTCCGTATACGTCACCCCGTGCTCACCCATGTAGGCGCCAACGACGGCAGCCTTCTTGAACTTGCTTGCGAGCTTTGCGGCCGCAGGCTCGTCTTCCAGGTTGATCACCAGATCATAATTGTCCGCCAACTCCTCCGCACCGTCTTCCATGCAATGGATTTGCTCGATGTAAGGGTTACCCTCCAGCAGCGGAACCGCGGGCGCCGCCGTAACCCATGTTACCTTCGCCTCTAGCACGCGCAGCAACGGCGTGGTTCGAACCACGTCCCCTAAAGCTCCCAGTTTAATGATCAGAACGTTCATCATTCGGTTTGTGATTTCCCGTCAAACATAGTTACGAATTTAATTCCACCGCGCTCGGCGGCTTGCTCGCCGAGATGAGGTTTATTCGTAAGCGCTAGAATCTGCTTGGCTACCACCTCATAAACTTCTTCGGCCGTAATGGCGGTCATGCATTCATGTGTTCCTCGCCAGCACTCGAAAACCTTCTTCCCGTTCCGGCGTGTTCCAAAAACATATTCTTCTGGGTTATAGCACGGCGAACACGGAACTCCGGCCCAAATCACCTTGTGCATTTTTCCTCGAGGAGGCGCATACGCCGGGTGTGTCGGTCCAAGGATTGCCACCACGGGAACTTCCTGCGCCGCCGCCAGATGCATCGGACCCGTATCGTTTGCCACCACCAGGTCGCATTCCTTCATCAACGCCGCGAACGCCGCCAGCGGCAAACCTGCCGCGATTCCCAACACGCGCTCTTTCCGATTCTTCAGCACTCCTTCCATGAACGGCTCGTCCCCTGGCCCTTGCAGCATGACCACCTGAATTCCGCGCTGTTCCAGCAGATCGGCGAGTTGCCCAAATCGTTCGGGCAACCACCGTTTCGCGGGCTCGGAAGATCCTGCCGTTTCTCCCCCGCCAGGATGGATTCCCACCAGGGATTTCGTCGGATCGTATCCCCAGCCCCGCAAAAGTTCGCGAGCGCTGCGACTGGCATCTTCACTGACCGTGAATTCCATCTCACAGCCAGCTGCGGGTTTGCCAAGAAGTGTGAGCAGTTGTGCGATTTGTAGCGTTTGCGAGCGCGCTGGGCTGAAGGGCACGCTGCCGGTCAACGCAAATCCATGGTTCTTCCAGTCAAACCCCAGTCTCTGCGGAATACCTGCCAAAAGCGGCAGCAAAGACGGCGCAAAGAATCGATGCAGAATAAACGCGGCGTCGATTCGCTCCTTCCGCAATTTTTGCAGCAAGCGCAGCCAGTCTTTTTTTGAGTTGGGAACCTCCAGAATTTCATCCACCCATGGAGACCCTAGCAATCCCGCCACCGCCTGCTTGCTGGTCAGCACGTAGATGCGCGCGGACTGAAAATGTTCGCGAAGCCCACGGAGCAACGGAGTCGCCATCAGCACGTCTCCCAGTCCACCTCGCCGTATCACGAAAACCTTCGCGGGTACGTTGGCTTTGCGATCCGCACGCAACGCCCGCGCAGTTTTTGCCACAGTCATTCCCGCAAGACAGATCAACTGCGTCACTGCCCTGCGGACCCTGCCTTTAAAAGGCAATGGAGGCAACTGGAACGGCACGTCGTCCCAGTAGTTCACTTCTTCGACTCTAGATGATGTATCGCCCATTGAAAGATAATTGCGAACTTAACCGCGTGCTCAACCTTACCGATAGGAGCTGTCCGGTCAGGCATCCATGTACACAACGAGTTCCGTCCCCGCGATGTTGCTTAACTTCTTCGTCTTCGAAAGCTCATTCAGGTACTTGTAAACGCTCGGCCAGGAGGCACCGTAGTCGTGCCAAACGATAAGCCCCCCCCTGTTCAGCACGGAGAAACTTTTTTCAGAGTCATTCTTGATACATTCGTAGCTGTGTCCCGCGTCGACGAAAATAAAATCGGCCTTACGTCCCTCTATTAGATTGGAGAAGTCGACCGAAAGAGAATTGCCATAGAGGCGTTTTATCTTTGACTCTTGCTCGGTACCGGCAAAACGAAGCGTCTTGCGCTTTTCAGAGCTTATGAAAGCGATGTCGCCTACGCCCTCCACATTTGGAGCGCAAGCATCCCACGGAAGATCCAACGTGTAGATACGGGTGGTCGGCGGCGTATTTGCGGCCAACTGGAGCGTGGTGTTTCCATTGAACGTCCCAATCTCGAGGATGACCGCAGGCTGAAGGTTCCTGGCGAGCGCGCATAAACACGAAATCTCGAATCCAGTCGCATTTCCTGGCACAGGCGGATCGAATCGCCTCAGTTCAATATCCGGCGAACGTAGCACCAGTTCATTAATCGGGCAAGACGGGATTTTTCCCTCCGCAATTGCAATGGAGTTGTATAGCTGCCCGAGTGAACGCTTGGCGAACCCCGGATAGCTAAGCGAATACAGAAAAACCTGACCAAACTTGGCGATTTTGTTTTTTGTTACGTGCATTGCTATTCCAGGCTTGTATTTCTTGAAGAGAGATAGTGCTCGCGAAGGGCGCGCTTCGCCCCATTCGCTTGCTTCCCGATCAAAGAATGTCAATATATGTCGAGGTCGGGAAGTGTTTGTCACTCTGGCTGAACGGAACCTGGTTGTTGGCTACCAGGCCGCCCACGAATGTCTCCGGAGAGTACTCGGGAAAAATCTGGTTAAGGGTTTCTCCGCGTTCGTGATGAAACTGGCTCAGGCAGAATCGAATCTTTGCGCGGCTGTTGTTTATTAGAAATGCGCGAAGCAACGACGTCTCCGACCAGTGGTAGAACGCCGTCAAGACGTCCGGCTGGTAGTCATAGGGCAGATGAATGTCGTGAAAATGGACAACAACTCCAGACTTCAGGCGCGGCAAAACCTCGAGGATCAAGAAGTTGACATCACTCGCGGGCTTCACGGTATGCGTGCTATCGATGAACAAGAGGTCCGACGGACCAAGCGACTCAAACATCTCAAGAGGAGCCTGCTGGACTTTTCGGTCGAGCAGCTCTACCTCCCGCAACGACCGGATTTTTGCAGACGGAAATGGATCGATGCAGGTGATTGCAGGCATCCGGCCCGTCTCGGATTGATTGATTCGGGCTGCCGCAAGCATGCACGCCGTGGAAACTCCACTACCAACCTCAATAATCGTTTGTGGCTTCAAGAAACGAACCATCGCATAGAGTGCCTGGCCTTCGACATATCCGTAGCCGGGACCAAATCCGCGCGCTACGGCATCCTTGTAAAAAGGATTACCGCCGTACTCCAGCTGATAAGGCAGGCACACGTCTTTCAAGTTCCGTTCCTGCTGGTCAAGATCCGCCGATATACCCGGCAATTCGGATTTCTTTGCCCAGACGGACCTGTCTCTCTCAAGCTCGAGTACGTTGGGAGTCTCTGAATAAAAATGTACGGGCAGGATCGAGACTCCGCAACGGACCCCTACCTTATGCAGGCCGAATACGAGCGGCCTGATCTTTTCCTTCGCTAGGTTTTTCATTGCAACTATGCGGTCCCTTCGCCGGATTTCCGTGCCACCATCCAGATGGTGCCGTAGCGGTTGATGCGCAGCAGGCCAAAAAGCAGACGATGGAAGGCATAGTAGGCGGAATGCAATAAAAGTCGCAGACCGGCCGCGGAGTAATAAGGATCAAGGGATTCATCGAGCACCTTGAGCCCGGCCTGCTCCAGACCGCGCCTCAGTACGGTTGGGGTGAAGTGGGAGAGATGAATCTCGCGTGAGGTGAAGACAAGTGGAACCCCTATCTTAGGGCTGAATTTCTGAAACGCAGGAAGGCCTATCCTCTTGCCAAGAAGCTTGATCTTGGAAGTCCACGCCAACACATCGTTCGGCACACAAATCAGGAGAATTCCATCCTTCTTTAACAAGTCGCGGCACAACGCGATGGTCTGCTTTGGATCGGGCACATGTTCCAGCACGTGGAACAGCGTGATTGCATCGAAACTTTCTCGCGGCAGGTTACATCCTGCTAGCTCGCCCTGCGCTATATCCAGGTTGTACTTTTCTTTGGCAACGGTTAACCCGCTTTGCGACACCTCGGTGCCAGTGACGTAATCGAAGTAAGGCTTGGCCGCATTCAAGAATTGTCCGGTACCTGTGCCGACATCCAATAACTTTCCCCGGCTGGAGTGCTTGAGCAGTTTCCTCAGCCTCCGTTCCCAAAGCCGCTCCCTTGCAGCCTCCGCCACCAGCCAGCAATCGTATTTGCCGGGCTTCGAATAGAAGTTTACTAACGCCTGCAGCGTCGGCCTGGGGTTATCGAACACATATCCGCACGCTCCGCAGCAACACAGGTTGTACGCTGCATCCACTACCTGGATTTGCTCGCTGTCACACACCAAACAGCGCGACAGGGTTTCCCAATCCTGCATACGAGCTGCTACCGTAGCCACAGACCATCTCCCATACTTGAGAAAACTACCGCTAAGAAGCCGCGAGGGAAGACTTCATTCCAGGCACGGTCGAAGATCTAACCGCAAGTCCAACGGGGAACCAAACCCAGGCTCCCAGACTAAAAACATGGTGAATCGGAACAACCATCATGACTGCCGCAAATGCAACTATCAGCCCAACTGCCGCGTAGGTGAGCCGAGTGCGCTGTGACCACACTAGCAGCAGCGCACTGACCAGAAAACCAACGAATAACGCGCTGATGGTTATTCCGTACTCGGCCCCCAATTCCAGATAGCTATTCTCGATCCAGACGTCGTAGCTGTCCTTTTTCCAGGCAAACGCGCCAGCATTTCCGGGACCGACGCCAAACGGATGGCTCAATACATAGCTCATCCCATCGATGAGAGATTGCTTGTGACCTTCTGCGGAAGCCTCGTCCCCTTTCAAGGTTGCCGTAAGAAACTCGCCGAGACCGACTTTGGGAATCAGGGCCGCCAACAATGCAATCGTGAGCAAGACATATAAAAGAAGTCGTTTCTGTTGACGCATAACAACTGCCAGGAGAGGAATTGCTATCGCCGTACCCATCCACGCCGACCGCGACAGGGTGCAGATCATCCCTCCGGCGATCATCACGGCGGGCACTGGGCTCCGGCTGTACACCCACCATACGATCAAGGCGACCATGCAAAGAGCTCCAAACTGAAGCGGGCCAATCATGGTGGAGGATTCTCGAAGCCCCATGAATCCATCGGCATGGTAGGTGCCATTTAACGCTCCGTCTGCAGTCGACCCCTCCGCAGCGGCCAAATACAACAGGGTTCGCGGCCCCTCCCCGATGACGAAAACCTCGACCATTCCGAGCACCGCGAGGATGGCTACGATCCAAACCGCTCGCCTTCCCCAAGACTCTTGCTGGCTCGCGGTTAGGATGGCCACCCTTCCGGCCACATACGCGATCATAAAATCAAAATCGTACAGTAGTGCAGCAAGCTCTCCGCCAAAAGCCAGGCGTGCAGCTGCAAGCCCAAAGCAGCCCAGCAGAAACCAATCCGGAGTCTTGAGTTTTATGCCATTCCGCCACCAAAGCATGCAGGCAAGGAGCAGCAATACAATTCTGTCGCAGGCTTTGAATGCCTCAGATTGCATAAACGAAGGCCCAAAGAACCTCGCGAGAATGATCACCAGCGGGTCAATCGGCATGAATACCAAGATGGCCCCCAAACAAAAGGTGGGATGCCGGAATGCAGTCCACAGCAGCGCTGCCACCCCCAATACCAGTACCGGGGTGAGCAGTGATACCCCAAGAACGCTCAACAAAGCAGCGATCAAAAGAACAGAGGCCACGCCGCAAATGGCTAGCAGCGAAAATCGATCGTCCACCTTCGTGAGGTATTGTGAGGCGATACTCATGAGGTTCTAATTTTAGGGCCGACGCGAGATTTCAGTTGTTATTAGCTTCGCAGCTCTATACAAGCGACCGCTCTTGCGGCCACCGCGTAGTCCGAAGGAAAACCCGGAACCCGGTTCTTGCGCAGGGCGTGTTTGTTTCGGATGACGTCCGAGAAGGACAAATCTACGCATTCCTCTTCTGCTGCGAGTTGCCAGCCTTGCCCGGTGTACCGAAAGAAGGTTTTCTCCGCCTTCTGGGGGCGAAACTCCGAAATCAGAGCGGACAACATGCTGCTGTCGAACTGCTAAGCCAGCCACGGT
>Ga0210384_10001365_pt1 | contig 33425 bp, 62 predicted proteins | sample IncBWH2MmetaG_FD_160574 | JGI IMG/M metagenome (GOLD analysis project Ga0210384, IMG submission 160574) | Forest soil microbial communities from Barre Woods Harvard Forest LTER site, Petersham, Massachusetts, United States - Inc-BW-H-2-M | ecosystem: Environmental > Terrestrial > Soil >...
CAATAGGACCGCGCGATTTAATGGGATCGAACTTACCAGTCAGAAGATGACCCACCGCCACCAGAATCGCCACCACCGAACCCTCCGCCACTGGAACTACCATAGTCGGAAGAGCTAGATGAGCTGCTACTATAGCTGGAAGACTCTGAGTCTCGTCTACGACGGTCTTCATCTTCCCTATCTCGCCTGCGACGATCTTCTTCGTCTCGTTCTCTTTGACGAGCACGACGTTCTTCGTCTTCACGTGCCCTAGCTTGACGTTCCTCTTCTCTGGAACGACGGTCTGATTCCTCACGCTCTTCTCTCTCCCTACGAAGAGTAGCTTCATGGGCAGCTTCAGCAGCCGCTAAGACTGCGGCGCCAGCCACAAGAGCCTCAGCAGTATGAGTAGGCTTGGAAACAGGACGAGGGACAGGTCGAGTTGGGACCACTGATTCAATCACTGCACCAGCCCTACTGACAGGATGTGGAGCAACATGTGGTTTGACTGCAACATGAGCAACCGGAGTTACCACAGGTCGACTCGGCATGGTCGGAACAACCACGGCAGGAGTCGCTAGTTTAGCAAGACTTTCCTTGCGCTCTTTTTCCTGCGCAAGACGTACCTGCAATTGACGAATCTGTTCTTCCTTTTCCCTACGACGCTTAGCTGCCGCAAGGCGTTGCTTTTCTTCCTCTTCACGACGACGCTTAGCTGCCCTAGCCATGAGGATAGCAACAATGCCACCCACGCCAAGCAACAGAAGAATCACCCAAGTACCACCACCAGAAGGGGCAGGTGCTGAAGAGACATCGCAACCACCATTGCGTTGACGAGTTGTGCTCGTGTCAGCTACAGGAGTAGCAGGTGCATTAGTAGTAGCTACCGGAGCAGGGTCTGCTTTTTGGTTATGACGGCTTTCCATCAAGGTTGAAAGAGCATTGAGGGTATCATCGAAACCACCATAGAAATCCCCAGACCTCAGATGCGGATTGAGATTCTTCAAAAGGATATCTTTGGATTGAAGGTCAGTCACTTCACCTTCCACACCCTTGCCAGTTTCAATACGAGATTTGCGCTCTTTAATAGCAACCACAATCAAGCAGCCGTTATCCAATCCACGCTTGCCAACTCCCCACTTTTTGTAGGTAGCATTGGCTACATCCTCGATGTTATCTCCACCCATGTTAGGTAGCAAAAGAACACCGAATTCGTTTTTGGTGGACTTGCTGATTCGATCAATCTTTTGATTGAGTTGCTGAATCTGTCCAGCCGAAAGTTTACCAGCTTGGTCAACTACATATCCACCATTAGCCGGGGCTGCCGGAGGATCGTATGCCAGGGCATTGCCTGCGAACATGGTTACCATGAGGGTAACCAATACCATTAGAAACTTATTCATGAGTTATCCTTTTTGTTACGGGGTTTAAGTTGAGCCATTCGCTCACGATGAGCGAGAATTGCCGGCAGTTTATCGTATAGAAAAATACCAGCAATAATGGATATGATTATGATTGCTGTCCACATGATTACCAGTCGCTCGAAGAGCCTCCACTATCAGAGGAACCACCGGAGTCACTGGAACCTGAGTCAGAAGAACTAGAGCTAGAGTCGCTAGAACCCCAATCACTAGAGGCTCCGCCACCGCCCGAATCTCCACCACCAAATCCACCATAGGAGGAAGAACTGGAGTCATCCGAACTACCGCTGCTCCAAGAAGAACCGGAGCTGGAACTAGACGAGCTAGAGTCATCGTTAGACGAGCTAGCAAGAGTAGAAGCTACCGCCGCTGCACCCCAAAGAGGCGCGGAACTATCATCCGAACTAGAGCTAGACGACGTATTCGAACTGGTATAACCAGTAGAACTATTCGTCCAATAATCAGTGTCGCTCCTCATGGAACGAGCAATCGCACGAACAACAAGCCACGCCACCAACAAACCACCCACAACCAATAAAAATGTCAACATAGTTTTATACCTTTCTTAGAAATCAATAGTCACTTGAGGATCCGCCACCACCGGAGTCTCCTCCACCAAAACCACCACCATCAGAACTGCCACCATCGCCCCAACCTCCGCCTCCACCAATCTCTCCGATGATAAAGATACCAAATCGGATAATTAGATAGAGAACAAATAGAGCGACGATTATCAATCCAATAATCAATAATGTAGACATGTTAGTTCCTTACTGCTTAGTGCCAGGAGTAATTGCCGTTGCTGCACCGGGCGTTCCGAAGTCAATCTTCGGAGCTGCCTTATCATCCGCATCAGCCGTGAAGTACGGCTTCGGCTTAAATTCATGTCCAGTCAAAGGATTGATTACCTTACCACTGACATGGCGCAATTCAGTATTGAATGCCAAGACTGCTTTGTTGTACTGCTCACGAGCACGGAGCAATCGATTTTCTGTTCCTTCAATGGTCACCGTCAGATCATGGAACTGAGGAGAAGTTGCCAACTGAGGATACTGAGCAGGAGCTTGCACCATAAGGCGGCTCATCTGCGTACCAAGAGTAGACTGGGCTTGCTGATAAGCAGCAAACTTTGCCGGGTCTTCCAAGTCACCATTCTTGGGGTCAAGCTTGACCTCAGGTCGGGTAGCATTGGTTTGTGCCTGAGCGATAGCCACCAAGGTGGTAGACTCATGGGCAGCCGATGCCTTGACGATAGAGACCAACTGAGGAACCATCTGAGCACGACGAGTCAAGTTTGCCTCGTAATCACCCCAGGCTGCCATACAGGCTTCATCCTTGTCAACCAAGGTATCATACTTGATGGTACCCTTTTCCACTGGGTTTTCGCCAGCTTTGAAACCGACATCTTCCATATGCTTGTTGACATCACAAGCGCTAACACCAACTGCCGCGACAGACAGTGCCAACACCAAACCGAAATTACGAATAGAATTCATGTTCTTTATCTTTCCTTTATAGTTAAATACTGCGAATCAAATCGCCCATTTGGGCTACACCAAACTCTGCTCCATCAACGGGATTAAGGTTCACTACATTAGGACCCTTAATGCGTTTAGGATAGAATGTACCAATGATGACCTCATTAGTTCCATCCATTCGATAGACTTGAAATCTATTTACATCAGTTACATGATCAACAGGGCTATCCATGGTAGCTTCCACGCCTCTCGGGCGGATACGAGTTACTGTTCCGTTCATGACTTATTGCCTTTCTTAGTCTGAAGCTTCTCTGCTTTCAGCGCAGAAGCTACCTTGGTTGCTTCAGCCTTTTCTTGAGCTGCCTTGAGTTGACGCTGCAAACGGGCTCGCTGCCTGTTAGCACCATTGATAGGAAGAGCATCCAGCTTGGCTTGCAGTGTGGGATACTTCTTATTGTATTCCGCATTGCGCTCTTCCGCGCGTTTACGACGTTCCAGACGCATTGCTTGGGTAATCGGAAATCCTCTTCGCATAATCATTCTTCCTTTGATTGTTTAAACTCTAACATACAGGCTTCAACAAAACTCTCCAATCCAGCAATTGCGCTATCATCTTCATAGATAGTGCCAACATGAATTGGAGTACGACCAACATCTTCTACATCCCAGCCCCAACCAATATTAGACATGACAACAGTTGTCAGTTGTCGAGCTGTAGTATTAGCCAATAGTTTAGGATGATTTTTAAGTCTTTGGAAAACTTCTTCTCGAATTTCTTTACGTCCGGGAACCATTATTCCCCCTTAATATATACGTTCGGAAACATTGTTTTGAAGATGTCTAATGTTTTTCTATTGTAACCGCCGAAGGCAGCCTTAGTAGATGTGACTTCTTCAGCAGTTAGCCACTTGACATCTAAGTTTTCTCTATTGCAAGGGATGCCTGACCAGGAGGTAGCATAGTAACAGCGGCTGTAAAAGTCAACCCCTGTCGGACCATCGCCCAATTCTACACGTTCGTAAATCAATTGACATTCTTTTACGGTAACGTAGGTTTCCTCTAGAGTTTCGCGGATAGCCGTGTCCTTGGTATCTTTGTCATTATCAGGAGGATCAGGATTGAACTTACCACCAGGCAAACCATACTTACCATCTTTGGTCTTGCGCTCCACGGCAAGAATCATTCCCTGATTGATAAGGAGCATGACGCCAGCTTGTTTGATGGTAGCCTTCTTTACTTCTTCTAGTGTTTCTTCAGTCAAGCGATCAAATTCCGATTCAGCATTATCAGGAGAAATGATACCAGCCTGAAGGAATTGTTCTACGGCTTTATAATCTTCCCTAATCCAGAAGGAAGCTTTTGGATTAGCTTTCTCTAAATTAGAGATGGCAGATAGAAAATCTTGCTTTGTGTATTTCATTTGGAATATCTAATAGAAGTCATAAGGATGCGGAGGAACTCGTTTCGGCGACTGCTAGTCCGAAGACCTGCTGTCTGTGTTGTTATCTGAGTGAACCGCTTCTGTATAGTTTCAAATGGTTCTGTTTATATTGCTTAGCAAACTTCACAGCTCTCAAAACTAATTGCATCGCTATCCTTGGTAGCGAACTTTTGTCCTGGTTAGGAGTCCCAAGCAGGGGTGGCTTTCCGGTAGCTACTCCGGTATTCATGAGTTTCCATCTCATTAGCAGAGGGCTGCTCTGCGCGCGTCTCTTATATGTCCCAATATAAGCATAAAAATTACCACGTCAACCCCTGGCAATTTTTCAAATAGACGGCACGCTTCTTGTCAAGGATGTGCATTGGGAGTATCATCCCAAACAAAACCACATGTTTCGCAGCGGTAATATCTATCTTCCGGCTTCTGATGAGAGCGTTCATTAGGGCATCGTAACAAGGCTAATTCAGTGTTCGCCTCTACTAAAAGTTGATGAGCAGTTTCTTCATCTTTACCGTACTTTTCGTAAAAGGCTTTCTCTGCTTCTACTGTGGCTATTACCACCGCTTCCGAAATCATCTTCTTCTTTTCTTTAGAATAGGTATCTAAAGACTCTTGATATACTCGGGCAGCTGCTGAAAAAGCTTCTTTTCTTTTTCGATACAATTCTTTAATGTCCATTATGGGTGCTACCTTTTCTTTGTAGACAATAGAAACACTCTAGAATTCCATGGTTGCCATCGGCTTCAATGAACTCGTAATCGTGCCTCCCCATATAACAGAGGAACCTAGTAATGACTGGGTGCTTATGCCAGTTGGTATGGTGTCGATAAAAATTAATTTTATCTTTGAGTTCTTCTAACATGATTGCCTCATTTGTCGCACGAAATCATGCATGACAATCCCAGATGCTACTCCACAATTTAGAGAGCGCACGCTGCCATACATTTCAATTTCAACTATATCTCGACAAAAAGATTGCATGCCAGGGGTTAGCCCGACGCCTTCTTCTCCGAAGACCATGAGAGTGTTCGGCTGCCAACGATATGTAGAAAGGGGAACAGCCCCACTAACATTATCAATACCCACGATAACATAGCGCTCCTGTAGTTTCATGAAGTCTTCAATGGTAGGAATCCATTGTACTTCCGTATAGTTATACACACCAACTGCGGCTCGACGATCCCATTTGTGGTCGCCCAAGTAGAAGACTTCCTGAGCATTGAAAGCATTAGCATTACGAATGCCGGAGCCCATATTGAAATCGCCCAGCCAATGTTCAAAACAAACGGCAAAAGGGTGAGCAGTAGCTTCCAGTGCTACCTTGATTTCAATCTCAGACCTATCTTTAAAACGGTCGGCAACATTACGTTCCCAGAGACGATAGTGTTCCGCGCCAGCTTGCTTCGCTTCAGAATGAAGTTCTGAAATTGTAGATAGATCGGGCTTGGTTCTAATTCTTTCTCTCATTGGGTTTCTCATTCAAAACGGCAATCTCAATATCACGAAGAGCTTTTAAAGGATTCTTATTGCGTAAAAACAATTCATGAACCCATTCATAATCTTCGTCATCTACATTGACTTCAATTTCAAGTGCCCCTACCTTGTATATGAAGGATTTCATTATCTTCTTTTGATTGCAACTTAAATGCTTTTATGACATTTTTAGTTAGGTACTGCGCTGTTAGATATTCTCCTGCACTGGTATCAAGAACATCTACATAAGCATCCTGCCAGGAGATTGGATAGTCAGTTCCGAATAACAGTTTATCACTGCCGGCAATATCTAGAAATTCATTAAGAACTTTCTTGAATTTGATCATATCCCCTTCAGCAAATCCACCGTAAACGAATCCAGAAATATCGGAATACACATTGTCATTCTTGTAGCACACTTCGGCAGCATCACGGTGCCATGGGTACCCCATATGGGCGATGATGAAGTTCATGTTGGGAAAGTCTACAGCCACTTCGTCAATGTTGAGTGGATGAGCATACTTCAGCTTTGCACACTTGACTGAGTTGAGACAGTCTCCACAATGGAAGATAGCGGGACAGCCAACTTTATTGAGTGAATCAAGAGCCCATCCCAAATCACTTGGCATCTTGTGATAGTATCCAGTATAGAACTTCACTGCTACTATTTCTCCGCTCTGATAAAGGCGAGCTAAATATTCACTTTGATCTATGAGATCGCCATTAGGCATTGCTCTTGGTAAATGACATTCGAAATCCCAAGAAGCTACACCGTAAAGTCTATCACGGTGTGGCTTAATTTCCTCAAGCATTGAGTGGGTAGATAGACCATTCAACTCGCCAGCAAACACCATAGCCTTGTCGATGTTAGCCTCATCCATTGACTTGAGAAGCTGGTCTACACGAGCATTGATGTGCTCATTACGACCAAGGTGGGTATGACAATCGATAATCATTTTGGTGGATTCTCCCAGGCATGTTGTCCTAACGCACGAAAGTTCTCGCGAAACCATTCGGCAGTCTTCTTATACCACTTCGGTTTACCAGTCGTCATACAATGATTGTTCCAGTAAACAATACTCTTGGCAAACTGCTCTGCCGTGAAGTCTCCCTTAGTACCACCTTCCAGGTGCAGGAAGTTGCGCGCCATAGTGTAAGGATCCATTGGCTCCTCTTCCTCGGTCACCCTGGCTTTGATGCAAACAATTTCCCACTCGGCATCCGTCTCTCGCTCATTGTTCTCCGCCAACACATCATGGCGATACAATACTAACGAAGCATACTTGGCGGGTTGCTTCTTTGCAACAGCAGAGGTTCGAATGAAAGGCGCTTCTCCCTCACGACGAGCGGCATAGTTGCTGGTTAGTTTAGATTCTTCAGTGAGAGAAACAATTGCCGAATAGAAGCCTGTTTCTGCGGGAACATCTACCAACACTACACCATCACGATAGCCGGGGCGAACCCTATTAGGATTGCTGAGTGCCCATTCAGCGATGCTTTCTAGTTCAGACCAGCTGCCAGTGAAGTGAGAGAAACCTGACTCGGGTGTTTGGCGTTTGACAAACTCACCACAAGCCACTTTCTTTTCTCGGCATTTCAGTTCAAGCATTTCAGTTCCAAATCTTCCGTCGAATGTTTTCCCAATTCCGATCAATGCGACGCAGGGTTTCTTTATCGTATTCTTGATCTGTCCAACCACAAGCACTAATATATCCCAGATACAAATCCCAATAGTACGTAGCTTCATCCCAAGAAGGCGCCAGAGCCATCCTCATAATAATTCGATTAACCTCAATCGAGATTACGTCATAGGGGATTCGAAGCATTCATGCCCAACTTTAGTTGAGATTGGTTTTGTTTGGTTCTGGTACCTGTGGGATAGGTGGTGGAGGAGATTTTGGGAGAGCAATGTTAGAGCCAATCCAACACGCATCTGATAGAGCAGAGACTACTACTGAGTAATACATCGCCTTCATGTCACGCAAAACAGCAACCAAATCAGTATGAATATCTTTGGCAGCAATCTTTTCATCAGTAGTATCACATCTAAAAGTGATAATGACTGCTGGATTATCTTGTGTTCCGTGAGTTAGTTTACCGTCGATAGAACAAATGCTAACGATGTAACCTTTCCTCACCATACCGGCAATGATACAGTCTTCATACGCCTGAAGCATGCAAGTAACCCAAGCTACAAACTGTCCAGGATAAACTACTTTAACATTCATTGTGGCATCTCATACCAATTTCTATTGGATTTGTTAGCCTTGACAAGGTACTGAATACTAATTTCAGTGGCAATAATATCCACTTCAGACTTATCTTTCCAGGTACGATAGTCACGCTTAGGCGTTCTAAGATCAGTTCGCTTGGGTTTCTTTTCTCTTGGGCGTCTGGGTTGCGATGACATTAATACTCCTCAATATCATCGTCGTTTTCGACCGATTCTTCTTGTGCAGACTTCAGGGTACGCAAAGCATCTTCCAAAGCTTCCGTAATATCATCTACCGTTTCTCTTTTTACCTGAGAAGATTTTTTTAGGAAATGAATGTCGAGGCGAAGATGTTCGGCAAGAACTTCCCAAGCAGGAATGATTCTGGCATCTTGCGCAAAATCGCTATCTTCTTTATGATTCTTTCTCACGTACTCCAAAGTAGAACGAGCTTTTTCTTCAGAATCATAAGTGTCTGCATAGAAAGCTTCTTCAGAAGTAAACCAGCCGTGAGCGCCGCCTAACCAGGAACCATCCACAAACTGCACTGCCCAACCTGGATGAGCTTTCCGCTCATGTCGTTTATCTCTATAGCTCATACAATCACCGAGTTCAATCTAGTTACAATTTCTTGCATCTTATCTTTATCAAAAGCTAGGTTCATCCTAACCATGCCAGGGATGCCGAACAAGGAGCCATCGATGAAATTAATTTTTGATTTTTGGAAGTCTGCCTTGGGTCCAGTTTTAAACCAACCAAACATTCCGGGCAGCGTTTCTATATCGGCAGGAACTTCTAACACTTCTGGATTTACCTGTTGGATAATCTTTTTAGATTCATCCAGTGCCATAGATGCCTGACCCTCAAAACTCTCCGTCAAAGTCGGATAGCCATTCATTCGGTTCAACAAGTCAAACAGGAAAACCTGAGAGACCATAGAGACCCCCACTGTCATGGCTTCCATATAGCCCTGAATCAATTTATAGAATTCTTTGTTGGGACAAACCACATAGCCTAGCCTGAGACCTGAAAGCCCCAGCATCTTGCTGATAGAGTAAATCTGAACGTCTCCAATGGCAGGGAGGGAATGACTCGCTGACATATAGCTACGGGTATAGTAAGCGGCATCATGGATTAAAGGGATGTTCATGTCATGAAGCTCACCAGCAAATTGCTTAAGAGCCTCAGGACTGGCAACATATCCATCTGGATTATTAGGTGCCAATAACAGATAACTTTGCCATCCATCCTCAACGAACTCTAATCCGTGCATGGTAGCAAGCGGTGGAATCAACGCCCAATAAGGAGTTCGCATTTTATAGAAACCCTTATTCATTTGTTTAAGAGCATAAAAACTAGCACCTAATGCTTGCTTAGCTCCATTAGTAATAATAACTGGAGCGTTATGTTTACGCTCTAATAATTGAACCAAAGGTTTATAACCAGTAGGAGAAGGGTATTCATACATATGTTCTACTTTAGGTAGTTCATATACTGATAGATCAAATACCTTTAATAGTTTTTCCCTCACAATGTGGGGCTCTCCAACGGATACATCGATCCAATCGGGAGGTAGTACTGGTTTAGCTAATAGAATGTCGCTCATGATTGTATACTACTTAAGTGGCTTGAGCGTGGGAAACAGAATGACATCCTTGATGGATGAAGTATTGGTCATCAACATTACCAATCGGTCAATGCCCATTCCGAATCCAATGGCAGGCGGCATGCCATACTCCAATGCTTCCACATAATCGTGGTCAAAATCGGCAGCATCATTAGGATGATCATCCAACTGATCAATGAAGCGGCGTGCTTGCTCATCAGGATCATTGAGTTCCTGAAACGCATTAGCTAGTTCGCGTCCCTCAATGAACAACTCGAAACGCTCACACAACGTCGGAGCCCTGTCATGTGCACGAGCCAAAGGAGAAACCGACTTCGGATACTGTGTAATGAACACGGGACAAGAATGCTTGCCATCACCAGAACGATAATCCTCTGTTAGGAAAGGCTCTACCACATGTTCAAACATGGCATAAATCTTATCACCATTAGTCGGACAATTATCTAATTGATGAAACAAACTCTTGACATCAATCTTTTGAAGACGTTCGTTATTGAGATTAGTGATCTCAATATTAGTCACTTCTTCCGCTGGACCGATCAAGGGATGAATACTCGGATGCATCATAATTTCAGCCTTACTACAGGCATGAATTACTGCATCCCACATTGGAGTTTCTACACACTGAGATAAAGAAAACGGACACTCCTTATCCCATTGGTCGAAGATAGGTTGTATATTAGCGGGAAGATTCTTCCGACAATACTCTCGCACATCCCGCAGCAAACACTTGGTGAAAGTGATCAGGTCAGGAAAGTTACCGTAAGCCTGGTAGCTTTCCATCATAGTAAATTCGGGATTGTGTCGAGTATCAATTCCTTCGTTGCGATAGTTACGACCAATCTCGTAAACCCTATCCAATCCACCCACTAACAATCTCTTGAGGTACAGCTCCGGTGCAATCCTCAAACGCAACGGAATATCCAAAGCATTGTGATGAGTAGTAAAGGGCTTGGCATTAGCACCGCTGGCGATGGTATTAAGGGTGGAAGTTTCCACTTCCAAAAAATTTCTCCCCTCCATGAACTGTCGAATGGCGCGGAGGATATAAGTGCGCACCGTAAAACGGGCGCGGCTTTCCTCATTAGACATCAGGTCCAGATACCTCTTGCGGTACTTGAGTTCTTGGTCCGCAATGCCGTTGAACTTTTCAGGAGGTGGTCGATGAGACTTGGTCAATAGACGCAAACTAAAAGCTAGTAGCGACTTCTCGCCCGTCTTAGAGAGACAGGTTCGTCCTCCGACTTCAATGATGTCTCCCAGATCAAACAGCTTAATACTATCATAGTCTTGATAGGCAGCCTTGCTAACAATCACCTGCACTGCTCCAGTGGAGTCAGCCAGCTTGATGAAAGTAATGGCACCAGACTTACGGAAGGCAGTAATACGCCCCGCCACCATGTACTTGGGATCCGCATCCAATTGTTGTGGATCAATGGTAGTCTGAAGGGCTCCAACACTTTGCATGGCAGCCATATCATTAACGGCTATACCAATGGTACGATGCCTGATAAAAGGCAATACACTAGGGTCACTAGCCAGTGGATAGGTCCCACCATTAGCTTCCTGGTGCTTATCCTTACGAGTCTGAATGAGAACTTCTTCGGAAGACATGTTTACTTTCTATGAGAATTGTTATCTACCCAGGGAGGTGGAGGGTCAGGAATGTTTTTCCAAGGAAACAAAAAGTCTCCATCTGAAGAGCACATCACATCTACTCTTACTACTTTACCCAAGCAAATAGTGGTGACTACCATACAGTTATCTATCCACTCACTCTCAGTGTGACACTGATGATTGTATGGTGGAGTGGGGGTATCACTGGGAACGGGAGTAGGAGCTTGTCTAACTGGAGTAGAACCGTCCGTTTTTTCAGCGGGCGAGGATTCCGAGTTGGGACCTCCTGAGCAACCAATCAACAGCAGGCTTACCAGTAACAGCGATAGCTTCATGATATCTTTCAGTGCAGTCGAGGCTTGCGAACTACCGCAACAACGCGGCATTTCTCGGGAATGAAATCAGTTTGACCAGTATAGGCACGACTAAAAAGTTCCTCTGCATGCATTGCGTCGGCAACCTCTTTGTTACCAAAACGAATTGCTAGCCGTTTATTAGTAGACAGAACGTTCTCTACGCTAGAGTAACCTGCATAGGATTGTTTGTTTTGATAAGGAGCATAGTACTTGTCTTCGTACTTCATGACGTAATAAAGAATTTCTTTTTCCATGATCTTACCTTTTGAATATAGAATCTGGTGGGCTAGAGGGGACTTGAACCCCTACGATTTTACTCGGTTGGTTTTGAATCAACTGCGTCTGCCATTCCGCCACACGCCCAATTGAGATAGGTTACAGGCAATAAGCTTCAGCAGAAAGGAGGGGAAATGCTGACAGCTAAAGTAACCTATCTCAAATCTTATATATCATTATCACCCTACAAGTGATACGACACGCCCTCTTTCTCATATATAGCGGCTGCTATCCGATGGGTAATTTTTAGAAAAGCGGCTATTACAATTTGCAATCAATACGAATATTAGTAATGGTAGTTACATAACTATCGTTACCAGTTTGGAACGCTCCTAATACTATACCCAATCCAGTAGATGCATTAGTAGGAGAGGCTTGCAGATCGACAGCAGAAGCAAACTCACCCACAATAGGATGAATAGCAGCTTCAGCTGGCCAAGCTGTACCAGTCTGATTGAAGAACGAACGGGATTCCATTCTCTCGGCAGCCAAACCATTCATAGAAACTTCGGTCATAAAGGACGCCACAGGAATAGAAAGGAAGGTGCCCGGCTGAATGCCTTGTACATTTCCTCCTCGTACCATAGCGCGGATGATTCTATTACCTGCTGGAGTACCGCCATAGAAACCAACACCAACTGTATAGGAAGTGCTGTTGTTATCTATTCCAATAAATGTTTCATCATCATTGGATAGACCCGGTCCGGTTCTAGTTTCACCGCTACTCTGTAACCAAAGTCTAAACTGAGCCGACCAAGATAGATTAGGAATATTTAATTGAGAAAGTGGGAGATACAATAATGGGGAAGTGCGTACTGTAAAACCATCATAATTAGTTCCGGTAGCTGGTTGAATAACTAATCCAGTACCTCCCGTGATTACCATAGGGGACCTATCATTAGCAGAATTTTCTTTGGTCCAACTAAATCCGCTGATGACATGGGCTCCATCGGAACCTAATGATTGGCTACCTATGGCAGTCAGATCCACATTCATAAAAGTCTGCCAACCACCTGGCGTTCCTAATGTTCCAGGAACGAATTTGTTTTGTGCAGCACTCCACATAGGAGCCTGCGCATCACTCAGTGGTAAATCCAACACTACAGTTTGGGTACTAGTCATTATTCCTCAATGACTAATACCAAAATATAGCAATAAATTGATTTATGTAATTAAATCAAATCATTAGGCAGAGAAGGGACGACACACTTTGGACTTCAAATCAGAGAATCGAAGTCGAAGGGTCTGCTTCTTACTAGGCAAGCTTTTGAAAGTAAAGGCTTTCCTATCAGGATTACAGGTTAGCATATCAAGTTCTGCCTGATCCATGTACCACAAGGTCTCTGACTCTGCACCCTTGATCCACTCCCAAGCTGCCCTAGCTCCACCAGTTACAAAGAACAGGATAGCAAAAGCAATCAAGATGAGCGCCAGTAAGACTCCGCTGAAGATTAAGACTTTATGAGCCAGAATCAACAGAGTTACCGGAATAAGAATGGCTGGCATCAATGGGAGAGTCCAGAATTTTCTCACCACATAGGAAACTGAAGACCAAAAAGTCTTTCCAAAAATCCACTCTGAATCACTATCCTCTGGAACTTTTCTAACGAAGATAGTTCCTCCACCACAGACGCTAGCAGCCTCACCCATATCATATTGAAGTGGATGCAACAATGGTTGGAGACTGACGTTCTTGGCGCCAATCAACAAGGCAACCAATAGAAACAGTGAGCGGAGGACTAGTTGTCCCAGCATCAGCAGCACTTGCCCAGTGTAAGCAATCATGCGACGCTTCCTGAATTCGCATTGATCCACGCACTTATTACGGAAGAAATGGTTAACCCAATCCTTTTCCCATTGAGCAGGTTCGGGAGCAAAGACTCCTTCAGGAACAGATACCGAGATAGTTTCGGAACCCATAGCAGGGCGACGATTACCTTCTGCATCGGTATCAAACATATAACCCCAACGTTCTCCATCAGAAGAAATAATGGTAGTAATATATCTGCCACTAGATTTGCCAAGATAGGCATCACGAGCATCCTTCTTGGATGAGATAAATGCCCAAATTTTATTCTTACCAGGCACTCGGAATTCTACATATGCCAGCAAATCCTTGAGAGGAACTACCTTGCGATATTCTTTCTCTTGACTATAGGCACTGCCTTCTGGAGCCACCACGATGACCACCTGAGGATCGACTACCTTGTCATCGCTCAGTTTCTTAATGGTCTCTAAATCCACACACCAAGAAACCGGAATGGTTCCACTGGTTACATCAGCATCTGCTATCTTAATTTCAAACATGATCTTTCTCCTTAGCATCCCCACGAAGAGCTGTGCCAACCTGAACTATCCATGGCAGATACCAATGGACCAGCGGCTTCGTACAAAGACTCAAGATTGCGAGCGCCAGCAGCCTTTGCCATCTTATTGGCTTCCTTGACAAGCTTCGCAGCTTCCTTCATCTTTTCTTTGATTTGCTTTTCAACAACTTTGAATTCCTTTTCAAGATCGTTTTTGCTAGATTCCAAAGAAAGAACCTTAACATCAACTTCTTCCTCTTCTCCAGTACGCTCGCCTTCAATCCACTTGACCCACACTTTACCAGCGGAGGCAGGTTGACTGCGAACTACACCGATCATAGTATAGTCTCCATAATCATCCAGGGTATACTTGACGACTTTCTCTTCCTCGTCACTCCACTCTTCAGGGTAGAGAATGGAAGCAATTATTTTCGTACCGGGTTCAAATTTGTTTTTCATTTCAATTTTCACTTTCTTTTTAGCAACTCAATGAGCTGGTTCGCCAGCCGATATCATCCATGGCAGAGATGAGCGGACTAGTAAGCTCATGCATCTCAGCTAAATCCTTCTTCTGTTTAGCGGCAAGTTTGCCAGCTTCCTTTAAGCACTTGGCAGTTTCTTCCATTTTCTCCCTAATCGGACCCGCCCAGGCTTCGAATTCCTTTTCCAATTTGGAAAGAATCTTATTAGCTTCCACTTCGGAAATCAGTTCACTAGCGTCATGCTTACCAGGATTGGGAGTAACCCAACTGTCATCCCATTTGACAGAAAGCTTTCCATCCTCATCAATAGATTTGACGGCACCTCTGGTCGTATCATCTTCGTACTCATTCCATTCTTTTAGAGAGGAACGAGAGACCCATACAACACGCTGACCCACTTCAAACTTTTTCATCGTAGTCTCCCTTCATTCTTGAGTTGACGATACTCCTGATGACCAATCCATCCGGCTTTGGTCTGGTATCCCCAATATCTAGTTCTGCCAGAGGTGAATACCAACGTCCATACTTCTTGGCTCACTAGAGTTAGTTTATGAACATCCTCTGCTTGATGCTCGATGACGTCTCCCGAGTAATAATCACGGATGTGGATCTTGTCAAACTTGGGTGGATAGGATGAGGCTTCCCGATAGGCTCCCTCTAAGATAACACTAGAGAAATTCCAGGGATGGTCATGCATATCAAGCTCCATATCCGACCTGCAAATCTGATGAATATAGATGGCAAACCATGGCGTTTGCAATAGACGCCAACGCCTGAAATGCACTTGACCAGTCTTAGACACAATCTCCTTAACTAGTAAGAATCGTCTAACTAATTTGGCAAGTAAATTCATGTTTGTTCCTGAACCTTAAAGATAACCTCATCGCTTATCTTGTAACATAAGACAGCCAATTGCTCATAGTATTTGAGTGTAAGGTCTACTACTTTTTCAATCTCTTCTCTGGTAGCCATAATTCTAACTGGAATCATTCTCTCTTTAAACAACTCTCCAGTAGAAGGATTAATCCATTGTCCACGGGCAGGAGCCATAACAGTTAGTCCGCCAGTAATCTCTCTAACCTTAGCATCCCAAACACGGTGATACCTGGTAGTGTAATACTTGCCGGGTTCTAACCTACGCTCTGTAGGAACCAGAATCTCCCACATCCCTTTCATTTCTTACCCGTTACTTTTTTAAGTAGATTTTTCTTTAACTCGTTTTGTTTCTTTGCATGTTTTTTGCAAAGCGTTTTCAACCAGCCACCCGTGATACGTTCACCAGGTAAACCGCATTCTTCACAGGTAGAACCAGATATCAACTCTGCCATGGAAGTGGCGCCATTGATGTAGGGCGTCGAAGCATTCCAGTAAACCGTCAGCGTTCCAAACTTCTCTTTTACCTGAGCCACATAGATAGCAGCGCGAACTTCTTCCGGCACAGTCCATTTGAGATGATGGTCTACAAGATGGAATAGCTTTTCCAGAATAGGCATCCAGCCCTCGCCGACATAGAATCCACTACGAGGTCCGCCATCTTTGAATAGCTCAGGATGCTTCGCCTTTAGCGCTTCTATTCTTTCTTGATTGCTCATATTCTTTCACCAATCTAAGCCTAAGCTCGAAGTGTTTCTCTTGCTTGGCATACTTCTTCAATCGCTTCTTGATGCGATTAAGTCTATCCTGAATGTGTTTCTTCTTGGTTGCCCATTCAGCAATTACTTCTTCAGGAATCTTTGACATTTTCTTCGGTCAATTCTTTAAGTTCTGTATCCAATTTTTCTTGGGACACGTATTTGGGATAACCGAAATGATCTTCCTTCTTCAAGAGTTTCTCGGTATGTTCCACGTGTTTATCATCACACGTTTTTTCGTGACACTTGTGAGAGAACTTGGCATGCCACCAGGCATGCATCCTACGGAAGAACATTCCAATGAAAGGTAGCATTGCCATTAGAGCCAGCGTCTCATCCATACACCAATGAAAAGGCATGTTACATCCTCACAATCGCGCAGCGGTCAAGCAGCGGCATATGATAATAGTAATCAGTACGCAGTTCACCTACCAGAACAATCTTGCGTTTACTAAAAAGAATTTGTTCCAATATAGGGGCAACCCACTCCGGTGGAGTTTGTTCGATGCTGGAATAAACAAGCGAATTATCCGGATTATTATTCAACATGTTTTGAACTTTAGTTATAAAGCGCGTACGATTAGCAAGGGGATATCCCCACATCAATTCGCTATCCTCCACCCGACGAACATGCAACATATCGATGTTGATAAATCCATTACTGGTTGATGAGGAGGGAGACACAATCTCCATAGCCATTGCAGTAGCAGCGAGTTTACCAGAATCAGTATCGCCCAAAACAACAACCGGTCTATGGCAAATGAGGTGCGCAGCAATCTCAGCCGTCTTAACAGATATTTTCATCACTTTACCTCAATGCTGTAGAGACGCCACATATTATTTTCATAACGGAAACGAACGCCTCCGTAGATAATATCGGGAGTTAAGTCTTCGCCGGTCCCAGTGAACTCATAAAAAGAAAACTTCTCAGGCGTCTTGAGCATCAAGTCCCGAACAGAAGTAGGAAGCCTTTTCCAAGCCTCAATATCTTTTTCAATGAGATTGGAAACCACCGCTTTGACATCCAACGGCTTGGTTGGAAGTGGGACAGCCACCATCTCCTCGGTGGGAGCTAGTGCTGCATTGACTGAAACAATTGGAGTAGCTTGCACAGCAGGCATCTCCCTCGCAGGTCGTGAAGTCATTGGTACCTCTTTACCGTCTACAAAAGAATAGGCGACCGTCTTATGACGTGCCGGAACTGATTCGTGTCCCATGTTACTATCATCCCTCCTACCATACCTCAAAAAATCGTCATCCCCATTAGGATCGTGGTCGCTCATTTCATTGCCTCTCGAATAGCCTCTTCGATATCTTCATCTTCCCATTCGCAAATATTCTTGAGAGTGAAACGAAACTTCCTTTCGTTGTCACAACCCTCACCCCACTTGGCTTCAAAGACTAACTCTCCACCTTCGGCAAAGAGTCCGTCCCGAATATGATCCATGCCGGTGCGAAGCATCCAAGACTTGGCTTTGTAGATATCCCACTTAATCATTCTACTACCACCCACCTATAAACTAAACCCTTTTTGGTTTGTACTTTAGTCTTTTTGAAAATGCCGAGTGTCATACCTTGGTCAGGCATCCCCGTGCAGTGAACGATAAGTCTAGCATCGGTATGAATGGGATCTGATGATACATTAAGGATAGTATTGATGTCCTCATCATCTTCCAAATCATATTCTTCTGACTCTTCAAAAGAACCGTAAACTAGTTTCCCTACTTGCAGTACGTGAGTAATTGTAATCATTTTGGATAACATAAACACGGAGCGCCCCGCTGTCAACCCCGTGCCGTCTTTATTACGCCCATCCTAGCATAGGGTAATCGGTATCAATCTTATTCAGATTGGCTCCGCGTTTGATACGTGCCCCATTATTCATCTTCTCTCTCATGGTATTGATATGAACGAATGTGTCTCCGTTTTTTGCCAAGCCAAACAATTTGGTACCATGAACCTTAGTGGGAAGCAATGGTGCCCCTTCATATAGGAAATCTTGATACTCCACCGTGGAACCAGTCGGCAGAATGTTAGAACCTACCGAGATTATATGATCCGTTTGCACCGTTGCATTCAAATCAGGCGGTCCACCATCATGAGCATCCATCGTTGGGATAAACAAGTTCATGGGATCACTAGGCTCATACCACCATAGCAGTGGGTCAGCTTCCACTCGACCACTCCAGCAGCATAAAGCAACTGGTTGCTTAGGATACATACGTCCGTAGTGCATCAGAAACTGAGTCCTGACGGATGGTCTCTTGTCTTCAGAGACTCGCTTGAGGGCTTCTGGCACCTGAGCTACATGGTCAGCTAGGATAACTGTATAGACTCCCACATCGAATACTTGAGCCGAACCAGCACAAGCCGCCCCAAACAGCATGTCATCTGAATCCATTCCCAAGGTCATACCTCTAGACCTCCGACGAGTAGCTTCACCGATATCATCCAAGAAATTCTTGTACTTGGTAGTATCTAGAATGTTCTCCGGTCCCATGGGTTTGTTAGTGGGGAACGGGATAATCATGGCATTGGGGACATCCCACTTTGATTCCGCATTGTTCTGATAAGCCAGGACATGCACATACTTTCCGTTGTGCATTGCCTCTCCGGCATACAGTTTAGTTCCCGTTAGCTTTGCCTCTACTTCGCCGATTGTACAACACATATTATTCGCCTTCCTTAGTTGCCAGCTCTAATCCCCAGGGAGTGGAAACATACTTGCGGTCTATAACCTTCTCTGACCTAGTCTTTTTGAATTTAAAAGAGTGTCCGCAAGAAGTTAGCTTCTCGCCCTTCTTGGTCAAACCAATCACCAGCATCTTCTGCTTGCAAATGGGACAGGGATAGGTTGAATAATTATGATTCATTTGTTAGTTTTCCTAAGACTAATTTCAACATTGGTTAGATGATCTTCCGTATCATTATTATGGTTGAAACAAAACACTCGTTCCACCACCGTATAAATGATACCAGTTTCAATTCCTTGACCATGCTTATCATCTATCATATCGTCACCGATATAAACATTATCCAAATCTTGTGGAAGATGTTTAGTATCAGCATGGGCGAAACAGTATTGCTCGCACATCGGCTTGCCGTTATCTAGGAAAAATCTGAGTCGGTATTTCATGATTATCTTTTTTCTTTCTCGCAGAATTTATTGGATTGTTCGACAACATAACCTGGCGCCAGGTCAACGTCAAGCCCAAACAATTTACAGCTTAGTCCTGATGCTTGGCATGTAGATACTTAGCAGGTCGACCAACTGCTGCTTGGCAGCCTCAGTCAGATTCTTATGCTTGTTCTCGTTAAGGAGAATCATATAAGAACTAACTACCTTATTGAATTTGAAGTTGTCAGTATACTTATAGATCATATCCCTGAATGGAATATAGTCAATAGTATCTTCTCCGGTTCGACTCATCCATTCCTTAAACTTCTTGACGAACCTCTGGACTCCAGCCAGGTTTTTATCCGACCAACTTCCACCATCGAAGTAATGTCCAAGAAACATTAGGTAGAACCTAAGCTCATCGGAATCATAATTGTCTGGGTCGATAGCATTGCCTTTGGACTTTGCCATCTTCTGTCCATTATGGAGAATCATTCCTTGATGAATGACTCTTTTGAAAGGCTCCTCCACTGGAACCATTCCAATATCATACAGGAACATATGAATGAAACGAGTGTAGATAAGATGCATACAAGCATGTTCCACACCACCCACATAAAGATCTACCTGCTGGTACTTATCTGGTGAGCAAAGCTGCATCTCGTTATGGGGATCACAATACCTAACATAGTAGAAACTACTATCAACAAAGGTATCAAGGGTATCTTCCTCTCCTTCAAGAGGGATAGGACAACCCCATTTCCTTTGGCGAGAAACACACCAGTCATGGAGGTTCTCCAACCATTGGCGTTGGGCATTGATTGTTTTTTCTGGATAGTCAATCCTATCAAGATTCTTAATAAGCCTATCTTTGTAGGCTGTAATCTTGAAATACCATTGCTCAAGTTGTTTGAGGACTACTCTAGTCCCACACCTATCACAGGTACCATCCTTCTTAACTTGTTCTCTAGCAAGAACTGTATCACAGTCAGAACAGAAATTGACATCACCAAAAGCTTTGTAGGCAAGTCCATGTTCCTTAAGTTGAAGGAACAACCATTGAGTCCATTTCTGATAAGAGGGATCAGCAGTAATCAGAAGCTCCTGATACTGAGTATTCATATTATGAAGTTGAGCGCTAAACTTATCAATGTTCTCGTAAGTAATATCTTTAGGGTCTCTACTAACAGAACGAGCATAGTTCTCAGCTGGTAGACCAAAGGCATCATATCCGAAAGGCTGGAAGACTTGATGTCCTCTAAAACGAAGGTATCGACAATAGCTATCAACAATAGCATAGTTGTAGGTGTGACCAATGTGAAGCCCAGAACCCGAGGGGTAGGGGAACATGACGCACACATATTTGTCTGAAGTAATTTCTTCCATTTTATTCCTAAACTTTGCGACCCATCTCTCGACAAACCAACGGGGGATCTATAGGGGGAGTACAGTATTAAGTAGATCCGGTACCAGAGATCTATGTCTAGTAGGTAGGTTGATCTGCTCTAGGCATTGTCCCCTATATTCTAGAGGGAGTCTTCATGAAACTAAGAAAAGTCTCACGTATATTAGCTACATTATTAGCCTTAATGATTTTGTATGTAGGTTGTGCAGGGGCTTCTGACTCACCTATTATCAACGGTAAATCCCCACATTATACCGTCCTGGCTGATGAACATCTACAGACCAGACATAAGGTGGCTATCTTGAAAGCCTTATCTGATTGGGCTGAAAAGACAAACAATACGCTGACTTATGACCTACAGTATGTAGATATGTCCCAGTATCCAGTAGGAGACTATATCCCGAAGACTATTAGGATCTACGTGCATGATCCTGGTCCTGGTTTTCTTGGCTGGACTAGCTGGGAAGCTAACATGGGTTCTACCATTTATGTAGAGCCATCCATCGATGGAGAGTTATTCCGTCGTATTATGATGCATGAGCTTGGTCATGCTTTTGATTTGCATTTCGATAAAGGTGATCCGCATTATCAGGGACCATACGAATCCGTTATGCATCCGGGATTATATGATGATGCCTTACAGGTTAGCTGCCCAGAGATAACAGCTTTCTGCGACAACTATGGTTGTCAAGTAGATTGTACTAATGTGGAAATACCAGCACCAGTTGCTCCAACTACAACTCCCATTCCAGCCTGGAAAATACCTTCAGAGATTATCGCTCACTAATCATTTGTGAATGATGGTGGAGATATTAGACATCGGGTTTTGTTTCAAGAGAAGCATTGCTACACTCAAAACTACAATGGTAGTAGCCCAACCCAGAGCTGTCATTGCCATCTCTTTCCTAGAGAGTGATGTAGGGGGATTCAGGTAGGCATCACTGCATAGGTAAGTTTTACCTTCACGGAAAGCTTTCCAGTGTCTAATCTCCATGAACACGGAACCGCCCCCTAACAGGGTGACGATGATAGCCAGCACTGGATTGAAGTACCAGAGCACGACCGCTGCTACAGCAGTGGAGATAACATGCAGTACCATTCCAAATGTCCTATTGAAGGAGTAGGCAATGGTATCCATTAATTGTCCGCCGTCCATAAAAGAAAGCGGCAATAGATTGAAGAGATTCAGATAGCACATCCAGGTTGCTGCGGCAGCTAAGAATGGCACACCTGTTAGGTAATAGACTCCAGCCGTAGCCAATGCTAACAGACCGCCACCAACTGGACCCAACAGAACTACGAAGGCTTGCTGAGAGTATCTCTTATATGGACCCTCAATGAAAGCAACCCCTCCCATGAATGGAACTAGATAAAATCCCCTGGTTTTCAAGCCAAGTTTTTTGGCTGCCCACAGATGGCTTAGCTCATGAAACCCTACACCGACTACCAACATGGCAGCGGCACCCCAATTAGGTTGAGGTGGAATCATCATTGCATATACAAGGAAAGTAAAAACACCAAATCCAATCTGTTTCATTCTGGGAGACATAAGTTATTCTTTCTTGAGTTAAGCGATAGCATTTGGGTTGGTGCGCCAATCACGGAATTGTTTGGTGTTACGATCCCAGAAGCCCCACTCTTGGGTTCTTGGTCCAGCAAAGAAGATCGTCCAAGCATCGGACTCAATTAAGTCGACGCGATGAAAAACCTTATTGGTAATGTAGTTTAATTTCCCGGGCTTGACAGTGCGCTGAACGACACTATCATCGGAGGCTCTACGTTCTTCGTGGTATCCGCCCGTCAGAATCATTCCAAAAGACCAGACCCACGGATGGTTATGAAGCTCTGGACCTTTATCGCTATCATGAAAATGATGCAGATAGATATTGCCCCACTTTCTATCCGCACCGAATAGATAATAGCGAGTCAAATAAGGAGCCGTAATCCCTGTGATAGGATCGGGAACATTGATTGTCACGCTAGGTAACCTAGCCGCCAACCATAAACAAAACTTCCTAATCATCATTTCACCAAGGATGAGTAGCAAGTCGATACAGGATATAGACTACAATCCCGCTACCCACCAAACTAATCACCGCACTAATGCAGGCGAAGAACCAGACAGAAACCAGGAAGCCCTTGAACAAAGGTTCATTTCTCATGATTACTTGTCAAGAATGGCGGCGCCAATGGCAACCACGGCAGCAATTGCCAGGAACAAAACCAGGAGCGATAGACCAAAAGCAGCACTAATCCACAGCGGGGAAAGAACCCACAGCCAGGACCAGTCGATGTAATGAGTTAGTTTGAGACCGATGAACAGAATGGTAAGCAGCCCAGCAAAACCGATACCACCACTCGCAGTAGATTTAGAATCAGACATTTGTTTTCTCCTTGAATTTGACGTTAACATTGTTTTTCATATTGCTCATACAGGTTAAACCACCAGTATGATTCCAGTCCGAATCGCAGGCATCTGCGATGACATCAATAGTAGCGCTTGGAAAGCGTGCTGTCAATCCCACCACGGTCGCCCTGACGCAACAGTCTGTATTGACTCCACATACCCTGAAGGTTTTAGGGAGTTTATGTCGGCGAACTATCTTCTCTACCTCTGTCGAACCATCATCTGTACGTTTGGTTTCAACATAGAAATTATCTTTGCAAGGTTCAGTTAGCTCGGGCAAAGTAACTTCTTCACCTTCCCATTCCAAAAAGATAATGGGCAATTCGTTTTTGATTGCCTTCATGATTTCTCGAAGGCAGTTTTTACGAACACGTTCGCCATTAGCCGCGTTGAAACGCGACTGCATATCCACCACGACCAGTGTGTACTTCATGATTAAACTTCCACCACCCTCACGCGAGGCATCTTACGGGCTGTTTGAATGGTACCGGCTTGTGTGTGATCCGAAGTGGCACCACACGCTTTATGAATCAATTCTATCTTGGCATCTTTGATCGCACCATGCAACCCTTCTAGAGTTGCCTGAACACAACAATCAGTATAGACTCCGCAAACACGGAACCTTTTGCCAGCTAGACCATGTTCCTTTACCAACTTCAAAGCTTCGGCGGAACCATCCCAACCACTTTTGGTGGCATGGTAGACCTTATCGTAATCTTTGGTTAGCTTAGTTAGCTGTGGCAAAGTAGGACCGTAGTTACTAAATTCCAAGAAGACAATGGAAGCACGATTCTTAATCGCTTTAGCCACGGCACGTCTACAGTTAAGTTGTACTGTCTTGTCAAGAGATTTGGGGAACTTAGCTTGCATATCCACGACGACCAACGTGTACATTTTGAATAGACCTCACCCTATGAAGATTGCTTTGAACAACATTCCTGCCGAAAACCCAATCATACACCACCACAATACGGACGTCCAATAGGAGTCCAGTTCAGGTGGTTCGTTTTGCATTTGAATTAACTTTGTTTAGTTATGGCTATGAGTGTGCCATCGGAAGTTTCCAGAATTTTACAAATGGAGCCATCAATTTGTCGATGACCGACCACCTTTTCGGTGCCGTCTAACTCGACCACATCTAGATCCCAATCATCCGCAATTGACTTACGCCAATCATCACTTCCATTAAACACAAATGCATACGTTGCACTGCTCATTTTCACTCCAAAGTATCTTATTTCTTTTTCAAGTCGGCGAGAATCGCTAAGACATCTCCCCGAGTTGCACACTTTAGATTCAATTCAATCTTGGAATGGTCTTCATAACCATCAATGAAGGATGCTAATTCTTCAAACAATCCATTGTTTAAAGACAGCTTAAGCCTCATATCAACTTCCAGAGCCAAGGAGTATGATTTGGGTTTGACCATGTTATTCGACTTCGGCTAAGTACTCGCGTTGCTTGTTCTTTCCGGTCTTACGCTTGTCCTTCTTATTGCGCATAGGTCCGCCAGAGGTTCTCAGGATAGCTGGAACAGCGGCAGGATTCCTAGTTTTTTTAGAAGGCTTTTTCATAGCTGGTTTGGTAGTCATGGTGGGACTTGAACCCACAAAGGTCCGGATTTTAAGTCCGTATGCTGTGCCATTTGCAACTAACCCACACGACCCTAATCTATACCTCTGGTTCGGGCGAAGGGAATCGAACCCCTATTCACGGATTCAAAGTCCGCTGTCCTGCCGTTGGACGACACCCGAATGGTAACGGCATTTATATATCAAACTATTGATATGTTATCGCGGCGGGCGACTAGAGAATTTCTTTCTCATAGTACAGGCAACACAACGCAAGGCTCGCCCCTCGGCAAGGTCTTCCTTGTCTACCATGATTGACATCTGACAATCAGGTTCGCAGCAGTGAGCAAGTTCCATGTTGGCGCAGACCGCCTTCATGGACTTCGTTGAATTTGTTTTGTAACCTTTATTCATTTCTTTTCCCTGTGTATTGAATCAAGAATTCGGGTTTCTTGGGTACCCTAACGTAGCTATTATCTGATGCCTTGAGATGCAACCTGCATGCCCAAGTCTCAGCTAAATCACATTGAACGTCAGTCCAAGTAGACACAATCTCCTCAGAGACATGAACGTCTACCAGCGAGAGAATGTCTACCAGGACTGAATCGTCTCTCATGTCTTACTCGCTTGCCGGCTCTTCCACCTTGCCAGAAACCTGCTTGGCAAGCTTCTCGAAGGCATCCTTGTCACCAGTAGAGAATGCCTTCTCCAAGGTGGCATCGAACTTATCCAAAGCTTCCTTGGCATCCTTGACAGCCTTGGCAAACTTCTTGGCTTCATCCGAAGTGACTGGAGCAGGAACGGGCGTCGAGGTCCCATCCTCATTCAGCACGCACAACATCTTCGGCTTGAGCTTCTTGGTCTCGATGAAGAGGGACTGGCGTTTGACCAGTGCCTTATCCAACAGATCAACTCGCTTGACCATCTCACGTTCAGTGAGAGCGGTAACCAGTCGAGTGCGAACTTCAGGCGCCGACTTGTCCAAGACAGCGGCAACCTCTGCAAGCACACCCATTCCGGTGTTCAGTTTCGATTCCTCGTTTTGCGACATAATAATTTCTCCTAGCTTCTTTTGCTTTTTCTTGTAACGAATCCACGCGACTCTTCAGTTTCCCACCATTAGGATCACCTGAAGGATACCATCCCCTGTCATATGCTTTTTTGATATGATGAAGGGAAATCTTAAGGCGAACATAATGATTTAAAAGATGCTCCATATTGAGCACCCCTTGTTCGCGCATTCTAATAATATCGTTTTCCCATTTGTCAATGAGAAGCATTAGCACTTCAGTAGTCTGAAGGCTGGCTGCGGCTTGAACTTCATCTTCTAGGGAAGCAAGAAGCGATTCGAAATCACCATCCGATTCTACATTTGTAGCAGACAAGTGTTCCGTCATCTTGATTTGGCTCAGCATATGGAAAATATTCCTTGCATTTTTTACAATCGCAACCGTCTTTATTTATCTTTTTTGCTTCAGGTTTCGGAGTCGCCAAATCATAACAACCGTTACCACCACCGCCCCCAATGGTAATAGTAAACCATTGCCCGGCGCCTGGAATAGGATTAACTGGGACCCAATTGATCTGTTGTTGTGGAGGATTGACGGGAGGGTTATTAGTGCTCATGCCCTGATTATAACATCAGGATATGGAGTTTTATTCCTCGTCGTCTTCTTCGTCTTCCAAAGGTTCGAAGTCTGGATCTACATCTAGATCCTCTTCGTCATCTTCGCTGACGAAATCAACCAACTCACCATCATCATCTTGTTGAAGACCAGTGATGATAATTAGTTGTCCATGGCTATCTGTATCAATTTGAAAACCGGCTGGAAGGATATCCTCCAAAGCCTCTTCCAAGTCTTCGATGTTCATTTAGATTCCCTTATTGAAAGTGTAATTGGCAAAGCTCCAATCAGATTCGAACTGAACTCCCCCGTTTGAGCAACGGGAATCCTATCCACTAGACGATAGAGCCATAGGGCTACGCCAGGTTGCGAGCCTGCATGAGCCATTGACATGTCTCATGATGCGCATATGCGTAGCCTGTATTGTCAGACTGCGCAGAATCACGCACTTTTCTTGGCAGGACGAGCCGGAACGGGCTGACCCGGAAGCGAAAGACGGAGAACACCACCGCCCTTACCCTTACCGATGTCGAGACGACCCGTGTTACCAGCCGACTGACCAGTCACGTATGCATGGCAACGTGCCGTCAGAGTCTTGTGCTGGTCGGGCGTAGCCGACAGACCAAGAACCGACATGCTCAAGAGAGCAGGCATGGCGAGACGCTGTCCCGGAAATCGATCAAAGACGGCTTCGATAGCCGTTTCGATACGATCCGTGGGGATCTCATTCTCTGCCTTCCAAGCCGAGAGAGCCTGACCATAGGCTTCCTTGCTTGCGTTCACATCAACCGTACCATCCGAACCCAACTTACTAAACTTATCCATTGTAGTTTCTCCTATATTGGATATTATTAACGAACATCCACCCATACATTATTGTCTGGAATGGAAGGTAAACCTGGAAGAATTCCAGGTCGACATCTTATTTAAGCAGCGGAGCAACCTTCTTGCGGAAGACATCTGCCACTAGACGAGAGCGCTCCACGAAGGAAGCTAAATCGTCGCCTTCATCCGTATCATCGTTCGCCCCAACCGCACTGTCAAGAGCGGTTCCCAACTTTTTTCGGTTGGCAGGAGTGTCCTTCTTAAGAACCGATACTTGCACTAAGGCATCGATAGCCGAAGCGGTCGGGTCTTCTGCCCTGTTGACGTTGCCCAGGTTGTGGTTGACGAAGTGGAAGTATGCTTCTCCCACTGCACAGTGCGTGGTACGCCCACCATCTTTGCCATTGGCGAGAGTGCCATGGCACAGCTTGAGCAGACTGACCACTCCACCACGGTCAGAGAAAATCTGATCCGCCAGAGCGAGAGTGTTTTTCTGGTTGAAGGCGAGACGCCGAACTTGCTGCTTGTGTTTCTTATTCTTAGTAGCCATTGTGATTATTCCTTGTCAGAGGTGACAGTTGCATCAGCGGGATTGCTGACCGTGGGCAGAGGCAACTTGATGATGCCCCCATGAGCCCCCTTCCGAACATCCACTCCGGGATATCCATCGAACAGAAACTTGAGCGTCGGATACAACTGCGGACCAGTCATACCATGCTCCTTCGCCAAGTCCTCCGCCAACTTGGTAGCGGGAATCTTCTCACCAGGCTTGAGCGCATCAATACGCTCCACAGCCTTCTCGAAGATAGGGCGAATCTTTGCCAGCGCGTTTTCCAAATGTTGTTTGTTTACCATGATGATTTCGTTTCCTTTGATTGAAGTGGTTGGCATAATAGGAGCCGTGCCCTACAAGAGTAGGGTGCTCCCGCTATCCGATGGGTGGCGTGAACCACAGATTACGATCACAGACCTTGATCTTGAAGCCAAAGCTTAGCAGCTCTGACCGCACGATTAGGAGCATTGCTTTCAGCAAGATGTACCATCACACACTCAGAAATGAGGTGCATGGAAACCTCTCCGTTCCTCGGAAGGGGAACAGAAATAGGAGCTTCCACCAGACGTCCCAATGCCAGATGACGTGCCATCTTGCGGTCGAACTTGTCGACAGGATTGAGGACTGAGAACTGGTAGTTCAGTCGATGGTTACGACTGTCGATAGCAATTGCCAGACAACCCACGGGTCGAAAACTGGCGTCGCGAAGAAACATGATACGGTTCATTGAATGATTCCTTGGTTGAATTGTTATTAGCAAACTGACGAATGAACCCAGCCATAATAGCTGTCATGTTCATTATGGGTATCGGTAACTTCTTGCATGACTTCCTTACTAACCTCATTCCACTTAGCAGGAAAGGTAGAGGGGAAGTAGTCCTGACCGAGAGAAGAGATACCGGAACCGAAAGGGATGCCGTGCTCTTCCGAAAGCTGTTCTGCTTCAGTGAGATATTTGTTGGCTAACGCCACCTTTTCATAGATTTGATCTAGAATAGAAGGGGCTACCTTACGAAACTCACGCTCCATCTCAGTGTCTTCTGGCTGGACATCATACTCATTCAGAGTCTCTTCCTCACCATCATCCCACTTGACAGTGACATGAGAGACGTACTTTTCAGTAGCATTATCAAATCGATTGTAGTAGTTTCGCTTCTCTCGGGTAGCCATAGTGAGAGCAGAGATAACACCAGCATGGATAGCACCACGAGTTGGTGTGTCCTTCTCATAATCAATCCACTGAACCCTGTCGCCAACTTTCCACTCTTCTCTGTCTCTGCTCATGTTATTCCCTTTGCCTTGTTATAGGCGGTTTGTAAATCTTGTTTGAAGGCATCGAAAACTGGACCTTTCGATCCATTACGAAGTACATAGCTAGGATGATAGGTGGGCAGCACCAATATCTTCCCGCGCTTAAAGAACTGTCCTCGAATCTTAGTAATACCATAGGTGGTATTGATCAATCCGTTGACCGCTGTACTACCCAAGGCTACAATGACGTTGACGAACATGGTTAATTTAAGCTGCTCTTCCAGATAGTCAAGGCAGGAATTAGTTTCTTCGTCAGTCGGGCGTCGATTATTTGGTGGGCGGCACTTGATAATGTTGCAGACATAGATATCCGAAGCAACATCCAAACCAAGAGAGGTGAGAGTTTGATCCAATAACTGACCACTTCGACCTACAAAGGGTAGACCTTGCAAGTCTTCCTCTTCTCCGGGAGCCTCTCCTACGAAGCATAGAGTAGCTTGAGGATTGCCTCGGGCAAAAACCGTATTGGTTCTAGTTGAATGTAGCTCACATTTAGTACAGGAGGCTACTTCAGTTTGAAGAAGAGGTAATGTTCTCATTGGTCATTTGAGGATAGATATCAATTGCTCTCTGCAACTGAAGGAACATGTCGTATTGATTCTCACAAGGAATATTGGCGTAAGGATACATCCAATCCTCAGAGGAATATTTCCCACTATCTTCATCGTGAAAAGTAGGAACAATAACTTTGATTGTGAAGTGTCCGTTTGTACTTCCGTACCAGCCCAGATCAATTAGGCAATTATCATACTCCAACGTCAGGATGTCTTCTGACAGAAACCCTTCCGTTGCATGCGTAACCTTTTTAGACCAATCAATGGCGTCGTAAAGGTTCCAGGTAATTTTGCCACCTTTGTAATCTAGTTTCATGATATCTCATATAGTTTTTTGATGACAGCTTCTGTTTGTTGAATGCTGTTTTCCACAGTACCTGAAGTATCAATGACGTAATCTGCCATCGCTACCTTATCAGCTACGGGCATCTGAGCAGCTATTCTAGCCACGGCTTCCTCACGTGTCAAGAAATTTCTTTTCATTAGGCGGTCGATCTGCATATCCTGCGGACATGACACGACAATCAGCGGGCGGTACCTATCCGCGTTACCCATTTCACAGATGAGAGCGGCATCATAACCAACCACCGGGTGACCAGCTTGGTGTGCTTTCTGTACTTGTAGGTCTGACTCCTCTTGAATCAGAGGTCCCATGATGTGGTTGATGGTATTCAAAGCCTCGGGTTTACTGAAGACTAACTTACCCAATTTGGTTCGGTCCAAAGTACCATCTCGATTGAGATATTCAATTCCAAAAGCTTGGATAATATCGGTCAAACCTTTAGAGCCAGGCACTACTACATCCCTCGCTACCTGATCGGCATCCACTACAGGGATATCGAATCGACGCAAGGTTTTAGTAACCGTGCTTTTGCCAGAGGCAATACCACCAGTCAATCCAAAGGTAATCATGTTGTTATCTTTTCAGAATAATCCAAGCCAACAATCCAAACAAAACCATCAAAGGCAGAATGGTATGAGTGATGAGATGCTTTTTGTGATGATGCATGTTGCCTCCAAGTAGTAGTGGTTTATGGAAACCACCAAACCAGACGCAGCTTTCTGAGCGAGCGCCACACCATCCATATAACCTAGGGCACAACTAAACTATATGAATGACGTTTTAACAGTGGTGTTTATGGCGCCCACCAAACCATGGCTTGCCAGCACCCAAAGCTGGAGCCACATGTTAGCGGTGTTTGAGGAGACCACCAAACCAGGGCAACCAGCGGGCGAATGCTGGCGCCTCCACCACCTATGGAGTTGGAATCCATAGGGATGTTTTTAAGCGTTCATCAACCAGTGATTGAAACGAATTGCACCCACCACAAAATAATGAAGGAACCTTTCAGGTCCTTCCATCTTGGTCAATCCCAGCTCGCCCTCTTCCCATTTGAGACCATCGCTGGTCACCAGTTTGACAGTCAGTAGTTGACCATCCACGGTACGCCTGACCCAGATTTGATCACCAGTATTATACGTTCGGTATTCCATTATCAATCCTCGAAAGAAGGTTCATAGTAATCATCAGGGATATCCTCATGATCATAGTCATCGGGGTCCGGTCCGTCAAGCCCCTCGCACACATGCTCCGTAATCATATCCTCGATGACATCTCGCTCAGAGTGGGTGAGTTGATCTGTCCAATCCTTACCATCAGGTCCGACAACGGAGATGACTTCCACCTCACCCTCATCGGGATAACAGTTCTCAGGAGGTCCATAGGTACGACCCGGAGTGAAGTAAGCACTACCTTCTATCTGAAGAGTCACGACATGGTAGTCGTAATCACTCTCATCAATACCCGACAAAAGATAGGCAGTATCAATGCCAGTCTTCTTACTCTTGTATCGTTCGACTTCAAACTCGAATGAAGTGGTGCCAGAATATCCGCTCATGTTAGTAGCTCGTTCCGTTATCCGATGGGTAGGTGCGTAGCCGGTTTCTCAGTTCAGTGAATTGTAGGCAGATCAAAATCCTGCATTAGAATATAGTATGGATAGGCAATGAATTTCAACAACTCTATATCGGAAGAGTCCCCTTCCACTAAATAGAGCCCCAGCTCCGTAGGTCCCGAAACGATATCAATATCCGATTCCCCAATCAAATCATGGAGATTAGGTCTAATTTCGTTTCGGGATTCATAGGAAGGGAAGACAATGTATCGCACTAATTAATGCGAAACTTACACCCTCTTGAGAGGTTTCATACCCAATAAAGACATGGTTTTACCAAGAGTATTGTGTGCATGACGCATAGCGAATTGACAACCAGAACGTCCGCCCTGAACCTTCTCGGCATGATAGGCAGTGGTAACAGCTTTCGCTAGATCCAAAGCATAATTCGCCAGAGGAGAGCTGTCAAGTAGCTCTGTCGCACGCTCGTAATAGTAGTTGAGATAACTGCAGGTACCCAATAGTGGGAGGTCTGCCTCTGTAATCTGAGACTCATCTCCTTGTAGATCACCTAGGGCAGAATCTAATCGAGCATACGCATAGCTAATGTACATACCAGGAGAATCAATCTTAGTCCACTGCTCAGGATTGAACATGACATTCTTTCCACGACTCGTTTTCAAAAAGTTCCAGGCGATAACATTCCATGCCAGACTCTCAGGCTCAGGAGTATCTTGCAAGTGGTCAGCTACCATCTGCAAAGCTTCCTTGGCAGTCATAGCCCCTCCATTACGAGAGGATACTTTCTTACCATCAGCGCCCAAGACCAGCCCCATGGGAAGATGTTTGTGCCCCATGCCTAGGGAATCAAAGTGTTCCTTCTGCTCGGCTCCGGTTACATAGTGAGTTGGTCCCACCAGTTGGGCAAAGCAAAGGTCATGATGAGCATAGGTGAATCGACCATCTGAACGCGTTACAATGACAGGACCTTTCGGACCCATCCATACTTTACATCCAACTTGCTCGCCTTCACCATCTACCGTATTCAGATTGTCTGGTAATTGGTTGTCGTAGTAAAGATCAGGTAGGTAACCTACCCATTGATACCACTCGTCTAACTGAGCAACAGCCCAGGGTTCAATGCCAACAGCAGCGCCTAACATGGCTACCATCTTAGCTTGAGGAAAGATTCGTGACAGACCAGTAGCCACTGCGAGGTTACGCAAGTGACCAATGTGTAATTCTTTATTAAGATTAGGGGCAAATCCATCAATGATGTATGGATGGTCTGTCTTGGGATCAGTAGGATACTTCCAGTTCCTGACAGTGAAGTGGTAGTTCCAGTAACGACCAGTATTCTCCGGTCGATATCCGAGGTCTACATATTCGGGGTGTTCCTCGAAGGAAGATACCCCCACTCCAATGTTAAGTGGAATTGGTTTTATCATCTGGTTCCTCTAACTCTTTCAGTCTTTCATTCTCTACTTCTAATTCTAGAATTTCATTTAGCGAAAAGTTCTTACCATCCTCCAAACCTTTGAAGTAGGCAGCTACATCTTTGATAAGACTTTGGGTATTAACATCCACCGTCTTATCTACCACAGGTTCTTTATCTTCTTTGTGCTTGGCAAGATTGGAGTCACCATTATTAAGCACCGGAGCTTCTGTTGTCAAGGGTCTAGAAGGTTTTTTTACATCTGGAATGTCGATGCCTTCCCGATAGATATTATTGGAAATAGATTCCACCACACCTTCCGAATAAGAAGAAACAAAAATGGGACCGCGACCCACACATTTCTTTTCAATTAGCTCCTCTACCTTTTTGACAAAGGTAGCAAAGACAAACTTAACGGTTACTACGT
>Ga0210384_10001366_pt1 | contig 33395 bp, 35 predicted proteins | sample IncBWH2MmetaG_FD_160574 | JGI IMG/M metagenome (GOLD analysis project Ga0210384, IMG submission 160574) | Forest soil microbial communities from Barre Woods Harvard Forest LTER site, Petersham, Massachusetts, United States - Inc-BW-H-2-M | ecosystem: Environmental > Terrestrial > Soil >...
CTCTATCCGCGGATGCAAACCCCTCATCCGGCGCGGACGGTGTCCGCGCCACCTTCTCCCAGGGGACGAAGGGAAGAAAATCACCGCCCCTTGAAATCACCGCCCTTTGAAATTGGCGACGCGGCGCTCGGTGGTGGCCTTGACGCCTTCCTTGAAATCCTCGGTGGCGCGCAGTTTAGTTTGCTCGACCAGCTCGTGATTGGTCGCCGCGAGCACGCGGTCGGCAAGGCCCGCGCGCATCGTCGCCCGGGTCGAGATCAGGCCGAGCGGCGAGCATTCGGCGATTTCGTTCGCAAGCTTCATTGCCTCGGCACGCACCTGATCCTGGGGCACGCACACATTGGCAAGGCCCATCCGGGTGGCCTCTTCGCCGGTGACACGGCGGCTGGTGTAGAAAATCAATTCCGCATTGTTCTTTCCGACCAGTTCGGGAAGCGTCGCGGTCAAACCGAAGCCGGGGTGGAAACCAAGTTTTGTAAAATTGGCGGCGAAGCGCGCCTCGGGGCAGGTGACGCGGAAATCGGCTGAAACCGCAAGCCCCAGGCCGCCGCCGATGGCAGCACCATGCACCGCCGCGACGATCGGCTTCTTGTTGCGGAAAATGCGCACGGCTTGCACATAGAGGTGGTTGATCGGCAGGTTGGACGCCGGATCGTTCTGCGCGCGGGCTTCCTGCTCCTGCCGCGCCGGATCGTTGAAATTGGCGCCGGCGCAGAATGCCTTGCCTTGCGCGGCGAGCACGGAGGCGCGGATTTCGATATCGCGGTCGAACTCCTCCAGCGCGTCCGCGATCTGGTTGATCAGCGCGACGTCGAAGAAATTCAGCGGCGGTTTGCGAATTTCGATCAGGCCGACATGGCCGTGCTTCTCGACGCCGATATCCGTGAATTTGCTCATGTTGTTTCCTCGTTGAAATAGCGCAGACCAGGGCCCGCGCGGCTAGCGCAGGCCTAGCCCGCGCGCGATGATGCCGCGCAGCACTTCCGTGGTGCCGCCCTGGATCGTCAGTTTCGGCGCCGTCTTGATCGCGAATGCCAATTGCTTTTCCAGCGTCTCGCGGTTGGTCGCGGTCTCATCGACGAAGGCGGCAAGGTCGCGCACGCGGTGCGGCAATTGCTGCTCCCACACCGTGCCGATGTCCTTGACGATCGAGGCTTCGACCACGGGCTCCTTGCCGGCCTGGAGCATGCCCGCGACCGAGACCGACATCCGCCGCATGGTATGCAGCTGCGCCACCAGGCGGCCGATGCCTTCGGCAGAGCGGGTATCGGGATTGTCGCCGACCGCGCGCACCAGCTCGGTGAGCACGTAATAAGTCTCCAGGAAACGCTCCGGCCCGGAACGCTCATAGGCGAGCTCGCTTGTCGCCTGTTTCCAGGCGCCGTCGATCTCGCCGAGCAAGTGATCGTCCGGGATGAAATGATCGGTGAACACCACTTCGTTGAACTCGTACTGCCCGGTGATCTGGCCGATCGGGTTCACCTTGATGCCCGGCTGCTTCATCTTGACCAGGAACTGGGTCAGGCCGTGGCGGCGGTTTTCTTTCGTGGGCGGTGACGTCCGGAAGATCGCGATCATGTAGTCGGCGATATGCGCCGATGAGGTCCAGATCTTGGTGCCGTTGATCAGATAGCCGCCGTCGGTCTTGGCCGCGCGCGTCTTCGCCGCAAAAAGGTCGGAGCCGGAATTCGGCTCGCTCATGCCGATCGCAAAGCAGATCTCGCCGCGGCAGATGCGCGGCAGGATGTCCATCTTGATGTGCTCGGGCGCGTACTTCAAAAGCACCGGGCCGCTCTGCCGGTCGGCGACGAAGAAGCGCCGCGTCGGCGCATTGGCAACGCGCATCTCCTCGGTCACCACATAACGCTCGAGAAACGAGCGTTCATGGCCGCCGTATTTTTTGGGCCAGGTCATGCCAAGCCAGCCGCGGGCACCGACTTTGCGGGAAAACTCCGGCACGTCGGTGTCCTCGCGGTTGGGCTTGAACGGTGAGAAGGTGCCGGCGGCGATTTCTTCGGCGAGGAAGGCGCGCACCTCCTTGCGAAGCTCGACGCATTCAGCCGGCAGGCGGATCGGATCGAAACGGAGAGCTGCGGTCATGATCAAGTCTCGAGTTCTTTCCTTGAAACGTTCAGCGCGAAGCCACCAGCGGCCATAATTCGTCGGCGCCGCGCGCGGCCACCAATTTGCCGAGCTCGACGGCCCAAAAACTCTCCGAGCCGAAATCGTCGCGCCAGGCCAGCGCGCGCAAGGAGTAGCGATGCAGGATGTGCTCGATGGTGAAGCCGATCGCGCCATGCACCTGATGGGCGATGCCGCCGCCTTTTTCGGCCGCCTCCGAACAGCGGATCTTTGCCGACACCGCTTCCAAAAACACCGCGTCGTCGAAGGATTTGGCGTTGGCGATGGCATCGGCCGCCGAGGTCGCGGCCGCCAGCGCCGCCGCCGACTCGCCGGCGAGTTTTGCCAGATTGTGCTGCACCGCCTGGAACTTTGAGATTTTCTTCTCGAATGCGACGCGCTCGTTCGAGTATCGCACGCTGATCTCCAGCATCGATTCCAGCGCGCCGGCGATTTGCAGGCTGCGGGCGACGCCGCCCATCAGCATCAGATTGTTCTGGTCGAAACCCTTCGGCGCGGGCTTGATCGCAAGCGGCTGCACATGATCGAGGGTCACGGTATCGCTGTTGTCGCCGCCGAGATTGAGGCCGGCCTCGATGCGGATTTTGGCGGCATCGACCAGCGCGATCGAGAAGCCGCCGTTACCGCCTGCGAGCACCGCGATGTGCGTCGCCGCCTTGGCAAAGGGAACGCCGCGGGCGCGCCCGGAGAGGCTGCCGTCGCCGTTGAGCGTGATGCGGTCCTTCGGGCTTGCGGGGGCAACGGTCATCTCGCCTTCGGGCGAGGAGATCCTGGCCTGCGCGAGCAGCCAGCCGGCCAGCATGGTTTCGGCCAAGGGGACCGCGATCGCAAAGCGCCCGGCAGCGCCGAGCACGCCAAAGCCTTCGGCAAGGCTAGCGCCCGAGCCGCCAAATTCCTCGGCTACCCATGACAGCGGCAGACCGGCCTCGCTCAGCGCCTGCCACAACGGCGCTTTCCATGCGCCCTTCTTGTCGTTGTTGACGGTCTGGGCGTCGGCGAGATCGGCAAAAATCTTCTCCGCGGTCTCGACGACAATGTTCTCACTCTCCGCCACGGCGTTCCCCGATATTGAATTGGCATACCACCGGTCCGGCCATCTCGGCGCGACCTCTGGCTTGCGATCTTTTCTCGATCGTTTCTCAGTCATTTCTTGCGCTTTATGATGGGGAAAAGCCATAGCCGTGACAAGCGCTGTCCGCAGGGGGGCATGCGGGGCGGGAATTAATTCCGCATAGCGGAGTTTCGCGGATTTTGCAGCGACCGGGCCGCGCGATATGGTAAAGCGGCAGCCGCAACAACGGGTCAACAACGACGCGCAACAGCGGGTCAACGATAAGAGGGAACGCGGATGTCGAAGGATGGTTTGTGCGCGATCGTAACTGGATCTGCATCCGGCCTGGGAGCGGCGACCGCGGCCATTCTCGCCAAGGGCGGGGCGCGCATCGTCGTCAACTATTCCAACAGCAAGAAGGAAGCCGAGGAGACCGCCGATCTGTGCCGCAAGGCCGGCGGCGAGGTGGTCGTGGTGCAGGGCGATGTCTCGCGCGATGAGGATTGCAGGAAGATCGTCGCGGCGGCAGCACCGTTCGGACGGCTCGATGCGCTGATCAACAATGCCGGCACCACCAAACACATGGCGCACGACAATCTCGACGGCCTCTCAGCCGAGGATTTCCAGCGCATCTTTGGCGTCAACACCATCGGCCCGTACCAGATGATCCGCGCGGCACGGTCGCTGCTGGAGACGGCCGCCAAGGCATCTAGCCGGGCGTCGGCCGTGGTCAACATCTCTTCGGTGGCCGGCATCAGCGGCGTCGGCTCGTCGGTCGCCTATGCTGCGAGCAAGGGCGCGCTCAACACCATGACCTATTCGCTGGCGCGGGCGCTGGCGCCCTTGATCCGCGTCAACACCGTGTGTCCCGGCTATATCGATACGCCCTGGTTCACCAAGGGCCGTGGCGAGGCTGGTGCCAAGCAGGTGCGAGACACCGTGATATCGAAGGTGCCGCTCAAGGTCGCCTCATCCGCCGACGACATCGCGCAACTGGTGTGCTTCCTGGCAGGCCCCGCGTCGAGCCAGATGACCGGCGAAGTGGTGCGGATGGATGCCGGCATGCATCTTATTGCGTGAGGGACTTCGTCATTCCGGGATGGTGCGGTAGCACCAGACCCGGAATCTCGAGATTCAGGGTTCGCTCGTTTCACTCGCGCCCCGGGATGACGCTTCGCGTCATCTATTGAAGTCAGGAATCACGCCCCGCGCCACCAGCCGGTTCCAGATGAACAGCACGATCAGCGCGCCGATGGTTGCGGTGATGAATCCCGCGCCCTGATCGGGGCCGTAATGGCCGATGGCCTGGCCGATGAAGGTCGCCAGGAACGCGCCGACGATGCCGAGCACGGTGGTCAGGATGAACCCGCTCGGGTTGTTCGGTCCCGGCGACAGCATGCGCGCAATAATGCCCGCAACAAAGCCGACGAGGATAACCCAGAGAATGCCGCTCATGGTTGTCGTCCTTTCCTTGACTTAAGAACAGGTCGCGAAGGGCAGGCGTTGAGGCCGTGACTTTAGAGCCGGCCGGACAGCTCGCTGTCGGTCGGCAGCCTGCCGTCCGGAGTCAGATGATCGATCACCTGGGGCAGATAGCGGCTGAGGCCGCTGAGCAATTCGTCGCGCGACAGGCCGCTTTGCGAGGACAGTGCATCGATCTGGTCGGCGCCGAGCGCCTTGGCGAGATCGCCCGGGGCAATCGGCTTGTTGTCGCCCTTGCCGACCCAGGAATTCGCGGTTTCGCTATTGCCGCTCTGCTGAAATTGCTTGAGCACGTCGCCAAGCCCGCCTGAGAGCACGCTGCCCGCAGCGCCGCCGGCGAGCAGGCCGCCGAGCGGTCCCTTCAGGACATTGCCAAGACCACCGCCGAGCCCACCACCCGTTCCACCGCTCATGCCGCCTCCCGCGGGCGAGGGCGCCGGTTGCGGCGCAGCGCCAGGCTGGCCGGCGGTCATATGCTTGATGGCTTTCCAGGCGAGCAGGCCGAGGATCGCCATCGTCATTGGCGACATTCCGCCGCCGGATGGCGCGCTCGGGTTAGAGGTCGAGGGGCCGCGCGGGCCTTGCTGCATGCCGTTCAGTACGTCGAGTAAACCCATGGTCATCTCCTGCCGACTGCTCGCCCCGCGGGAAAAACATAACGGCCGGCCATGACGGTTACAAGGCACGGTTTCGAGGCGCTGGCCGGAGACGGGTATTCGCGCGTTCGATAGGCAGCGAACGCCGGCTCTGTTATCGGTGCAGCGCATCAAGGCGAAAGGAACGCAGGATGAATTCGAACCGGCCGATCGGCGTGGCGGGGGCCGGCAGCATCGGCTGCTTCGTCGGCGGCATGCTGGCGGCTGCCGGCCACAATGTTGCGTTGCTGGCTCGGCCGCGCGTGATCTCTGAAATCAAGGCCAATGGCCTGCGGCTGACCGGCTTCGACGGCTCCGAGCGGAAGATCGCGGCTGATACGCTGACGCTGTCGGACGATCCTTCGATTTTCAAGGAGGCCAGCGTGGTGCTGGTGACGGTCAAGAGCGCCGACACCGCCGGGATGGCCGATTCCATCGCAAGCCATGCGCCAAACGACGCTGTCATCGTCTCCTTGCAGAACGGCATCGGCAATGTCGCGAGCTTGCGCGAGCGGCTGGCCGGGCGGCAGGTGCTCGGCGGCATTGTGCCGTTCAATGTGGTCGCGATCGGCGAGGGGCGATTTCATCGCTCAACCTCCGGCGACATTTATGTCGAGCAGGATCGCGCCGGTATCGCAGCGAGGCTTTCGGTGCCCGACCTGATAATGCGCGCCAGCGGCAACATCGTCGGCGTGCAATGGGGCAAGCTGATCGTCAACCTCAACAACGCGCTCAATGCGCTCTCGGACCTGCCGTTGCGCGAGCAGCTGGCGCAGCGCCCATGGCGAAGGCTGTTCGCCGACCAAATGGCCGAGGGGCTGATGGCGATCAGGGCGGAGGGGATTTCGCCGGTATCGCCGACGCCGATCCCGTCCGCCTGGATGCCGCCGCTGCTGCGGCTGCCCGACGGCATCTTCGGCATGCTGCTCGGGCGGACGATGCGGATCGATCCGCAGGCGCGTTCCTCGATGTGGGAGGATCTGCAGCGCGGCCGCCGCACCGAAATCGACTATCTGCAAGGGGTTGTAACCTCGATTGCCGACCGCCATGGGCTGAAGGCGCCGTTGTCGCGCCGCGTCGTCGAGCTGGTCCGGCAGGCCGAGGCCAAAGGCCAAGGCTCGCCAGGACTGACGCCGGATCAGATCCGGCCGTGAGGGGCCAGCGAAACTTCGTTCAATTTTAACGAAAATTGGCGCGATTTCGCGGTCCAAGGCACTGCGAAATGGCGGGATTTCGAACATCCTGGATAGAATCCGTCAACGGTTTCGCCCCTATGATGCAGGCAGATTCTGCGGCTTCGCGGAGAGGATTTGCCTGACATGTCGACACCCCGGCACTCACGAAATGCAATGGCGCTGCTTGCCCGCTTTGGTCGCGACAGGAGCGCGAATATCGCCGTCATCTTCGGCATCGCGGTGATCCCGATCATTACGGCCGTCGGCGTAGCGATCGACTATTCGACCGCGACCCGGATGAAGGCCAAGCTGCAATCCGCGGCCGACGCCGCAAGCGTCGCCTCGATTTCCCAGAATTCGGCCGGCTACAAGGCGGCGGCGGCGATGACTTCGGACGGCTCGGTAGCGGCAGGCGTGGCTGAAGCCAACAACCTCTTCAACGGCAACGCGGCCACGACCAGCGGCTACACCAATCTTTCGGTGACCTCGACCGTCACCAAGACCGGCACCATCCTGACGTCCAACGTCACGTTCAGCGCGCAGGTCCCGGCGTCGTTCTTGGGTGTTATCGGTTTCCAGAACATGACGATTGGCGGCACTTCGAAAGCGAGCAGCTCGCTGCCGGCGTATCTCGATTTCTATCTGACGCTGGACGTTTCGGGGTCGATGGGCCTGCCGTCGACGCCGGCCGAAGCCGTGCGGATGCAGTCGATCAACCCGGATAACTGGGTCCAATACCGCACCGGCTGTACCCTTGCCTGCCATTTTGCGCCGCAAAAGAGCGCGTGCGTCGATCCCCCTGTCACTCCCCCTGCCGCTCCCAATCCCAATCCCGCTACCAATGCCGGTTATAGCCAGCAATACAATACGAACAATTATTGCATGGGCTACGTGTATTCGCGCGTCAGTCAGACCTTGCTCTCTAACCTCATCAACATGACGTCGACTGCCCAAGTGCCGAAGCAGAAGCCTGGCTTGCCGGATTCGATGATTCCCGGCCTGCCGGGTTCGCTCAACACGGATCCCAGGTGGGGTATAGCAGCGGTTACGTCCTGCCCGACCGCCGGCACCGACTCCTGCATCCAGTTGCGCCTCGACGCGGTCGGCAACGCCTTGAACGACCCGAACAACGGATTGTTGGCCATGGCCAAACAGAAGGAGGCAGTTGCCAATCAATTCCGGATTGGGCTCTATCCGTTCATTCGGTATCTCGATGCGAGTTATGCTCCGCTGACCAGCAACATCACCGGCTCGGCCATCACAACCGCCGCCAGCAACCTCGCTGCGGAGCTTGATACCAATGTGAATGCAAGCCTCGGCTCCGGCGGCACGCATATCGACAATGCGCTCAACAGCATTGGCGGCCTGATCACCAGCGTCGGTAACGGCAGCTCGTCGATCAATACGAAGCCTTACGTCTTCCTCGTCACCGATGGCGCACAAGACAACCAGGTCAAGGGCGTTCCGAACGGCTCCTGGTCCGGCAGCAACCACGCCACTACGATAGACCCCGTTGCGGTCTGCAAGCCGCTCAAGGACCGCGGCATCACCATTTCCGTGCTCTATATTCCCTACGTGACGATCAATCCGGTGAACACCACGTTTGCCGGTGACGAAGATGATTATGCCAACAACAACATCCCGAACATCCCCGCCAGTTTGCAGGGCTGCGCGTCGCCCCCCGACTCCGCGGGCAGCTACTTCTACACCGCGAACACGCCGCAGGATATCACCGACTCGCTGAACGCGATGTTCAACCACGCGGTCCAGACCGCCCACATCACGAATTGACGCTTCGGTCCCCCGCTTGCCTTGAAATCGCGCCGATCCGGCGCGATTTTGCTTTCGGCGCACGTCGGCGCAGCGAGGCGGCAGCGGGAGGAACAAGATGAAGCGGCTTTATGCGGCCCTTGCCGTCGCGGCTGTCGCGATATCAGGCGGAGCGGCCCTGATCGCACCGGCTCATGCGGTGCCGCCGACGGTGACGCCATCGCCGGGATATGATGCGCGGTTGCAGCAGGAGCGGGCGGCGTCCACGCTCTATCAGCCGGCCCCGCACACTTTCCATCGGGGGCATCCTCCCAAACGCATTCATGACGGTACACGCTGAATGCGGCTCTGCACCTCGGCGCGGGGCTTTTGACGTTTTCCGAAATGCTGAAGCAGTGGAAGATTCCACGGGCCATCACGAGAATCTGTTGATGACCGGCGCGCGCCGCGGGTTCGAACGCGTCAGCTCCGCTTGGCCTTGCTCGACGACGAGCTGAACAGTTTCTTCTTCAGTTCGTTGAGGCTTTCCGAGAGCTTCGGCCATTCGCAGGAAAACGAATTCTTGACGCAGTTCGCGGCTTTTGGCCGCTTGGTCGGCAGCGGCACTCTTTCGGGTTCGCTGCGCAGCGAGACCGTCTGTACCTGTTGCACCTGCTGCTGTTTTGCCGCGAACGCCGCAGCGATGCTGTTGCGCCGCTGGTTCTCGAGATAGACGGCATATTGCTCGTCGATTTTCTTCTGTTCTTCCGGCGTCGGATTCGGGCCCGCGATGTCGAATGTGCGGTCCTGCATGAAATCGTAATAGGTGTAGCCGCCACCGGGCTTGCGGCGGCCGGCGAATTTCGCATTGCATTCGGCGAGCGCCGCGGTTTTCTCTTCCTTGTTGGGCGCTTTCTCCGCGACGTCGGCACATGCCTCGAAGTCGGCCGGCGCGCGGCTCCACCATTGCGCATGCGCGTGCGTCGGTTGCAGCACCATCAGGGCGGCAGCCGCACCAACAAGCAGCGCAGGTATGCGCGATCGAATCAAAGGAAATATCCCCGCCGGTTCCGTCAACATAATTGCAGCGGATTGTTGCCATTTTGGGGCCGCCTGCAACCCCGGAACCGGACAATTTTCCCGCGGCAGTTGCGCGATTTTTTCTTGACGTGGCAGCTCACATTCATCGTGCCGCAGGCCCGTCTGGCGCAGTCGCAAGCTTGTGAATATTCCAGTCGGTGCGCTGCGTTGCACGCCGGGAAGCCGCGCACGCATTTTGGCGACCAAGCGGCATCTGCAACAAGCCCGATATGCTACGCTCGGTTGTATCGGGCTTTCAGGAGGGTCGAAACCGTGCCCTATCGTCACACCCAGCGTGGCACCTTGACGGTGATTGTCTGTCTGCTGTTCGCGGCGATCGATGTTCTCATCACCTGGCGCAGCGAGCAATGGTCGCCGGTGGTGGTGCTGATCGTGCTGGTTGTGGTTGCGATCCTGTTCTCCTCGCTGACGGTCGAAGTCGGCGACAACGAGCTGCGATGGCACTTCGGGCCGGGATTGTGGACCTACCGGCTTCCGCTTGACGAGATCAAGGGAGTTGCCGTCGTGAAGAATCATTGGTGGAACGGTTTTGGCATCCGGATGGGGCCGGGCTTTCGGCTCTACAATGTGTCCGGCCTCGATGCCGTCGAGCTGCGCCTCAAGTCGGACGAGATCCGCCGCATCGGCACCGACGATCCGCAAGGTCTGGCGAATGCGCTCCAGTCGCCGGCGCGCCGCGCGTGAAACCCGCGCGCGGGCCGCGTGGCTACTGCCCGCGCTGCTTCGGCGCCGCCGACCTTGCCGTGATCATGGCCGTCACCGCGTCCAGCACTTTTCTGATCGCCGCGCGGCGATAGGCCCAGCGCTCGTCCTGGCCCGGCGGCGCGATCACCATGGTCGCGTTGGCCTCGAACAGCAGCACCTCGCCGTCGGCACCAATCGCGAAATCGACGCCGGCATAATCGAGGCCGAGCGCCTCTCTGATCCGTCGCAGCGCGGCCATCGCCGTCTCGCCGAGCGCGGACGGCATGTCTTCCAGAAAGCGCGCTTCTTCGCTGCGATGGCCGGGTTGGTCGGCCATGTCGGCGGTGAAATAGTGCACCTTCCAGTTTCGCGATATTGCAAGATGCAGCGGATAGATCACGCCATCGATCATCATCACGCGGTATTTTCGCGCGTTGCCGTCTTTGCCGCGGGCATCGAGATATTCGATCGCCAATAGCTCCTCGCCCGGAAGCCCCGCCACGGCTTCGGCCAGATCGGCCGCGGTCTCGACCAGAACAAAATTGCGTCCGGTGTGGTAGCCGGGCGAACGCAACAACAGCGGAAACGCAAACCCTTCGCCGGCAAGCGAGCCGGCGCCGTCGACGCCCGCGAGGATCTCTCGCGAAAATGCCGCCGTGCGCGCGGTCACCACGCCGGCAATCGCGCCGAGCAGGCTGGCGTTGTCGATCCGGCCGGTCCGCATCACCGCATGGGGATCGTTGACGACGGGCGCCTTGCTGCGCGCGATCAGGCGAATGGCGGCCTCGAGTGCGGGCCGGCAGAGGTCGGCATCGCCGATGGCATTGAAGATCAATTGATGCGGCGGCAGGCCAGCGCGCGGATCGAGATGATCGGCGACCACGACGGAGGTGAGATAGATGCAGTCGTCGAGGAAAGACGCCGTCGGAATATTGCCGCCGCCCGAGGAGATCAATTGCAGCAGCCGGACCGGCGGCCCGCTGCCGCGATAGGGCAGCGTCGAGACCGCATGGTCGCGAAAGCCGCGGCGGAAATGCGCTTGCGCGCCGGTGCGATCGCCGAGATCGGCCAGCACGGCGCCGAGCCCCTGATGCGCCGGCGCATATTCCGGATCGAGTTGCAACGCCGTCTCGTAATGTCCGCGCGCCTCGTCGTGCAGGTTGGCGCGCCATAGCAAATTGGCGAGATTGACGCGCGCCATCGGGTTTGCCGGATGGTGCAGGATCGCCTCGGCATAGACGCGGCAGGCGGCATCGATCGCGCCCATCTCCGCCAGCAGTGTCCCGAACTGGTTCAGCGCGCCAAAATGCGTCGGCGCCCGGCGCAGCAGTTCGATGAAGGCCTGCTGGGCTTCGCCCCGCCGGTCGAGCGCGCCAAGGAGTGCTGCGCGTTCGACCTTGAGATCGACGTTGTCGACGCCATGGGATTGCCGCGCGAGCAGGGCGTCGAGCTCGGATAGCCTTGCTTCCTGCGCAAGCCGCGGCGCCCAGCCGGCCTCGCTGTTTCCGATATGGCGCGAGGCAGCGGTTGGCTTTGAGGTCATGAGGCGCACCGGGGAGGGTCGATGCTCCTCTTACACCGGCGCTGCCTGATTCGCAGCCCGCAGAGGCTGGCGATCCGGCGCCTGCTCTGCTATGGAGCTTTCTCTCGGTCCCGTAGCTCAGCTGGATAGAGCGGCGGTTTCCTAAACCGTAGGTCGCATGTTCGAGTCATGCCGGGATCGCCATCGCTTCGCGCCAGCAAGGGTCGAGTATGCCTGGTCGCTGGTCCTCCTCATCAATCATGGCCGCTATGCGTCGCTTGCAAGCATGATCACCACGACGCGCATCAACTTCAGATGAATTTTTCACGCGGCAGCATTGTCGCGTTCTGATCATGCGCGGAGCGGGTTCGGCATCTCGATCGCGCCGAAACGGTGCGCGATCGAAAAAATTCGAATCGCACAAGCCTTCATCTAACTGTCATCGCTTCAACATTGATTGAAGACGATGGTGGCTGTCGCCCGACATCCCATCTTAGCGCCGGGGCTCAAGCAACCAGAGAGAAAAAGAGCGCAAGATGAGAGATGTTTTGAAAGCAGCAACGGCGTCCGCCGCGGCCTTGGCCGTGGCGGTCGCCTTGGGCACCCTGTTCGCGCCCAAGGCAAGCGCCGGCGAGTTTTGCCGTACCGATGTCACCGGCCACATGACGGGCTGTGGCTATGACAACATAGAGCAATGCCAGGCGGCATCGTCGGGTATCGGCGGTGACTGTTTTCGTGATCCGCACCTTCCACAAGGCCAGAGCGCCAGCAACGGCCGGAACGTCGGCAATGGCAGCAACGCTCTTGCCTATCAGCCGAAGTCCTCCCATACCAGGAAAGGTTCGCCGAGGGCCGGAAACACAGCCAACACCAACCAGTAAACACGATCGTGCTGATCAGCTCAGTGCAGATCCGGCGCCGATGAACAAAAGCCCGCGCGGACCCTCCGCGCGGGCTTCACGATGTGCGGAGGATTCTGGAACGGAACATGACAACGGTCGTTTTCGCATGTAGATCAGCAAAGGAATCAAAGGAGATGACCATGCGCAAATTGATCTTTGTCGGGATGCTGGCCGTCGGCGCCCTCGGCTCGTCGGCGGCTTCGGCGCAGGATTACCCGTACTGCCTCCAGGGACGTGAATTCGGCTATCCCGGGAATTGTCAGTTCACCAGCTACGCGCAGTGCGAAGCCACGGCGTCGGGCACCTTCTCGTATTGCGGCGTGAACCCGCGATTCTACTATGCTCCGGCGCCGCGCGGTCGGCATCCATACGGGTGGTATTAGTCCCACCGGAATTGCCCCCAGAGTCCCGCCGCTGGCATGAACGGCACGGCTGGCGGAGTAGAAACTAGCCCGCATGCGCGGTCTTGCCGCCGTCGATCACGAATTGGCCGCCGGTGGTGTAGGGATGATCGTCGGATGCCAGCGTCACCGCAAAGGCGGCGATCTCTTCCGCCGTAGCAAGCCGCTGCATTCCCGGCACATGGGTCTTGGCCCATTGCGCGACCGCGACGTGCCAGGCCGCATCCGGAACGTTTTCCATGCCGGCCAGGCGCCGCACGAACGGCGTGTCGGTGGTTCCGGGGATCAGCGTGTTGATGCGGATGCCGTGCTGCGCATAATCCAGCGCCGCCGCTTGCACCAATCCGACCAGCCCCCGCTTGGCCGCGGAGTACGCCGAGCGGTTTGCCGTGGTCGCAATCGCGTTCGATGATGATGTCACGACGATCGAGCCGCCGCGATCGAGCATGTGGGGGATCTCGTACTTCATCGACAGGAACACACCGCGCAAGTCCGTATTGACGACGTCGTCGAACTCGCTTGCCGCATATTCATGCAGCGGCTTTTCGATCGAAATGCCGGCATTGTTGAAGGCGACGTCGAGCCGGCCATAGGTCTCGATGGTCCGCCCGACGAACGCCTTGACCTCGTCCTCGTTGCGCAGATCGGCGCGAATGAAAACGCCATCGCCGCCGGCCTCGCGGACCTTGTCCTCGACCTGCTTGCCGCGCTCGAGATTGCGGCCGCAAAATGCGACGCGGCCGCCCTCGGCCGCAAACATCAGCGACGCCGCGCGCCCGATCCCCGACGTGCCGCCGGTGACGATCACCACCTTGTTTTCAAAGCGGCGCTTGCCGCTCGGCTTTTGCTGAGGCAGCACGGCGCCTTGTCCAAGCGCCACGCCGCCGGCAAGGCCGCTGACGGCGCCCGCAATCACACCGAGCGCGGCGCCGCCCACCAGATGACGGCGCTTTACGCCGGAAGGGGTGGTGATATCTTGATTGTCGGACATGTCGAACTCCCGGACGGTTGCACAGGCAGCAATCTTAACAATGTTAAGTTCTCGATAGAGCTCAATCTAAACAGTGTCAAGTTAATTATGCCGAAGAAAGCAAACCTCGTTGTTGCCGCCAAACGGAGCCGCGCCGAGCCGGAATCCGGCTATCATCACGGCGATCTCCAGGAGGCGCTGATCGCCGCGACCGAGGCCATTTTGGCCGATCAGGGCGCGGAAGGCTTTACGCTGCGGGAAGCGGCGCGGCGTGCCGGCGTTTCGCCGGCGGCGCCGGCGCATCATTTCAAGAACGCGCCGGGCCTTCTGACCGAGGTCGCGATCCGCGGCTATGACGCGCTTGGCGCTGCGCTGAAGCAGGCGGCCGCAGGCCAAGGCTCGGAACACCAGCGGCTCCAGGCGCAAGGGCTCGCCTATGTCAGTTTTGCGCTGAAATATCCGGGGCGATTCCAGATGATGTTCAGCAACAAGCGCCTGATCGCGGACGATGAGCGTCTGCGGCGCGCGATCAAGGCCGCGCATCACGAGTTCGATATCGTCGTCGGCGAATTGATCGCCAACACGCCGCACGCAACGCCAAAGCAAGCCAAGATTGTCGCAGCGCTGGCTTGGTCCACCGTGCATGGCTTTGCGAAGCTCGCGCTGGAAGGAAAGTTCGGCGCTGATGGCACCGAGGCGGGCCGCCGGGAAATCATCGCCATGTTGCGGCAGGTGCTGGAATATCTTTGGCCGGTCATTAGCGCCAAGCCCGATCACTGACTTTCGTGGTGCGATGAAGGGAAACAGCCCACAAAAGCTCGTCATCGAGGTCGGCAAGTCGACCTCGGTCTCGGCGCTGCTCGTCGCGCCCAAGGACGCGCGGGCCTGCTTTGTGTTCGCCCATGGCGCCGGCGCCGGCATGACCCATTCTTTCATGGAGACCGTTGCTATTGGCCTGGCCGAACGCCGCATCGCGACCCTGCGCTATCAATTCCCTTACATGGAAAAGAAAAGCAGGCGGCCTGATCCGCCAGCGATCGCGCATGCCGCGGTGCGCGCCGCGGTCAACGAAGCGGCGCGACATTGCGCTGGTTTGCCGCTGATCGCCGGCGGCAAATCCTTTGGCGCGCGCATGACCTCGCAGGCGCAGGCGAAAGCCCCGCTCGCCGGCGTGCGCGGGTTGGCCTTTTTCGGTTTCCCCCTGCATCCAGCCGGAAAACCGTCGATCGATCGCGCCGATCATCTCAGGGATGTTCATGTGCCGATGCTGTTCCTGCAAGGCACGGGCGACAAGCTTGCGGAATTGCAACTGCTCAAGCCCGTGGTCGAGAAGCTCAAGCCTCTCGCGACCTTGCACCTCGTCGAAGCGGCCGATCATTCCTTTCACGTGCCGGCGCGCTCGGGGCGGAACGACCGCGAGGTCATGATTGAAATTCTGGATGCGCTTGCGGCGTGGGTCGGCACGATCTAATCAAGAACAACAAGTCAAGAGCCAACAAGAAAAGGGAGATCGCCGTGAACATCGAGGCCATCAAGAATAGTGTAAAAGTCTGCATGTTCGACCAGTACGGCACTGTCGTCGACATGCAGGGCGGGCTCGTCGCGATCGCCACGCCGTTCTTAAGAGAGAAGGGCTGGACCGGGGATCCGAACGCCTTCGTGACCTGGTGGCGGCGCACCCATTTCGAGAATTCGATGATCGATGCGCTGCTGCATCGCGAGCACACGCCCTATCGCGAGATCGGGCACCGTTCGGTTGCCCATGTCATGGACCGCGCCGGCATCAAACACTCTAGCGAAGACGTCAAATATCTGGTCGGCGAGATCGAGAAGCTGAAGCCGTTTCCGGAAGTGCCGGCGGCGCTGGATAAGCTGCACAGCAAGTACAGGCTCGTCGTGCTTTCCAACGGCGATCCCGACATGCTGGAGACGGCAAAGCAGTATCACAAGATTCCGTTTGACCGGGTGATCTCGGTTGCGGAGGCGAACTCGTTCAAGCCGCATGTTGCGACCTACACCAAAGCCGCCGAACTGCTCGGCCTGAAGCTCGACCAGATCCTGTTTGTCGCCAATCACGCCTTCGATTGCATCGGCGCGAAATCCGCGGGCATGCGGACCGCGTTCATCGACCGCCGCAGCCGTCCCTTCGGCGAGACCCCGCACCAGCCGGACATCTTGGTGCCGACCATGACGGATCTGGCGGAGGCGATTGTTTGACTTCTCCCTCTCCCCGCTTACGGGGAGAGGGGGACTCTCCACAGATTCGCGCTCGCGGAGAGTCGCCCTCACCCGGATTGCTTTGCAATCCGACCTCTCCCCGCAAGCGCGGCGAGGTGAACGCCCTCTCTAAATTGATTGGGACGGTCCCACTTCACCCCGCGCCCTGACCGCCATAGATCTTGTCGCGCAGCCGCCGCATGCCGGTGAGCCAGCGGTCGCGGCTGGAGGCTTTCCGCTCGATATATTCCTGCACTTGCGGGTGCGACAGGATGAGAAAGCGTTCTTGCTCCATCGCCTCGATCACCATGCGCGCGACTTCGGCCGGTTGCAGCACGCCATCGACCCGCGCCGCGCTCGGGCCCGGCGTCGTCATGCCGGTCTGCACCGATTGCGGGCACAGCACGGAGACGCGGATGCCGCGGTCGCCATATTGGATCGCAAGATGCTCGGCCAGCGCTACCGCCGCGTTCTTGGTCACACCGTAGGGCATCGAGTTCAGCGAGGCGAGCAGCCCCGCCGCCGAAGCGGTGTTGAGCAGGTAGCCGGAGCCGCGCGCGAGCATGCCGGGCACCAGCGCGCGCGCCGCGAACACATGGCTCATGACGTGGACCCGCCAGCTCACATCCCAGTCGGCGTCCGACGCCGTCTCCTGTCCCTTGCGCGACAGCCCGGCGTTAGAGAAGAACACGTCGATCGGGCCGTATTTGGCTTCAGCCGCCGCGATCAACGCCTTGATGTCGTCCTCGAGGCCGACGTCGGCAGTCACCGCCAATCCATCGATGTCGCCGGCGACCCTGGCCAGGCGATCGCGCGAACTCTTGAGATCGGCGACCACGACGCCGCGCGCACCTCGCTCCGCATACGCGCGGGCCACCGCCTCGCCGATGCCGCTCGCCGCGCCCGTGACCACGCAGACTTTACCTTCAACGCGCATGTTCTTGCTCGCTTCTTCTTGTGGCGGTGCAGGGGCAACAGAGTGATACCAGCGGTGATGCGCGGTCAATGCGATCCGGCGATCAACTTTTGAAAAATCCGGCGAGCTTCGCTGGCCTTGGATTTGCCGCCATGCAATGGTCCGGCCGCCATCGGGATTTCGGAGAAGTGGGCATGCTTGAAGTACGGGTCGAGACGAATCTGATGATGCTGCCCGCGGCTTCGCCGGCGTGGACGCGCGAGGCGGCCTGGTCGCTGTACCGGCTGCCGTTCAACGATCTCCTGTTCAAGGCGCAAACCGTTCACCGGCAGCATTTCGATCCCAACCGCGTGCAGCTTTCAAAGCTCCTCAACATCAAGACCGGCGGCTGCCCGGAGGATTGCGGCTATTGCAGCCAGTCCTCGCATCATTCGACCGGCCTTGCCGCCGCAAAGCTGATGGACGTCGAAAAGGTCGTGACGGAAGCGCGCAAGGCCAAGGCCAGTGGCGCCACGCGCTACTGCATGGGCGCCGCGTGGCGCAATCCGAAGCCGCGCGACATGGATGCGATTGTCGAGATGGTCGGCGCGGTGAAGTCGCTCGGGCTCGAGACCTGCATGACGCTCGGCATGCTGGACCGCGAGCAGTCGGACCGTCTCAGTGCCGCGGGGCTCGACTATTACAACCACAATATCGATACCTCGGAGCGCTACTATCCGAAGGTGACTTCGACGCGCAGCTATGCCGATCGGCTCGATACGCTGGAAAATGTCCGGCAATCCGGCATGAAAGTGTGCTGCGGCGGCATCCTCGGCATGGGCGAGGAGGAAAGTGACCGCGTCGACATGCTGGTGACGCTGGCGAATCTCGTCGAGCCGCCGGAAAGCGTGCCGATCAACATGTTGATTCCGATTCCGGGCACGCCGCTGGCGGAATCCGCGCCGATCGCGCCGATCGAGTTCGTCCGCATCGTTGCGCTGGCGCGCATCATGATGCCGAAATCATATGTCCGGCTGTCGGCGGGCCGCTCGGCCATGACCGACGAGATGCAGGCGCTGTGTTTCTTTGCCGGCGCCAACTCGATCTTCGTCGGCGATACGCTGCTGACGGCCGGCAATCCGGAAGATGCCGAAGACCGCAAGCTGTTCGACCGCCTGGGATTGCAAGCGATCTGATCGGCTGTATCAGGATAGCCACTCGGCCTGGTAAAGTCCCGTGTCCCGCGCCCGCTGGATCGCGAGGCCCGCCAGCATGTCGAGCATCGGCGTCGAAAGCCCCGCGGCGCGTGCGAACGCGGCCGGAGCGCGCACCAGCACGTCGATCTCCATCGCGCGGCCGAGTTCGTAATCTTGCAGGATCGACGGCTTGTGCTCGGGCGCGGGCCCGCTGCGCGTCACGCGCTTGACGCTCGGGCAGCAGCTTTGCCCGATCGCGTTGGCCTCATCGAGCAGGCGCGGGATTACTTCGCGCAGCGACGGCTCGTCCCGCACGGCGCGCGCGGTTTGCCCGGTCAGCAGGCAGAGCACCGACATCGACATGTTGGTCAGGAGTTTGGACCAGATCGTCTCCCTGATCTGCGCCACTGGTTGCGATGCAATCGTAGCCTCGTTCAGCGCGGCGCGCAGCCGTTCGATCCGTTCGCTCTGGCGGTCGTCGCATTCACCGATCAGGAGCATGTTCCGCTCCGGCGAAAGGTTGGTGACCAATCCCGGCTCGACCACCTCGTTGGAGGAAAAGATCACGCCGCCGATGATCCGCGCTTTCGGAACCGCGGCACGCAAGGCGCCGCCGGGATCGAGAAAGGATAGATCCGGCGGGGCGGGGTGACCGGCGGGCAGCCCGATATCGTACCACCAGGGGATCCCGTTCTGCGCAAACACCACCGGCGTCTCGTCGCGCAGCAGCGGCTTGAGGCCGCTTGCGAGGCTGGCGACGCTGGTCGCCTTCAGCGTGCTGATCACAAGATCCTGCGGGCTGAGTGTAGCCGGGTCGTCGGACGCCTTTACCTTCGCATTGAAGCTGGCATCGCCGACGCGAAGCGTCAGGCCTTTTTCCTTCACGGCCGCGAGATGCGGCCCGCGCATCACGCAGGAAACGTCATGTCCGGCGAGCGCGAGCTTGACCGCAAAATGGCTGCCGACGGCGCCCGCGCCGAAAATGCAGATACGCATAGGGGAGGGGTCCTGTTAGAAGGGCAGTGGCTGAGCGGCCAGTTTCCACAAGCTGGCCGGCAAGCGCAACCGCAACACGAAAAATACCGAGCAAAAGGAAACGTCCATGTCCGCCAATCCAGTTTTGTGGAGCCTCGATGAGCGAGGGGTCGCAACGGTGACGTTGAACCGCCCCGAGGTCAACAACGCCTATGATGGCGACCTGATCCAGGGCGTGCTCTCGTCCATCGACGAGCTGGGCCGGAAGCCACACCTCCGCGTCGTGGTCCTGAAAGGCAACGGCAGGCATTTTCAGGCCGGCGCCGACCTGAAATGGATCAACGCGGTGAGGCCGCGATCGCCTGAGGAGAACGAGGCGGCGTCACGCGCGACGTTCGAGGCCGTGCAGCGGCTAAATCGTTTGCCGATCCCGACGGTAGCGCTGGTGCAGGGCGGCTGCTTCGGCGGCGGCACCGGGGTGATCTCCGCCTGCGATGTGGTGATCGCGGCCGACAACGCGATCTTCTCGATCACCGAAGTCCGCTGGGGGCTGACGGCGGCGATCATCATCCCGCAACTTTGCGACGCCATCGGCGTGCGCCAGGTCCGCCGCTATGCGCTGACCGGCGAGCGTTTTGGCGCGCAGGACGCACGCCGCATCGGCCTGGTGCACGAGGTGGTGCCGCTCGCCGAACTGGACGCCGCGGGCACAAAAGTCGTGGAGCAGTTGCTCGCCAACGCGCCGGAGGCCTTGGCCGAAACCAAGGCGTTGGCGATGGAAAGCTCGTTCGGCGGCATGAGCATCGACGATAAAGCCTATGCGCGCCTGGTCCGGATGCATGCGGGCAAGCGCCAGACCCCTGAAGCTGCCGAAGGGCTTGCCTCGTTCGCCGAAAAACGCGCGGGGAACTGGGGCGCCGGCGAGCCGTGATTTCCGCAATAAGGCTCAGCAGCCCCGGCAGATGCTGCGCAGGCTTTGGTAGACGGCGCCGTCCTCCTGTCGCATCTGCCGCAGCGAATCCAGCGACGTCGTGTCGTCGGCCGGTTTGGGCTTGCGCTTTGCGGCGAGCTCGGCCTCCTGTCGCTGGTAACAAGCTTCCCGCTCGGGCTTGGCCTGGATGAACCGGCATTGCTCTACGGCTGCGGCGGGCGCAACGCCGATCATGAGGCCAAGCAGAACGGATACGAGGATATTCAACGCTGTCGGTCCTTTGCCCTCGGCTTTCGCCGGCTTGGCGAAGCACGTGGCGATGACGTCGCTTCCTGCTTACCCTGCCTGCCCCTTGCCGCGATAGCCAAAATCGGCAAAACCGGGCGTGATCCGTTACCGCTCATCCGGGAACCCACGTTGTCCTCTCGCACCATCACCGAGCCCGCTCGCCAAATTCCGCTCTACGGCGAATACGAAGTCGTAGTCCTCGGCGGCGGGCCGGCGGGGATTGCGGCGGCCGTTGCAGCCGCGCGCGCCGGACGGCGCACGCTATTGATCGAGCGCTATGGTTTTCTCGGCGGCATGGGCACGGCCGCGGGTGTCACGAATTTTTGCGGGCTGCATGCCAACGTCCATGGCGAGATGCACCGGGTGGTGCAGGGCATCGCGTCCGACCTGCTGGCGCGCATCGATCGCCTCGGCGGGCTGAATGCGCCGCATCTGATCCTCGGCAAGATTTTGGCGCAGGCCTATGACACCGCGGCTTACAAGATCGCGGCCGATGACCTGCTCGGCGCTTGCAAGGTCGATATGCTGTTTCACGCGCTCGGCGCCGGCGCGGTGATGCATGACGACAAACGCATCAACGCGCTGATGGTTGAAACCAAGGCCGGCCGGCAGGCGGTAGCCGCGGACATTTTCATCGATTGTTCCGGCGACGGCGATCTCGCGGCCTGGGCCGGCGCGCCGTTCGAGGTGGGCGATCATGACGGCCACCTGCTTTACCCCTCGATGATGTTCCGCCTGAACGGCATCGATCCCGAAAAAGCCGGCGAGGCCTGGCGGACCATTCCGGCGCTGATGGAAAAGGCCGAAGCTGAAGGCACGCACAAATTTCCGCGCAGGGGCGCGATCGTGCGGCCGCAGCGTTCGGGGATCGAATGGCGGGTCAACTTCACGCAATTGAAACGCAACGACGGCAGCGCCATCAACGGGCTCGAGCCCGACGATCTGACGCGAGGCGAGATCGATGGCCGCCGTCAGGCGATCCAGGCTTTCGAGTTCCTGCGCACCGTGCCGGGCTTCGAAAAATCCTACATCGTCGACCTGCCGCCGCAGCTCGGCATCCGCGAAACCAGGCGGGTGGTCGGCGGCTATATGCTCTCGGGCGAGGACGTGCTCGGCTGCGCCTCGTTCGACGACTCGATCGGCGTCAATGGTTGGCCGATGGAGGTGCATGTCGCGGGTGACGTGATCTTCACGTTTCCGCCGATCCCGGAATCGCGCGGCTTCAACGAATTGCCTTACCGGATGCTCCTTCCCCAGGGCATCGACAATCTGCTGGTCGCCGGCCGCTGCGCCTCGATGACCCATGACGGACAATCGGCAGCGCGGGTCTCCGGCGCCTGCTTTGCAATGGGCGAGGCCGCAGGCACAGCGGCGGCGCTGGCGCTTTCGGGAAACACGATTCCGCGCGACATCGCGCCAGAAAAGTTGCAACAAGCGCTCAGGCAACAGGGCGCCTTCATCGGGCGGGACCAGAGCGTGCCCGAAGGGTTGTAAGGCTGACTGATGAATCTAAACCCGTGCCGCATGCTCGCCGCACCTCTCCCCTTGTGGGAGAGGTCGGATCGCATCGATAGATGCGATCCGGGTGAGGGGTCCCGGCCTATCGATAGATCGTAACCCCTCACCCCAACCCTCTCCCACAAGGGGAGAGGGAGCTTACTGCCGTTGCGGTGACGTCGGGGCAATGCTTCAGTTGGATCGGATAGTGAGAACTAAAAAGACGGAGGAAACTGGATGAGGGGATGTGTGCGGCTCGCACTCGCTTTGCTGCTGGCGCTTTCGGCTAGCGGGATCGCGCGGGCCGATGAGGCGCTGAAAGCAAAAGTCGGCGTGCTGCGCCTGTCGTCGTCCGCGCCGGTGTTCATTGCGCAGGACAAGGGCTATTTCCGCGACGCCGGGCTCGATGTCGAACTGAAATTCTTCGACGCCGCGCAGCCCGTTGCGGTGGCGACCACCTCCGGCGATATCGATTTCGGCATCACGGCATTCACCGCAGGCCTCTATAACCTCGCGGGCAAGGGTACGCTAAAGGTGATCGGGGGCATGAGCCGCGAGAAGGCCGGCTATCCCCTGATCGGCTATTTCGCTGGCAATAACGCCTACGCCGCGGGGCTGAGGACGCCGGTGGATCTCGCTGGAAAACGTGTTGCAGTGACGCAGGTCGGCTCAAGCTTTCACTATTCGCTTGGGCTCCTGGCCGACAAATACGGCTTCAAGCTTTCCGACGTGAAGATCGTGCCGCTGCAATCGCTGTCGAATGCGGCGGCGGCGCTGAAGGGCGAAACGGTGGATGCCGCGCTCTTACCGGTCTCGACCGCGCGGAAACTGATGGACGATGGCGGCGCCAAATTGTTGGGCTGGGTTGGCGACGAGACGCCCTGGCAGCTCGGCGCGGTGTTCGCTTCTCCGAAGGCGCTGACCAACAAGGCCCTGGTGACAAAATTGCTCGCAGCGCTCACCCGCGCCGATCGTGAGTACTACGACGTGATCCTGGCTGATGTCATCGACGGCAAGGCGCCGATCAACGAGAAAACAAAGCCGCTACTGGAGATCATCGCGAAATACACCAACCTGCCGGTCGAGCAGGTGGTCGGCAATTGCGCCTATATCGACGCCGACGGCAAGCTCGACGTCAAGAATGTCGACAACCAGATCAAATGGCTGCAAGGCCAGGGTTTTGTCGACAAAGGATTCGACGCCGACACCATCATCGCCAGGGACTATGTGAAGCCGGATTGATTCGAGTGATGCCGTCATTGCGAGGAGCGAAGCGACGAAGCAATCCAGGGCTGTGATATCCATAGTCTGGATTGCTTCGCTCCGCTCGCAATTGACGCCCAGGAGACCCGAAATGGACCTGATCGCCGACCATATCAGCCACCGCTTCGGCGCGCTGGAGGTGCTCGATTCCGTATCATTCACGGTTGGCGCCGGCGAGGTGGTTGCGATCGTCGGCCCCTCCGGATGCGGCAAGAGCACCTTGCTGTCGATCCTCGGCGGATTGTTGCAGCCAACCGCCGGCGCGGCCGAACTGCGCGGTGCGGCACCCGCGGGTAGCCTCAACCCGCTGACCTTCGTGTTCCAGGATTTTGCGCTGCTGCCCTGGTGCACGGTGGAAGACAATGTCGCCTTTCCGCTGTCGCACCTTACCGCCGGCGAGCAACGCGCCGTCATCGACGACGCCCTGCGCCGCACGGGGCTAATGGATTTTCGCGGCACCTATCCAAAGCAATTGTCCGGCGGCATGCGCCAGCGCGTCGGCATTGCGCGCGCGCTTGCGGTTAGACCAGCGATCCTGCTGATGGACGAGCCGCTGTCGGCGCTGGACTCGCAGACCCGCGAACTCCTGATGGAGGATTTTGTCCGCCTGCTCGCCGACGGCGCGATGGGCGCGGTCTATGTCACGCATAATCTGGAGGAAGCGATCCGGCTCGCCGATCGCATCGTCGTGCTGTCGCGGCGCCCCGGCCGTGTCCGCGAGGTCGTCACCATCCCGATGACGCGCGGCGAGCGCGGTGCGATCGATGCCCGCGGCAAATTGCTGGCGTTGCAGAACGAGCTGTGGTCGCTGATCCGCGAGGAGGCGATCGATGCCGAGCGCGAGGTCCAGCATGCTTGACCGCGCGACATCGGAAGATCGGCCGAAAACCGAGGCCGCGTCGGACACGCGGCGGGTCGAGTTTCGCGGCGGAGGTTTTATCCCCTCGACCGGCCGTTATGGCGGCTGGATCGCGCTGGTGCTGGTGATCGCGCTCTGGCAACTCGCCGCCGGCACCGCGCTTATCAATCCGCTGTTCCTCCCGGCGCCATCAGCCATCGCGCGGGCGATCTATCAGCTCGCGATCTCGGGCGCGCTCTGGCAGCATCTGTCGTATTCGATCATGCGCATCGGCGTCGGCTGGGCCCTCGGCACTGCGGCCGGGATCATCACAGGCTTTGCGATCGGGCTCTCGGCGCTGGCGCGCAGCGTCGGCATCACCTTCATCTCGGCGCTGTTTCCGATCCCGAAGATCGCGCTGTTGCCACTTCTGATCCTGTGGCTCGGGATCGGCGAGGAACCGAAGATCGCGACCATCGCGCTTGGGGTGTTCTTCTCGACCGCGATCTCGGTCTATAGCGGCGTCGATAACGTGCCGCGCAATCTGATCCGGATGGCGCAGAGCTTCAATGTGCCGTTTCCAACCATCGTGCGGAAGGTGATCTGGCCGGGCGCACTGCCCTCGATCCTTGCAGGCTTCCGCATCACGGCCTCAGTCGCGCTGCTGCTCGTGGTGAGCGCGGAGATGATCGGCGCGGAGTACGGCATCGGCGCCTTCGTGCTGCAAGCCGGCAATCTGATGCAAACCGATCAGCTGCTAGCCGGCGTCGTCATCCTGTCGCTGTTCGGGCTCGCCGTCGGCAAGCTGATCAATCTGCTGGAGACGCGGCTGTTGCACTGGCGGTGAGCTTCTCCCTCGCCCCGCGGGGCTCTCTACACATTCGGACTCGCGGATAGTCCCCCTCACCCGGAGACTTCGCTATCGCTTCGTCTCCGACCTTTCCCCGCAAGCGGGGCGAGGTGAAGTCGTCGCTTCGCTCCTCGCAATGAAGACCTCACGCATTGCCGCGGTCTTCGCGGAACAGATCGAGCTTCTGCTGCACCGGGCGATCCGAAAAGCTGAACAAGACCGAGTCGGCTTCCGCCTCGTGGGTGACCCACTGCCAGCTCGGCACCACGAACAAATCGCGCGGGCCCCACTCAAAAGTCTGTTCGCCGATCCGCGTGCGTCCCTTGCCTTCGATCGCCGCGAACACGGTGGCGTCGGTCGCACGATAGCGCGCGGTCTTGAAACCTTTCGGCAACAGCTGGATAAAGGTGCCGATGGTCGGCATCGCGAAATCGCCGGTCTCGGGGTTGGAGAATTTCAGCTTCAGCCCATGGCAGGCGTCCCATTCATTGCGCACTTTCGCACTCTCCAGCGCCTCGCGGGTGTAGCTATAGGGATAATTGAAGATCGGCGAGGTCTTGGAGGCGCGCTTCTCGTCGACCGGCAGGAGGTTGTGGCCGTAGCGGGCAAAGCTGTCGCCGGCGGGCCGCGTGATCTTCTGCTGGTCCTCGTTCGACCCTTCCGCGAACGACGCATCGAAAAACTGCACCATCGGAATGTCGAGCCCGTCGAGCCAGAACATCGGCTCAGACGTCTCGTTGGAATGGTCGTGCCACGTCATCGAGGGCGTAATGACAAAGTCGCCGGGCGCCATCGCGGTGCGCTCGCCGTCAACGGCGGTATAGGCGCCCTTGCCTTCGAGCACGAAGCGCAGCGCCGACTGGCTATGCCGGTGGGCCGGCGCAATATCGCCGGGAACCACCATCTGCACGCCGGCGAACAAAGAGGTCGTTATTTTCGACTGCCCGCGCAGACCGGGATTTTCCAAAACCAGCACCCGCCGCTCGGCTTCCTTGGCGGTGATGAGCTTGCCGGCCTCGGTCATGAAGGCGCGGATGGCGTCGAACTTCCAGAGGTGCGGCCGGCAGGCGCTCCTTGGTTCCGGCGTGATCAGATCGCCCATTACGTTCCACAGCGCGGAGAGATTTTCGCCGTCGATCTTCTTATAGAACGCCTCGCGTTCCGGGGTCTTCAACACGGCTTCCATGGGCTCTCTCCCGTCATTTTTGTTGGCTGATTGACAGCATACTTACAATATGGATAGCGTCAATGCGAAGGCCATAACAAACGACAAATTTGGGAAGGGAGGGTTCCGATGAAGCTGCACGGCTATTTCCGCAGCAGCGCGTCATACCGGGTCAGGATCGCGCTGAATCTCAAGGGCTTGCCCGCCGAGCATCTCGCCCACCACCTTCGCAAGGGCGAACAATGCGCTCCCGCCTATCTTGCCATCAACCCGCAGGGGCTGGTCCCGACGCTGGAGGACGATGCGGGAAGTGTGCTGACCCAGTCACTCGCAATCATCGAATGGCTGGACGAAGCCCATCCCGAGCCGCCGCTGTTGCCCAAGGATCCGCTGCGCCGCGCCAAGGTGCGCGCGTTCGCGCAGGTGCTCGCTTGCGACACCCATCCGGTGCAAAATCTGAAGGTGCTGGCGCGGCTGCGCGAGCTCAAATTGCCCGAGGACCAGGTGACCGGCTGGGCCGGCTGGGCCAACCGCGAGGGTCTTGCGGCCTGCGAAAAGCTGATTGCGGGCGAGAGCGGTCCGTTCTGCTTTGGTGCCCAGCCTACTATCGCCGATCTCTGTCTCGTTCCGCAACTGGCGAACGCGCGGCGCTTCGGCGTCGACGTCGCAGCCTTTCCGAAGCTGTTGAAGGCGGAAGCCACGGCCAAAGCCATGAAGGCGTTCGCGGACGCAGCACCGGACAAGCAACCCGATGCCGAGTAAGCAAATTCCCATCACGATGGACGCGGTCTACACCGCGCCGGGCTATCTGTTCCGGCGGATGCAGCAGATCGCGGTGTCGATTTTCATCGAGGAATGCAGGGCCTGCGATTTGACGCCGGTGCAATATGCAGCGCTGATCGCGATCCACACCCATCCCGGCATCGACGCGACGAGATTGTCGGCCGTGATCGCGTTCGACCGCTCGACGCTCGGCAATGTGATCGAGCGGCTGGAGACGAAAGCGCTGATCGAGCGCAAGCCGTCACGTGGCGACAAGCGGATCAAACTGCTCTATCTGACCAGAGCCGGCGCTGCGCTGCTGCGCGAGATCATGCCGTCGGTCGGTCGCGCGCAGGCGCGGATGCTGCAGCCCCTGAAAGCCGCCGACCGCAAGACGCTCGTGGTGCTGTTGACGCAGCTCGTCGATCTCAACAACGAGGCGTCGCGGGTGCCGCTCCGTGCCGAAGACGCGCTCGAACATCTCGGAAAGTCGGGCTGATGGCGCCCAGGGATGCACGACCGATCCTGATCGCGGGCGGCGGCATCGGCGGCCTCGCGGTAGCGCTTGGCCTGGCGCAAAAAGGCTTTCGCTCAATTCTTCTAGAGAAGGCTTCCGCGCTCGGCGAGATCGGCGCCGGCATCCAGCTCGGGCCCAACGCGTTTCATGCCTTCGACTATTTCGGCATCGGCCAAGCCGCCCGCGGCATGGCGGTCTATATCGATCAGCTCCGGCTGATGGATGCGCTCACGGCCGAAGAAATCACCCATGTCGATCTGCGCGAGGCGTTTCGCGCGCGTTTCGGCAATCCCTATGCGGTGGTACATCGCGGCGATCTGCATGGCGTGTTCCTGAAAGCCTGTCGCGATCATGCCGCAATCGAGCTGCGGGTCTCCAGTGAAGTCACAGGCTACGATCAGGACGCTTCATCGGTGACGGCGCATCTTGCCTCCGGCGAGCGCGTGACCGGATCGCTCCTGATCGGCGCCGACGGGCTGTGGTCGAATGTCCGTAAATTGGTCACCTCCGACGGGCCGCCACGGGTTTCCGGCCACACCACCTACCGTTCGGTGATCCCGACCGAGCAGATGCCGAAGGATCTGCGCTGGAACGCGGCGACGCTGTGGGCCGGCCCGAAATGCCACATCGTGCATTACCCGCTGTCGGGCTGGAAGGTGTTCAATCTCGTCGTCACCTATCACAACGACGCGCCGGAGCCGGTGGCGGGCAAGCCCGTGTCCGAGCAAGAGGTCATGCAAGGATTTACGCATATCCACGAGCGCGCCCAGAACATCATCCGCCATGGCAAGAACTGGCGGCTCTGGGTGTTGTGCGACCGCGACCCCGTCGAGCGCTGGATCGACGGCCGTGTCGCGCTGCTTGGTGACGCCGCGCATCCGATGCTGCAATATTTCGCGCAAGGCGCCTGCCAGGCGATGGAAGACGCGGTGTGCCTGTCGCATATGCTGGCGCAGTATGACGACCATGCCAGCGCACTCGAGCGCTACCGCGCGCAACGTTTTCCGCGCACGGCAAAAGTGCAGCTGTTGTCCCGCGCCATCGGCGAGCACATCTATCATCCCGCTGGCGAACACGCGCGCCTGCGCAACGCCATCATGCGCGCGAAGACGTCGGAGGATTGGTACGGCGATCTCGCCTGGCTCTACGGCGGGACGGGGCTCGCGGGGTAGGTCTGAAGCCGACCGCGTCCAATTCCGCTCGTCATGCCCCACGAAGGCGGGGCATCCAGTAACCACCAGCGTTCACAGTAGTTGACACCGGCGATTACTGGATCGCCCGCCTTCGCGGGCGATGACGATTATTGTTAAGGTTCACGGGTCACAGCTGTTCGGGGAGGCCAGACGTGAAGCAATATCTTCGACGATACACCAATATACCGGCTTTGCTGTATCTGCTCAGGGAAAGAAAAATTACGCTGCTTGATCCGGCCTCGTGGGACGACAAGAACGATTCCTATTTCCTGTCGCTCTATCAACAGAAGAAGAATTTGCAGTCGGTGCTGGCGCTTTGCTTCACCCCGGCGTTCGAGACCTACCATCATTGGCGGTTGTTTGCGGGCGGTTCCAGCGGAGCGTGCATCAATTTCGAGCGCGCCAGGTTGCTCAAGGCCATAAGAAAGCAGGTCGGGGTGACGGCCAAGGCCGTTCAGTATCTGACTCTCTCCGACATTCGAGACATTGAGATAAAGACGGCAGCCCTGCCGTTCCTCAAGCGATCCGCTTACGAGGACGAGCGGGAGTTCCGGATCATCTATGAGTCGTCCACCAAAAAAACTAACTCCCTGGACGTCGCCATTCCGCTCGCGTGCATCGAGCGCATCACCTTGAGTCCCTGGATTCCGGCCGTGCTGTCCGACCATGTGAAAAGTACGATAAAGGAGATCGAAGGCTGCAATTCGATGAAGGTCTATCGATCCACCCTGATCAGCAATGAAAACTGGAAGGCGCTCGGCGAAAGCGCGAAATGATCGTCGGGACGCGCTACATCTTCATCACCGCCTGGCGGTCGATCTTGCCGGTACCGGTCTTGGGCAGCTCGTCGAGGAAGCGCACCTCGCGCGGGTATTTGTAGGGCAATAATTTTGCCTTGACGAAATCCTGGAGCTGCTTCGTCGTGTCGGCGGCATCGAAGCCGCTTTTGTTCATCACCACCACCGCCTTCAGCGTCATGCGTCTATCAGGCAATTCGGCGGCATAGACCGCGCATTCGCGCACGTCGGGATGTTCGGCAAGGCAAAGCTCGACCTCGAGCGGATAGACCCATTGGCCGGAGATTTTGATGAGATCGTCGGCGCGGCCGCGGAAGAAATGAAAGCCGTCGCTATCACGCACGAAGCGGTCACCGGTATAGATCCAGCCGCCCTCGCGGATGGTTTCGGCGGATTTGTTCGGCCGGTTCCAGTAGAGCGGTGTTGAGGAATCGCCGCGCACCCACAATATCCCTTCTTCATTGTCGCCGACCTCGCGGCCGTCCTTGTCCCTCAGCGCAACCTCGTAGCCGGGCACGCGCAAGCCTGCCGCGCCGAGCTTTTTCTTCTCCGGCCGATTACTGAGATAGATGTGGAGGACTTCGGTCGAGCCGAGACCTTCGACGATCTCGAGCCCGGTCAGCGCTTTCCAGCCGTTGAAGACCTCGGCCGATAACACCTCGGCGGCGGAAAGCGCCATCCGCAGCGATGAAAAATCCGCCGCCGCGGCGTTGTCGGCCTTGGTCAGCGAGGTATAGAGCGTCGGCAATCCGAAGAACACGGTGGGACGATATTTCCCGATCGCCTCAAAAATCGTTGCCGGCTTGGGCTGGCCCGGCAGCAGCAGCGTGGCGGCGCCGACCGAGAACGGAAAGGTGATGGAATTACCGAACCCGTAGGCAAAGAAAATCTTGGGCACGGAAAAGCAGATGTCATCAGGCTTTAGTTGCAGGACGGTACGCCCGAACGCCGCATCGCTATAGGTCATGTCGTGCTGGAGATGGACGATGCCCTTGGGCCGGCCAGTCGATCCCGACGAATACATCCAGAACGCCATCTCGTCGCGGTCGGTGTCGGCTTCGGTGATATCGGCCGGGAACGTTTGCAACCAGGGCCCGGCGGCGATCATCTTCGCCGCGGCAGAGTAGTCCGCGGCACCATTGACCACGATCAGTGTGCGCAAGCTTGTGTCCTTGCAGGCGACCCCATCGAAGCGCGAGCAGAACTCCGCCTCGGCCACGGCGACGGCAGCGCCGCTGTCGGCGAGATAGAATTGCAGCAGATCCGGCGGCGTCAGCGTATTGATCAGAAGCGGCACGAAACCGGCACGCACCGCGCCGAAAAATGCCGCCGGGTAGGCCGGCGTGTCGTCGAGGAACAGCAGCACTCGGTCGCCGCGCTTCAAGCCGAGCGAGAGGAAGCCGTGTCCCCAACGGGAGGCTTCCGCACAAAGCTCGTCGTAAGTCCGTGTTCCCGCCGGGCCAAGGAGGGCAGGGTGGCCGCCAAAACCTTTCGCCAGGTTGTCGAACAGGATCCGGCTCGCGTTATATTTTTGCGTAACAGCAAATCCGATCTCGCTTGTGCCCGCACAATCCCTCGGCACCCGGTCGGCGATTTCGCACGTCATGGTCTGCTCCTTGCGGCCTCATAGCGCGCCATGAAGGCGGGCGACATCGCGCGCAGCCGCGCGTCGTCGATCCGCCCCGAGCGGGTGATGTAGCTATAGGCGAAGTCCATCAGATCGAGCCGCATATGCTCGGCGAAGTGTTCGTACCAACCGGCGCTGGTGCGCGCCGCCGTCACCAGTTTTTTCACGATCGGCTGACGCTCGGCCTGATAGCGGGCGAGACCGCCGGCCAAATCGTTTTCCGCCTCCAGCGTCTTGGTCAGCGCGATCGCGTCCTCGATCGCAAGCCGCGTGCCCGAGCCGATCGAGAAATGCGCCGAATGCAAGGCGTCACCGACCAGCACCATATTCCCTGACGACCAGGTCTCGTTCCAGATCCAGGGGAAATTGCGCCACACCGATTTGTTCGACACCAGCCCGTGGCCGTCGAGGGTCGCGGCAAAGATCTGTTCGCAAATCGCCTTCGACTGCTCGACCGCCTTGTCGGCAAAGCCGTAAGCCTGAAAGGTTTCGGCGTCGCACTCGACCAGGAACGTGCTCATCTCGGGCGAATAGCGATAGTGATGGGCGTTGAAGGCGCCGAGATCGGTTTTCACAAACGTCTGCGACAGGGTCTCGAAGCGTTTTGACGTGCCGTACCAGGCGAACTTGTTGGTCGAATAGGAAACCGAGGCGCCGAATTCCTTCTCGAAGCTGCGGCGGACCAGCGAGTTCAACCCGTCGGCCGCGACGATGAGATCATAATCCTTTAGCTCATCAACCGACGAGATCGCCGTCTCGTATCGCGGCGCGACACCGACCGCGCGCACCCGCTGCTGGAGGATCGTCAACAGCTCCAGCCGGCCGATCGAGGAGAAGCCGACGCCGTCGATCGCGACATTTTCACCGCGCAGGTTGAGCGTGATGTTCTGCCAGCTCTCCATCCTGGGTGCGATCGCATCGACCGTGTCGGGATCGTCGGCGCGCAGGAATTCCAGCGCCTGTTCGGAGAACACCACGCCAAAGCCGAAGGTGGCACCTTCCGCGTTCTGCTCGAACAGATCAATGCGGGCATCAGGATGCCGCTTCTTCCAGAGATAGGCGAAGTAGAGACCGCCGGGCCCTCCGCCAAGCACGGCAATGCGCACGATCCTCCCTCCCTCAAGAGCTTTATGATTGACAGTATACTCACAATCGGCGGCCACATTACCCTGCGCCGGAGGGCGGCGCTACTGAAAATATCGGCTGGAACCGGTCTTACGTCAGACGCAGCGGCGTACCCACACGCCGTTCACCAGCACCCGGGGGCAAGCGGCGACCGGGCGGCGAACCACCACCGCGCCGTTAGGTCCGGCACATCCGGCGCGGACGACGCCACGGGCGCAGACCACCGCATTGGCGTCACTCGTCTCGAAGGTCATGGTGGCGCCGAAGGCCAGGATGGCGGCAGCAATCAGCAGGAATGTGCGCATCTTTGTCTCCCTCTTTGCTTTTGTTTCGTTAAAGCAAGCAATGTGCTGCGGATTAAAATCTGAAATGCTCGCGTGCGTTCACTGCGCGGCAAACGGCGCCAGCACTTCCTTGCACGCGGGCGACAGCGAAGCCGCCTGCGTTGCCAGACATTCGATGATGCGGCCGCCGCCGGGTTCGACGCCGGGGCAGAGCGCACGCACGTCGCCGCCGCAAGCCGATCGCATCACAAACAGCACCTCGCGCGGCCGCATCGGCCGCAGCACCAGCACCGTCGGCGCCGCTGCCGCCGGTGCAGCGGCCGGGGCCGCAGCCGGGCTTGCGGTTGCCGCCGCTGCCGGCGCGCCGCCCGAAGCGGGCGCGCCACCGCCACCGCCGACCGCGGCGACGGCCTTTTGGCAAGCCACGGAGACCTTCGACTTGTTCTTCTCCAGGCACTCCAGCGCCGGAGCGCCGCCGGTCGGCACTCCCGCACAGACCTTCGGATAATCGGAGCGGCAGGCGCTGCGGATCGCTGATATCTGCGCGCTGCTCGGCTTCTTGGCTGGTGCGCTTGCGGCAGCCTTCGGCGTTGCTGCCGGTTCTGCTGTGGGCTTCGCCTCCGTTGCCGCCGCCGGGGCGGCTTCCGGCTTGGTTTCGGCTTTGGGCTCGGCGGCCGGCGCTTCGACGGCACGAACCGCGCTCGCGCAGCCCGGCGCGAGGCTCGACAAGTTCTTCTGCAAGCATTCCAGCGATGCCGCGCCGCCCGGCTGGATGCTGGAGCAATGCGCCATATAGTCGGAGCGGCACGCGGATTTGATCGCTTCGCGCTGCGCCTCCGTCGGGGCTTGCGAAAATGCCGGGCTCGTCGCCGCGAATGTCACTGCCGCCAGCAGCGGCATCAGCGCCGCTCCTCTCAAGCTATTGATCATTGAATAAATCCTTTTTTATCGCCGGGCCGTCGCTTCCACTGAAGCAAGATCCTTGAAAAGGCGCGTAAGAAAAAGCCGCGCGCGCGGCATCATTTTCCGCTTTTGGCGTCAACCGCAAGCCAAATTTGGGCGACACAACCTTTGCGGGTTTCCTTGCGGGATTGTCACACCTTGATCATCCGCTTGCCGCGGTTTTCCCCCGCGAGCAGGCCGATCAGCGCTTTCGGCGTA
>Ga0210384_10001367_pt1 | contig 33391 bp, 33 predicted proteins | sample IncBWH2MmetaG_FD_160574 | JGI IMG/M metagenome (GOLD analysis project Ga0210384, IMG submission 160574) | Forest soil microbial communities from Barre Woods Harvard Forest LTER site, Petersham, Massachusetts, United States - Inc-BW-H-2-M | ecosystem: Environmental > Terrestrial > Soil >...
AGGATTTTGGAAACGGCCAGACGAAACTCACCTTCATTGGAAATGAAACCATGGAGAACGCAAAAAACAGCGGGCAATTTGAGGGCTGGAATCAGCTTCTCGATAAAATGGCCGCAGTTGTTGCGGGGCTAGCGCAGGCGAAATAACAAATTGAAGTTTTGATGATCGTCATGCGCGAGATACAGCTAAGGCTGGCGGCGGGGGCTCAGTTAGAACGGGCTTCTCGTCGCTTGGCCGAATAGTCGCATTTCCGGCTAAGTGACCTTGGCTCACGTGTCGCGAAAGCGATGTTCAAGGCCATTTGCCACGGCAGCTAGTCGGAAAAGTTTCCGGAGCCGCGTCAACTCCTCGCTGCGCTTTCTAGCTTGCCTAGTCCACTCCAGAAGAAAAAGTTTCCGCTCTCGCATGGCGTCGAGTCCAATGAGCCATCACGAATTCCGGAACAACAGTGGAGACAAAACGCACTGACTTTTTGCTAGAATCCGCTCATTGGTTTCACCCATGCTTGTGGGGGCGATTCCGCCAACTGCCCACAGGAGTTGCTCTTCCTATCTTCAAGCCACGAATTCAACAGCGAGGTGCACCTTATGGCAGGACAATCGCAAGCCCTCAGCCCCAACGAGCAGTCACTTGTCATTCGACGCGCTAATCCGGCCGACGCCGAAATATGCGGAAGAATATGTTTTCAAACCTTCAGCATGCTCGCCAATCATCACAAATTTGATCAGGATTTCCCCAACCCCGAGGTTCCCATCGGCATCCTCTCGATGATGTTTTCGCATCCGGGGTTTTTCTGTGTAGTGGCCGAACAGGACGGAAGAGTCGTCGGAAGCAACTGTCTGGACCAAAGAACTCCTGTTGCGGGCGTTGGTCCAATTACGATTGACCCGGCAGCGCAAAATCGGGCGGCAGGCCGTCAACTGATGCAGGCCGTTATGGCACGCGCTGCCGAGCACAAGTCTGCGGGAATCCGACTGGTGCAGGCCGCGTATCACAATCGTTCGCTCTCGCTATATGCAAAGCTCGGCTTCGTTGTGCGTGAACCCCTTTCTTGCATGCAGGGTGTGGCGATTCGCAAGACCCCGCCGGGGTATCGTGTTCGTCCGGCGCAGGCTGAAGACCTGGCGGCCTGCAACGACCTGTGCCTGAGAGTGCATGGCCACGAACGCAGCGGCGAATTGAACGATGCAATCCAGCAAGGCTCGGCCATGGTCGCCGAATCGGAAGGTCGTATCACAGCCTATGCTTCTTCAGTAGCCTTTTTCGGTCATGCCGTTGGCGAAACGAACGAAGATTTGAAGGCATTGATTTCCGCAGCTACGGAGTTTCAGGGGCCAGGGATTCTTGTCCCTATTCGCAACGCCGGGCTGTTCCGATGGTGTCTTGAGAACGGACTGCGAGTTGTCCAGCCGATGACCTTGATGACGATCGGACTTTACAACGAACCTGCCGGCGCCTATTTGCCCTCCATCCTGTTTTGAGCGACGATCGCTCGGTACGGCCTTAGATGCCATCCGAGCTGCCGCCCAAGGGCCTAGGATCAACGCGAAAATGAACGGAAAGGCCCCCACAAGTCCGCCACCATACAAAAAGGATTTCGAGAGTGCCGCCATTCCGGCGACATAGAGGATCGTGACAATGGAGGCCCGGGCGACATCCGGGAGCCATCCGTCAAAATGCCGTCTCCGCATGATAACTACAGGTTAGCTGAGCGAGCTGGGAGTAACGAAAGTGATCGAACCATCAAGGATAGCCAGTGGGGGCTGAGAGAGTTCTAGTTTTCCTCGCTGGTGGCATGGGGTTTTTCCTCTCCACCAGAGATTTGGATTTAGCTTCCCCACTTCGACCCATTTCTCTCAGAACGCTCCTTTCGCTCGGCAATGTGTTCGTCGTTCGCATGGTCCAAACAAAAGCGCCCGGCTTTTTTCAAACCGGGCGCGTTCTCTCGGTGGATGGTTACTTAAATTACGGTTGCGTGGGAGCGTTCGCCTTTGTAGCTTCCATCTTGCTCTTCAACGCTATTTGTTGTTCAGGGGTCAGTACGTTGTTCACTTTGGTTTTGGTCGCTTGGTGGAGTTCCTTCATCTTCGCTTTTTTCTGGTCATCGCTGAGCGAAGCATCATTCATTATGGTCTGACGCTGGGTCTTGGCATCGGCGAAGATGTCTTTCACCTTAGCTTTCTGGTCGTCTGTGAGATCCAAGCTCTCGACCGTCGTTTGCAATCGATCTCGCATAGCTTCCTTGCCTACTGCCTGCTGCTCAGCTGCCTGTGATTTCGCCGAAGCCAAGGGAACGGCGAGAACCGCGACCAGGCCCAACGACACCAGTACTCCCGATATTCTTGCGATCTTCATTTGTGATTCTCCTCAGTTTTGTCTCTGGGCTGAGTCGAAGGCAGGGCTTATTCACTCCTACCACTTTGCGCTGTCCAGCGCGACAAAAAAAGGTCCGACTCCAATAGATTGACGCGCTATTCAGACTGAGGTCCTGGTACGGTACTTGATTGCATAATAATGAACCCCGAGGAGCGCGTCAGGTCCTGTCATAGTTCTGCCAGCCGAGTCGGGCCAATTCTTGTACTGTCTGTTCTAGTTCGCCGGCACCAATACGGGAGCGCCTTTGTCCTTAACCAGGAACACTACGAATTTCGCCGGTTTGGTTTGGCTGGCGTTTCGCCCGACGACGTGAACATCAGAGGGACCTTCATAGAAGGTCTGACCAGGTGTCAGAGTCACTTCCTTTCCGCCCCTCACCTGCATCACGACTGAGCCCTCAAGCACATAAACAAACGCATGTGCGTTGTGGCGATGTATTGGGTCCGAGCTGCCCGGTGGATACTCAACCGTGATCATGAGCCCTTCTTTGCCAGCGATGTCCGTGAGGTCTTTTGACAAGAGCGGCGTCACTTCCGCCTCTTTCGGTTCCATCGTGACGGACATCAGACAACCCAGCATCAAAGCTAGTTTTGCAATCGTCATAAATAAACCTTTCGTTTGAATGAGGCCGGTTCACGCAAACCGGCCTCTCTGACAGATCCACTAGTGGGTGACCGCTGCCGCTTTCGCCGCGGACTGATTGAGCCAGGTTTGGAATCGCGTCTCACTAAGTCGCGCGCTATCGCCGGGAAGGAGCGCGTTCTCGCCAAGCTCCAGGCCGTAGTAGCGCGCGTGCGGGTCAGGGACAACCTCGCGCGGATCCTTGTGTGCGGCTAGACCTTGCCGGACGAGTTCATCGAGGCGAAACTTTTCTGGTCCCCCTACTTCAACGGTGCCATTCACTGGTGAACCCGTCGCGATCCGGCCTATCGCACTGGCGACATCGTCCGCCGCCATAGGCTGGATGAGCGCAGTTGGCAGGCGTACTTTGTTGCCGTCGGTGGAAAAATCGGCGATGCCCTTGACGAATTCGAAAAACTGCGTCGCGCGGACAATTGAGTAGGGAATCGAGGAGCCTTTGATCAAGTTCTCCTGAGCCATTTTTGCGCGGAAGTAACCACTCGCGAGCATACGTTCGGTTCCCACGACCGACAACGCAACATGATGCCCTACGCCTGCTGCCGCTTCGAAGGTGAGGAGGTTACCGGTTGATGTCTCGAAGAACTTCATCACCGCCGCGTCCTCCCAGGAAGGAGAGTTCGATACATCAACGACCACCGACGCACCCTTCAGCGCTTCGGCCAGTCCCTCGCCTGTGAGTGTGTTGACGCCGGAATTGGGAGATGCGGCAACTGCTTCGTGCCCGCGCTCGCGCAACTTGCTAACGAGCTTCGACCCGATCAGTCCGCTGCCGCCGATCACTACGATTTTCATGATTGCCTCCTCTATCTTCGGTGTACCTCCATGCGTGTTTTCCGTCAAGCGAAAGAGGTTCGGTAACCCAACTTTAACGGACATGTGCCGTACCAGGACCATCCACTAAGAGGCGTTCCTTATCAGTGACCCTGTGCTTGTAATTGGTCGCGGCAGCCAGCTTCGTTGGTCAGCTCGTAATGCGGAACAACGTCCCTCTCAAAAACAAGTGCTCCGCAATTGGGTTCCAGTTTCTCGGGCAGTGAGATGGTAGTTCCATCCTTCACGAACGAACGGAATGAAGCGGCGTCGCCCAGCGAAAGGTCTTTCGTAAGCGACGAGATCAACGAGTCCGTGGCTAACTTCTTTCTAGGGATAACGGTGTTCACAAGGTCGAGCATACAGTTATCCAGAGAACGTGTATTCGAGGAGTTCTTTCGGAGGCGTTGATCGAGCCAGAGTGCGATCACAGCGCCGCGTTTGTAGGGAAGTTCAGATTCAGGATTTCCGGTGTGCTTCCGCTCGAGCCACTGCGTTTGTGACCAATTGCGGTCCGGGGACGTCCAGTATGCGGAGACGATCCGATTCAAACGGTCCAGGTACTCCGAATAGCTGAGAAGTCCAGCTTGGAGGAGAATTCGATCCTGGTAATACACCGCGAACCCTTCTGTGAACCATTCCGTTGCCTGACCGGCGGGCAAACCCATTCGGTACGGATTCCAAGGGTGAAACACCTCATGTGCGAGGAGAGACTTCTCATCCGTGAGGAATGTCTGTTTTCGAGACAAATAGAGCAGAAAGGCATTAGAAAATGCACTACCGTCAGAGCTTCCTAGACCTTGATCGAACGGCGTTAGGATCACAAGGAAGCGGTTCGGCTTTGTTTCACCCCAGAATCTTCGCTCGACCCCAAAGATCCTCAGTATTTCGTCTACTGCCTGTCGGTCAGAGAATATCCATGAACCTCTTGCAGCCAATGTCAGTGTTTCGCCGTGGCTTTCAAGCTGTGTAACGCGGAAGTCGCCAGAAGAAAAAACGGCATCATAGACGCTTCGCCACTCACCCTTAAACTGCTGGTTATACCTCCCGGTCCCGAAACTCGAAGCTACAATCCAATTTTTGGGTAACCCGCGCCACCGGAAATAGGTTTGGACCTGCCTCGTCTGGTCGATCTCGGGGTGAACCAGCCCGTTTTGTCCATTGAATATCGCGTGCGTATTTTCGACCACGACCCGGAATTCCTTTGGGTGACGCAAGGAACCCGTCCAGTCGTTCATAAGATCGTAAGAGATGCTGACTGTGCTCTTGGGTGGATACCGCAAAATACGGAGGCCATCGTCGCCCGTAGTGACAATCGAGGTAGTAGAATTTACAGACCTAAGGTTGTGAATGGCGTTGAATAGGTCGCGTTCCCCCGCCCAGGTAGTAGGAAGAATGAGTTTCGACTTGCCATCCTGCGATCCGCGAAATGTCAGTACGACATGCAACGATGGACCGGAGGCCGCAAAATCCGGCCTGAACGTGTAGCGAAGGATAACCGGCTGCTCCGCAGCTGCTGTCAGAGTAGCGCCACCAAGGAGGGCGAGAGTGAGCATTCGGATCATTACGTACCGAGCTGGTCGAAAATCAGGCGACAGCCTTCTTCGCTTGCGGGCGCATCTTCGCCCCCGCTTTTTGCCGCCCTTCGAAATCCACTCGATGTTCTGCAGGCAACCCAGCGCACTATTCCCAGGGTCTAGCGTTTTCGTTTTCGCCATCGCGCGCTCAAGCTGTTCTCGACAAATGGAACACCTCCCCGGCGTAAGGCCGCATATCCTTCAAATAATCAATGCGCTTTAGAGTCTGTTTCCCTACCTGCCCTGTGTCCATTTCGTTCTCCAACGCTCGGGCAGCGACTTCGCTGGTCAATGATGGGGAAAATTGACGAAATCTGATTCCTCGGTGACTTCGAACACCCTGGCATCCGCACCGCAACGATCTTTCAATTCGTGGCTAAACGCTTTTTTGTCATCCGCAAATGCGTTCATGACAACTGCACCGGCATTTTCTAGCAGTTCACGGACAAATTCAGATTCATGATCCGCTGTGCGGGCTGTTTTGGTTCACTCAACTCTTACTGTTGTTGCTTGGTGATTGTTTTCGTGGGACCACTGATCAGCCGATGATTCGCGCCGCTGCGCTTCGCGCGGCATGGCGCCCGCGAGCAGAAGTACGGCGCCGCAAAACATCAGCGTATCCGCCACGTAATTAAGTCCATTGTCGAGGCTGGCACGTTCTACTACTCCGATCGGCACATAGACGACCAACTCCACGAAGAGCACGGTCAACCCCAGCCACGTGGCGGCGGCGCGGGTTTTCTTGCCAACAAACAACAGGGTACCCGCGACTGCGTAAACCACGGCCGCCAAGTACGCCCAAATGGCGTGTCCGTTGATGTACTCAGGAGTTAGCGGTTCCAGCGGAATGCCGGGGACATGATTGCCGTGCATGAATTGCTCGAAACTGAAAAACAGCACGGGAATTGCAACGAAGTATCGCGCAGTCGTCAGAAGGACGTCCGTGCCGCGCTCGCGCCACTGCTTGGTGAGGCTGGCTGTCAGCGCCAGAGCGCCGCCGCTGAAGGATAATTCCCGCAGCGCCAACGTCAGCGCAAATCGATCTCGCGGGTTTTGTGCCCAACCTGGGGCATCCATCAGCATTACGAAAAGGAAAAACGTCAGCGCGAGCAGACTCGCCGAGAGACGCGCCTGAATCCTGGTCATCAGGCTGAGCGCAGCTGCGATAAAGCAAGCACCCACACTGTACGCCCAAAAATGATGCCACGGAATCCACGCCGGTATGATCGACGCGATGGCCTCCGTCAGCGTGAAATGTTCGGTGCCGAATGCCGCGAGTGGCGCTGCGTAAAAAAGCGGCCCGAACAGAATCAGTTTGTCGAATCCTCGCGCCTTTTGCCAATCGCCACGAAGAAAAATTGCGACCAGCCCGATTGCAAGAACCACTCCACCGACAAAATACGACCAAATCACCTCGCTGGGAATCGCGAGGAGAACCATGTCTGCTGAGGACTTCACTAAGTTGGCGCTCACGGCGATTCCTTTCAAACACGTTGCGCCCGCCCTAGCCCACTACCTCGATTTTGTTCTGTGTATTCATCGGCGGAGTCTATCACAGAGGGCGTTATTCAAGTCTTGCCACATCTGTAGGGGCGCTCGCCGCAAAAGAGGAATGGATGCGGGAGTCATGCTCCCGGTACTGCATGATGGCATAACAATGTCGGCCCCTCGACCCGACGAGACCTAGAGGCCGAACATGGAGTTTACTCCGGCGCGCGGGGCCACGGCAGAAGGCTCTCGGAGTTCAAGCGCGGGAAGAGATGCCTGCTGGGCGGCTGGGGCCGGAGTCACAGGCTGTTGCACGGTGGGTTGCTGACCCGCGGTGGGCGTCGGAGCAGCAGCACCAGAAGTTGCAATGCTCGAGGTAGCAGCGGTTGGTTGTGCAGGAAGGTGCTTAAGATAGGCGAGATCGCGAGGCTCTTCCGTGCCCGGCTGAACGGCGGGAAATGACAAATTCATTTGATGCTCCATTGCGCTGGCGATGCGGTGCAACTGCCAAATGAGCTTTTCGAACTCTTTCGAACGGCCAAGGTTCAAGTTGCGGTCCCACAGAAAGCGGATGGATAACACCACGAGAATAGGCAGGCCGACAGCCAGTGTGGCGAGGACGATGTTGAAGAGCAGCGATTCGAGGGGTGTTAGGGATTGGCTCATTGGGGCCTCCAAATGCAGGATTCTTCAGGCAGGATACAGCAGCGCGGCAGTGGTGACAAACGAATCGATATACGTGCAAGCGGCGAAGGTTCGCGGTTGTTTTTCGATTGACTCGATCTTGCCAGTAAGCACCGATCAGAAGTCACGGCGAAATGGTGGGTCGTTCTAGGAAGCCCGTACACCGGACGCATGCTTTTGCGATGTTCCGCTTCTCCGGTAAGCGCCGCCAGCTCAACTGGTCGATGCAACACCGTCCAAGACGTTGATTCGACAATACTTCCTCGAGAGAAGCGATCTGTTCGGCTACTCGGTCAAACCTAGCCAGGGTAGTGTTCCGGCTGATCTAACCCTAGCGAGCGATTTAGCCTTGAGCCGATTGACCTTTGAACATCGAGAAATCGCTTCGGACAACCCCCACCAGAATCATTGAATCTGAGAGCCCAAGGGAGGGCTATATGGGATCCAAATTATTCTGGCGTATCGGCAGCGTAACTATGTTGACCATCGCTGCGTTAGTTTTTGCCGGACATTGGGCTGGTCCTACACTAGCCCAGACAAAGCCGCCAGAATCTGAAATTCTGCCGTTCATAGGAACATGGACGGCTGTCCATGCCGGAACTCCAATTATTGTTTTGCATCTACGCTCGGAGAAAGGTCAACTTGTCGGCGGCATACAAGTGTGCAGCTACAGTGTGAATACGGAGACCACAGGCACGGTCGACGTTGTAACCGACCCGACTCTTTCCAAGAGCCTCCCGATTAACAACATCAAAGTTTCCGGTAGGTCGATGTCGTTCGATTGGAAAGACCCGGACGGCGATAAGGACCAGTGGAGATTGGAATTGACCGGGAAAAATGATGGCCAAATAGTCTGGGTCGGTTTGCCAAGTGATGTCAAAGTTCAACCGATTCCGGTGAGCAAAAACATTCTCAATTCCCGCTAAGTCGGATCACCGGTAAGTTGGGTCCGGTAAGCACGTTATCAGGACTTGGCCGGAAACGACGAAGCGCTTGCTTGAATCCCACTTCTTCTTGGAGTAGCACTCCCGAATGAAAATCTCGGCTTACGAACTCGTTTTCTTCTTCTTTGCAACTGCGGTTACATTCGCGCAAACTCCGAACTCTGCAGCACCGCCTGGCGCATTCGTCGATGTCGATGGGGGACGAATACATTTTGAGGAATGCGGTACCGGAACCGATGCGGTCGTCCTCCTTCACGACGGGGTCGTAGATTCCGCTGTTTGGGATGACGTGTGGCCATCTTTCTGCAAACAGTTCCACTGCATCCGTTACGACCGCCGAGGTTACGGGTATTCTCCGGCGACGACGAGACCATATTACGAAGCCGACGATCTGGCGGCTCTCTTGCATGACCGGAAAATTAACCACGCCGCTCTCGTCGCTAGCTCGCACGGCGGCGAAGTCGCGCTCAACTTCACGCTTCGCTATACCGCCTTCGTTAGCGACTTAGTGCTCGTCGGTCCGGCAGCGACCGGTTTTCCTTACTCGGAGTACTTCCTGATGCGTGAACGGGCGAATTCGCAATCCGACAAGGTGCAGGAGCTGATAGACGCCTCCGTCCGCGATCCTTTCCTCATAGTTCCGGGCCACGACGCTGCCCGTAAGCGGCTTCGCGATCTTCTTACCGCCGCTCCTCAGGACCTTACACACGACGACATGCCGTTGCCGGAAAGGCCGAATTTCCCCTACGTGCAGGGACTTCGAATGCCAACGTTGATTCTTATCGGTTCCGGCGATATAGCAGACAATCAGGCCATTGCAGGCGCGCTTGTCATGGCAATCCCTGGAGCGGCCCGCGTGGTTGTGCCCGACGCAGGACATTTGATGTACCTTGAAAAGTCGGAAATATTCGTCGGGCACGTGAGCAGGTTTCTGACAGCCCATGGCTTCTGAACCGCTCTTGCGTTGCCCCGAAGGTAGAACCGCGTAAGTCTTGGTAAATCGAGCAATCACCACTCACGTGGAGAACTGCCTTGAGACTAGTTTGAGCGGCCTAGTTGCCGCCGAAGGGTTTCCACCACTAGGCCGATCAGTGCATACGTGGCGACGTTTGCAGCAAGAGCCGAAGAGAGGCTAACGGGATGATGCGAGCCGACAATCGCAATGGGGCAGGTTAACCGGACAAGAGTGAACACAATCGGTTCTATCGGATGGTCCTTGCTTGCCAGAAAGAAATAGGCCGCCCACCCACTCGCAACGAGAAAGCCGGTAGCCGCCCATATTGCAATTCGGTTTTTCATGCTCCACCTCCCGCCGTCTTGGTCGGATAGTCTCACAAAGTCCTGCGTCTGTCAGGCTAAGTCCCGATTGGTTCTATAAAAAGGGGAAGTCAAGAAAAAACACATCTCCCGGGGCTCGAGCTTTTCTTGTTTCCCAGCACACTTGATCGAGCGAGATCTGTTGAGCATGCGGGACGGCTCGGCATCTCTAAGCTGGCTCCCCACGATCTGAGGAGGTCGCGCGCCAGACGCTGTCACGATTCAGGAGGGAATTGGAACGAATTCAATTTCTCCTGGGCCACGTTTCCGTACAAAAGACAGAGAAATACCTGCGGTGCAAGCAAACTCTCCGCGAAGCCGTGAACGACCGCATCGGAATTGAACCTAGCCTCCAGCTCACTGATCCTGGGGTTTTGGAGGCATTGTCTTAATGATTGCAATTTTGTAGAGTGCGGACGTGGGCTCATGGTCGAATTCCCTGGATTGGGCGAATGGACCTGACATGAACAGCAGATGGAAGCCATCTTCACCGTGGTTAGCCAGGAGGGTCAAACGAGGTTTCCGCGGCTATCCTATAGCGACCATTGCCCTCTATGGGCCCACAGCAGAGTTTGCGACGAAAGTTGTCGTGGGCATCTTCAAAGATGAACGCAGCGACGCAGATCCTCTTGAAAAGTGGTTCTCCCAGAATTCCGACATACGATTGGATGGAGACATTGGAGAAGGACTCGTGACATTTATCAAGTCACACGAGGTCAAATCTGTAGTTGTTACTGACGGCATCATTGGCTGCCCCCATGAAGAGGGTGTCGACTACCCTGAAGGAAAATCCTGTCCGGAGTGCCCGTATTGGGCTGGCCGCGACCGCTGGACGCGGGAACGAATCCAATAGGCTACCAGGAAGAGACTGACTATCGAGTCATTACTTTCCGGCACGAGCAGCAACGGGAGCACTGCCACCGCTCGGACTAACCTTCACAATCGTCACCGGCTTCCGCGGGCTTGCCTGCGCCAGGAGTTTCTGCTCCCTGAAAATTTCGAAATTGCAGGTCCATCGTGTGCAATCTGCGGAAAGTTCAACTGCGCTCTGCGTGATTCTCCTTTTCCTGCTGCGACGGCAAACCGGCGGACTCTGGAGCCGCCTTTCCGAGTTCCGCAAGCGCCTTGGTGACCGTGAGGCGGGCGTAGTACAGCGGATTGCTCTTCTCTCCTGCGCGATAATCCGCAATCTGTTGAATGACGACCTCGGGGTCGTCGCCTCGAGCAAGCGCGCGTTTTGCGAACGCCCAATCGTGTTCCGATTGGCTCAATGCCTGGCCTGTCAGTTCTCGTTTGGTCCGCCCGGGATAGTGATGCCGTGGAGAATTCTGACTGTCGATATGCAGTTTGAAATCGCCAAGCCGGTAGGTCTCGGTTGCATGCTGGCGGGCTTCGACGAAAAAGTCAGGGTCGTATTTTTTGTTCGCAAAACCGGGCAGCCGGAGCACGCGAGTGGCATCGGTGGCCGCGGGGTCGCCGCCGAATTCGCGTGCCAGCGCCTTGAGCAAAGCCTCCGCTTCCTCCAGCTTCACGCCGTCGACTTTCCAGACGATCTGGAATTTTTCCGGTGAACTCGTTAGCACGTAGTTAGGTTTTGGGACGAAGTTAGATTTCTGGATCCCCTCCAGCGCCTTCCTGCCGCCGTAATCCAGATCGATATACACATGCCGGATGGACTCAATTTCCTCTTTGGTGCGCGCAGCGGCATCGTACTTAAGCGGATTCATCCCCACATAAATGTCCGAGCCGCTGGCGTTCTTGTGGCGGAGCCAGGCTTGAAAGTCAGGGCTGGCGGCCTTCTCGGCACTGGTAATGCGTTGAACCGTCTCCCGGAAGCCGCGATTTAGCGCGAGGATGGCAATGCGATCGGTCGGCTCGAAGGCCTCGAGGATATATTTTCCCGGTGCGATCGTTACTTCTTGTTTCATTGCGGTTCCTTGTGACCTACGAAAACGACCGTGCAGTCGTATTCGTCGCGATCCGGGTGGTATCCATGAATTTCGATGACTTCGGAAACGAAACGCCGGCCGGGGCGTCTCTCTAGATGAATGACGACATTTACGGAGTCTCCGACATTCATCTTGATGGCGGAGTACGGGATATCTACACCGCTTTGCAACACGCAACTCGTGAATCGAGCAAGGCCCTGCTTTGCGGAAGCGGCATGTACCGTGGAAAGACTGCCTGAGTGCCCTGTATTCAGCAGCTGCAGCAGGTCGAATGCTTCCCCGGAACGGATTTCCCCCAGGATTATTCTGTCCGGCCGATGCCTAAGCGCCGCTTTTAAAAGATCACGGATAGTAATGGCTGGAAGGTCGTTTTCGCCTGGCCGGGCCTCAAAACGGACGAGGTTGTCCTGGCCCAAATGAATCTCAGATGTGTCTTCGATGAGAACGATTCGCTCATCGGAAGGAATGAATTTTCCTAGCACGTTCAATAACGAAGTTTTTCCGGTTCCCGTCCCACCGGTGATGAGAATGTTCTTGCGGTCAAGGACATAGGACTCCATCTGATGAGCAAGCCAACGCTCCATCGTGCCCGCCTGTACCAATTCCTCGATCCCGAAGTGGCGGGTATTGAATTTCCGAATGGTGAGCGTCACGCCGTTCACGCTGCAAGGCGGAAGGACGACGGCCACGCGGCTTCCATCGGGCAGTCGCGAATCAAGGATCGGCTTTGCATCGGAGATATCGCTGCCGAGACGGCGAGCGATATTCTTCACGGCGACCATGAGCGACCGCTCGCCGAGGTGGATGTTAGGCACGGTTTCAATGAAGCCGTCTTTCTCAATGAAGACATGGTCCGGCCCATTGACCATAACTTCGCTGATTGTATGGTCTCGAATGAGGTGCTCTATGGGTTTAAGAAAAGGGAGGATGGTTTCGAAGCCATTCATCAGAGTTCTCCGTCGGCTAGTTGCTGGAAGTAGGATTTGTTCGGGTTGTTGTAATAGGGCTTGAGGTAGCAAAATGTTGGCGGCAGGGGATTCGTGCCGTCGTAGGCAAGAGCCACGGATTGTGCGTTGGGTAGCTCCATAAACGTTTTCATGTCAAAGCGGTAGTCGATGTACGGGCTGTAGCTTTTGGACGCGGTGATATTGGCTCTGTGCGAGAGAGCTTTTCCCGTGAGCAGGCTGACCTGCGCGTCGTGGCCGCTTTCGGATAGGTTGTAGCTGGCCTTGAGCTTGTCTTCGCGTCCGCACAGGTCGCTCGCAGTGCGAGCCGAAAAATCATCCGAGAGACAGAGAAATATCTTTGTCCGAAATGTCTGAAGTAGCGTCCGCCAGGATTCGCCCGGCAGTGCCGACTTGAGCGAACTGATACTTTGCGTGGCAATGATCGGAATGCACTTCGGCTGGCGCGACAAGCTGAAAAACCTTTCGTCTCCAGTGGGTTCACTCTCGCCGACCGTCGCAAAATGATGGTATTCGTCGCAGAGAAACAGAACCTGACGGAAATAGGTACTTCGATGCTTCTCCATCTGCGGAACGCGGTTCAAAACGGCGCGCTCGAAGTCGAGTTTCAGCATGACGCCCAGGGCCTTTGCGAGTCCCGCATTCATCGCCACCGGAAAATTCAGCGCGCAGATCCGCCCGTTTTCGATAAGCCAGGACAACGAAGGTAGGGGTTTGCCGAATTTGCCGTCCGCGTTTGCCTGAGCGTCGTAGCACTCCGCAGGCGGACAAAAGGTTCGTTTCACCGCAGGGTTGTCGTCGAACAAGGACAGAAATACGGAAATCCCTTCGACGATGGAGGTGCGTAACTTTGGCTCGATCCTTCTCCAGTCATGGTCATGCCAGCGCTGGACGGCTTCGAGCTGCTCTTTCTTGTCCGTGGGTACCGGGCCTTTCCGTGTGGCGTTCTCAGCTTCCCACTGGATTTGCTTGTCTTTCAAGACCGCCGCGAGGCCTAGTGTGAAGGGGGCCCGATAGCGGTTCGAATCCCGGTCGAGCCGGAAGTGGAATGGTTCGAGGTCCCGTGGAAACTTCAAATATTCTTCCTCGGTGAGCAGTGCGGAGTCCGCTTCGAGAAGCCGGCGTTCCGCTTCCGCGATTTTCCTTTCAAGCGCTTCGGGGTTGATCGCGCATTCATAGACATCGAAAAGTGTGACGTAGTCGAAAGCAACCTTGTGCAGCAGGATGATGAATTTGACGAGGTTGGTGTAGGCCTGCTGCCAGAAGGGTTCCTTTCCTCTGCCGAACAGGTTGTTCAGAAGAGAAGCGATGCTGTAGGCCAATGCGTAGGCGTCGAGGTGGTTATGCAGAGGGTTGTAGCGGTATTCGGATTCGAGACTGATCTCGACGTAATCGTCGGACCGGCCGTACCTTGCGAGAATGTCACATACTTTCCCGCAGAAATCGCCTTTGACCTCGAGGATCAATCCACCGATGCGGCGCGCCGGGTCGTCTGCGCAAAAGGCGAGAATCTGTTCGGCGAAGGGGTACATACATGCCGCCGTCTTCCCCGACCCCACTGCGCCCACGATGGCAATGCCGGTAAACAAGCCCCGTTCGGGAAGCACCAGCCACTGAGGATTCTCGGAAGGGATCTGCTTCCGCGGATGGTGAACCTCTCCGAGAACCAGTGTTAGCTCCGTGCGCTCCTGCGGGGTGGGGTACGGAGGCAATTTGCCAGGGTGCGTTCGCGAACGTGCTTTCAGCGCAAAAATGTACATACCTGAAAACAGAATGGAGAATGCGATGTAGGGGGTGGTGTAGAGAAAGAGCGTGTAGGAATACTTCAGAAACAGAAAAGCTGCCTCCGACCGGACCGCCATGACCTGGAGGAAGATATTAGTTTCCGGAAATGGCGCACGAAAGTAGAGCGCCATTCCCGTTGCGGCCGAAAGGCAGCCGACGACCAGGTGGCGTGAATGCAGCAACCTCAAGATCATGCTTTCGCCGCCTTGGACGGAGCCGGGCCGTCTTTGCGTTCCAGGCTGGTCTGTTGTTGCTTGCGCCAGCGTCGAAATTCAGCGTCTTTCCAAATAACCATCTTCAAGGCGGAATTGACAACGTGGTCGGGCGTGCTCTGAATGAAGATGGCGTACTTTTCTACGGCTTGAACGACGGGGTCCTGCAACTCGTATTCACGTTTCACCATCTCTGGCGGTCTATTGATGATGGACATTCATCCTCCTCATTTCTTCCCGTTACATATTTGAACGCGAGCGGCTTCTGAACGAAGCCTTGAAGCCGGGGTTTTCTGCGCGTCCCAAAGATCCGTTGCGCCCTGCCGAACCTGTTTGCTTCGTACCAGTTCCGTTCACCACGGAGGCGAAAGGAACTGGGAACCGGGCGGTGATCTGTGTCTTTCATGCAGCGTTCACGTGTCTTTTCTGTCTCTCGTCCACGGGCGACTGCCGGTTCCGGACAAGATAGACGTCGAAGGACATTTTCCGTCCCGGAGTGAGTTGCACGAATTCGGCACGCAGCGCGGATTGGTCCAGGCTTCCAGCGCACCAAGAGTCATAGAGGGTTTCAAAACGTGCGCCATGAAAGCGCCGCCGCGCCTCCGAGAGAAATTCGAGGTCGTCCGTTACCGGTACGACATATTCATGGCGCTCCCATTTCTGGCGAACCAAAAAGTAGCGAAGGACTTCAGTCGAAACATCGATCTCGAGGGGCTCTTTCACGAACGAACGAAACCGCTTTTCTGCGCGGGGAAAGGCCGCCGTCGTGGGCGCGATATAAACGAACCGGAACGCCGAGAGATGCCGGAACAGACTCTGGTACGCGGCAAGGTGTCCACCGAAATTGGCGAAGCTCGCGGAGCCCGAATCGACATAACTGAAGGTAGCCACAGGCAAGCAGAGAGAAGTTTGCGGCGTGAGGAACAGCGGAAATTTGTCGACAAAATAGCGCACCGTCGGACGGTTACGGGGGCCGCCTGCATACACCTTTGCCGGTAGCGCCTCCTTCGGGACGCCGAGGGTTTCGCAAAACAGACGCACTTTTTCCTGCTCGGTTTCGAGGAAGTCGCAATCGAGGTTTTCAAGAATGAAATCGAGAAGCACGAAGCGGGTGCGAATGTATTCAAACGAATGCCGTCGCCGGTGGCGAACGTTTTCTTTTTCGATCCGTCCGTAGAGGTTGCGCGAGAACAGATGAAACACGGACCCCGTGCCCATGTAATCCCGCATGGAAGCGTGGCCATGGCGGAGCAGTTTTTGCGCGAAAGAGGTGGAGCGCTTTCCCCGGTGCGCTCCCGAAAAGGTGAGGAAATGCCGAAGGGTGAAGTAACCCGAATGGGTGGCGACCAGATAAAGAAAACGAGCCTCGGTTTCGGTGTAACCCAGCGCGCGAATGGTTTCGATTTGATTTTCGGGCCAGTTCATAGCGACAGAATCTCCGCGGTCAATTCGCGTTGATGCAAAACCTTGCGAAGCTTCGCGGCTTCGTCTCCATGTGCGTAGATGGCAAATCCGGCGTGGATTTTTTCCGCGAGGCTGCGCCCGCGGTAATGCCCGGTGGCGAGTTCCAGATCGATCCGGGCCTTCTCGCCGTCGCGGGTCTCATACTCGATGCGGATGTCGGGGACGGGAATCTTGCCACGAACCACCTCGACCTGATGGCGTTCCGCGACCTGGCGTTGGCGTTCGGGTGAGTTCCGATCTTCGCCGAGTTTCGCCAGGTCGTGGTAGATACGCTTCTTCATCTCGTAGTCGAGAACGACCCGCAGATTCTTACCGCCCTGCCGCTGGATCTTTTCGCACGCTCGTTGATAGAGGCGATAGAGGTCTGCGTCGTGATGGGCTTCGCGGGGCTTCGTGAATCCGTGATAGAGAATCTGATCGTTTCCAGCGGCTTGTGTCTTCGTGAGGAAACCATGTCCTTGCTTGGTGAGCGTGAGTAAGGTGCGGGAACCGGTTGTTTCGTGGGGAATGCTCTTCACTTGGATGAGCCCTTGCCGGATGAGATTTTCCGCGTCTGGGCGAAATCGGTTTTTGTCTCCCGCATAGAAAAATTCGATCAGGTCTTCCTGGGCGATGGCCCGGAATTTGCCGAGTTCCACCATGGCCGCAACTTCCGATGGCCGGAGGCGGTACGTCCTGCCCCGGATTTCGTGAACCTGCCGCGGTTCGGTGGAAAGCGCATCGCGACTTTTCGCTGGAGGGGAGGAACCAGCTGGAGAAATCGATTCGGGAGATCGCGATTCTTTGTCGGACCAAGGAGCTTCCCGTTCGCGCACGGTTACAGAGGAGGGCGGCTGAAACGGTTCTCGTGGGTCCTGTGCGCGAGACATATCAATTCGACTCCTCTTCCAGCCATGGCGCGGGAATCGAGGTTTCGCCGACATGCAGCTGTTTATCCAGATGCAGCAGTTTGCGTCCGGTGTCCTTCAGGAAGAATTTGCGGATCAGCGCGAAGGCCCCGGCAAACACGTTCACAAACAGCGCGGCGATATATATAAGGATGGGCGTCCGATAGGCCTCGAAGAGAACGGCCTTGTAAGGAATGAAGAACTTGAGCTCGTCCATGAGCCAGAAGCTAAGCCCGAGCAAGACCGCCACGGTCATCAGCAAAGCATTAGGAATCATTGAGCGCCCCCACCGTAGGGTCTTTTTCTCTGCGAGAGGTTTTTTCCCGATTTGCGCAAAGAGATCATTTGAAGGCCTGATCTTCGCGAAAATAGGAAATCGTAAGCCCCAGCGGGTTGATGGGGATCAGTTCGTTGGGCACGCGCGATTGAAAGGTGAAGACGAAGTTTCCCGTGTACAGGTCGCGCTTCAACTCACTGTGATCGGCAGGCGAGTAATAAACCAAATAGAAATCGACGCGCGCGCGGTAGGGGGGTGTCTGCAATTCTTCGAGCGCGACTTTCTTTACCTCGACGTCAACCTCTGGAGCGGAGCTATTGGTGAGGAATTTCCGGACAATGTCGTCTTTGCGGTAGGCGTCGAGGATTCCATTGGCCAGCTTGCCGTCGAGAAAATACAGCGACTTCGCGAAATCGTTCTGGATGGTGTAGCGGTTGCGCCGGTAGTAGAGGTTGGTGAACTGGGAAAGGAAATACTTGGCCTCGGCGTCCTGCGGCTTGTATTCGAAATTGTGGTAGTTGATGGCTTCGGCCCGACCCAAGTCGTCGATGCGGATAACCAGCGGGCGGAAATTTTCGAAGGTGCGAATGGTCCGCAGATCGACAAGCACAAGAGCCACGGCGATGAGCGAGACCAGAACGAGTGCGATTTTGAGGTAGGTATTGGTCACCATCGGGTCGCCACAGGATTCCAGGTACAGGCGCTTGGCATCTTCAAAGCTGGCATCGCAGTTCATGCCCTCTCCTTGGCAACCGACACCGCCGCTGCCGCCGGGGCTTCGAGCAACACCGCGGACGAACCACCTGCGGAGCCTCTGAAAATGTCATTCGTGAGCGATGGAACTTTGAGCAGGACGTAGATCGCGGAGACGAGGGTAATGAGCAGGACAGGGAACCAGGCGATCAGTTGCACGGTCGAGAGGGCCCCCGCGGGCGGCAGACGCAGTGCGCCGAGGATGAGATTGCTGATGATGAAAACGCCTGCAGCCGCGATGACTTGGTAGAACGCGTACTGAAGGAAGCAACGAAACCAGCCCCAGAAGAGCCACTCCAGCTTGGGAACGATAAAGAAGGGCACGAAGATGGGTCCAACGAGCACGCACACGGCGGTGGCGATGAAACCGTAGGCGACGACCACGATCGAAACGGCCTGGCAAGCGGCCAGCAGAATGATGACGACGACGTAGACGATCGTGCCCAGAATATCTCCCCAGGTGGGCGAATCCATGCGGATCTCAAAATCGGCGATTTGGGTGACCACGTTTTGCAGCTCTGCGGCATCAATCCGGGTCGAAAGGAATTGCGCCTCGTCGGTAACCAGATTGTGAAAGCTTCGGCCCATGCCGGGGATGGGGGCGCTGTAGTAGTTGACCATGGCGAAGCCCAAGGCAATCGTGAGCAGGAGGCTGGCGAAGTCGTCGAATGGGAAGGTGTATTTTCCGCTGGCGGCCGAGAGAGCCGATTTAATGCCGTACCAGGACACCAGGATCGTAGCGAACATGCGGAAAAGGTTCTGGCCCATGGCGTCGAAGAAGCCGAGGTTCCGCGTGAGCAGGTTCTCTATGGCCGAAAGACGTAGGCGAGGAAATCGTTCTGCACGGCGGTGGCTCCTTCGACGCGGGTTTCTTGGCTCCGCGTTACGGCTCTATGGCATGCGGAAGTTCTGCAGTGAGCCGGTCAGCGTTCCGGTGAGCTCGGCGAGGTTGCCCGCGGCGCTGGCGCGGCGCGTGACATCAGCGTTGATGGCGTTGGCGGTCGACTCGCGCTGTTGCTTGGCGAGGACTGTCTGGATTTCCAGAAGGGAAGCGAGGAGCTTGTTCGTGTCCTGAACGGAACGCAGAGTCAGGACGTTTGAGGCGTTGATCTTATTCAACACGGAGACTTCCGTGTTCAGGTCCGGTTCGGCGGATAACGAATCGTCTTCGAGGTTGCCGAGCTTTGCTTCGAGGTTCAGGGCATTGTCGCGAATGGTACCGATGGAAGCCATCGCGGTGCTGTTGGCTCCGTCGGCCAGTTCGACCGACGCATATTGTGACTTGACCCTCGAAAGTTCCACCGGGTCCATCGAGGCAAGATAGTCCGGTTCGTACGGACGAAGCTGTGTCGTCGCTTGCTGATAGCCCCCACCGACCGCACCGGTGTTGACGGCGGTAATCCATCCGGCGGTGTTGCCGTAGGTGTCAAACGCTGCGCCGTTCCGCCACGCCGAGAACTGGGCACGATAGCGAGCGGGCATGTTCTGGAGGTTGCGCGCCATGTAAATTGCCAGTGCGTAAGTTTGCTGGAGCTGGACCAGGTGCCGCTGCAACTGGTAGTAACGCAACAGCGCGTTTTGGTAATTCGTCGGGTCATAGACGATACCGCCGCCTAGCTGCGCGGAGGCCGTTGCAACGCATAGGCCGGCGACGATCGCGATCACCAAGATTTTCTTTCTCATGGATTTTCTCCTTTCGGTCCCTCAGAGATTGGAAGGCATGGTGTGACTTGCGTACTCGGGCAGCGCGAGGTCGCCCGATAGATAGACCTTGACCCGATGCCCCTCGCGGATCGTGACGGTTGGAAAAACGTTCAGGAAGCGGTCGAGGATTTGCGCCGAGGATTGCCCCATGCTTTGGGCAAATCCCTGACGCATGAGGTCGGACCCCGAAGCCGTCAGTGCGCCCGAAGTTCCGGCCTCGGCGACGGCGCCGATCGCGCCGATGGCCAACGAGACGCCAAACAATCTCACGTAGTGGTTGTTGACCTGATCGCGCAGGCCGGCGTCGCCGGTCTGGTTGAGTCCTTGGAAGCGGTCCAGGCTGGCCGAGTAGCCATCGGTCCTGACCAGACGATGAAAGAAAACGGCCAGCCGCGTCTGTCCGAAGCTCTCAACCTTACGAGCTTCGCCGAGAAATTTGGTTCCCGCCGGAAGCAAAAGATGCTGGCGGTCGTGGGAGTAGACATCGCCGGTCAGGAGGCACTCGACGGGGCCTGAGAATTGTCCGTCCAGGCGATTGAGAAGAACGGTTTCCAGCACGGTGCCTTCAAACAACACATAGGTTTTTCCTGCCGCCGCGGCCGGTGCGCCCACCGGCGGGGCGACAGGATTTCGTTGTTCCTCCTTTCGTTCGCTTTGCGCAGCGGACTCTCTCGGCGCAGCCGCCGATGTTGGGACGAAACCCGCAGGCTGCAAGGGCCGCAAAAGTTCGGCGAGTTGCGCGGCCTCGGACGAGGCCGAAACGGAAGAGAGGGGTTCCGGCTTGCGCACTCCGTCCGGCCCCTTCCGATAGCTCAGCGCGACGTTCGAGGCGAACAAGGAAAGGTAGCCGCGCCTCTTGCGCTCCTCGCGGAGGGAGTCCTCGGCATGTTCCTGGGATGCGCCGGCAGCGGAACCCGCCTGCGGATCCGCGTTGCCGGTGAGCGGGTGGTTCTGCTGCGCGAGTGCGTTTTGCGCCACGCTTTGCTCTCGCTGCAACTGCTGGATGCGGTTCTGGAGCTCGACGATTTTCGCTTCATTGACTTCGAGCGGGGCTTCGATGGTCGGGCTCGGCGGACCGCTCCGCGCGGGTGCAGCGGGCCTTTTCCCGCCCGTCAGCCACATGATGACGACCATCAGAACGGCGAGTCCCGCAAGCAGCCAGGACTGCACATTCTTCGGGAGCAATCCGGGTGGCTTCGGGTTTTTGTCGTGGATCGCGGAGGGCGAGGTCATGGCTCACTTTCCCGACAAGTCGCGTGTGAAGTTCAGCTTTTTCTTTCCAACCGCCAAGTAGCCGCTATCGATAATTTTTGCAGCAATGTACACGCCGTTCTCGACCTGGAAAGAAATGAGGTTGGGTTTGCCGTCTTTCAATTCATATAGCGCGGGCTTTTCCCTCGCGGCGCAGCGAATGTAGGTGAACGAATCATCGTGGTAGATGGCGGAAACGAGGAACGGCTCGCGAGCCAGCTTCGGGTCGAGCGTGTAGTCGAAATGGAGTTTGGTCGCATAGCTCGAGCGGAACTGGTTGATGGCCTCTGTGGCATGGGCCTCGGCCGCGCGCACATCGGCCGTTGCTTGCGCGTGAACGGTTTCCATCTCTTTCCGGTAGGCTTCGGCGTCGGCGGCACGGACGTAGCCCTGCAATGCCGTAGCGGAGCTCGAGACTTCCTTCGGTTCGACAAAAAGCTTCAGATCGGGCGTCAGCTTCGAGTCGTCACTGATTTCCGTGAGGAGGAAGGAGTAGACGTGCCCGCTCGCGGTGATGAGGTTCAAATTGCTGCGAATGCCGGCTTGCGCGGGATGCACATAGCAGAGATTGTGCGCGCCATTGATGATCCAGAATTCCCGGTCACCGGTCGTGAAATCGAGAATCTCCTCGTTCTCCGGGAGTACGATCAAGGTGGAGAAGCGCAGCTTGGCATGGACGGGAACGACATCCTCCTTGCCGTACTTGACGACCCGCGCGCCCTCGGTTTCGGCGACCGCGGGCAGCGCAAGAAATCCGAACAGTACGAGCGCGGCGAATCGAGAAGACAACTTGCATTCAAACGACATGGCTTTTTCTCCTTTCGTTTCCAATGATCGCTAGACAGCTTCGATCCTGGGGACCGTCAGGCCACTCAGAATCAGGACGCCGCTCCCGCCAGCACGCTCAAGCCTTTCTCAAATCCGTACCTGTCGAAGGCCTCTTTCCGCCTGCGGTTGTCATAGGGGTCGTTGGTGTACAGCCAGTAGCTGCGTCGATCGACGTGGAGATTCGCGACCTTGGCGAGTTCCGGGGTCTTCAAAAGAAACTGCTGCTTGGGGATGAGCGCGGAGATGAGGTTCACTTCCGTGTCGTTCAAATGAAACTGACGTCGGTACAGGTCCTGATCCATGTCTGGGTTAGCGAGAAAGATCTTGGTCGCGCAGCTTTCGACGATGATGTCGAGCAACTCCGAGCGCTTCAGTTCGTCGAGCGATTGCGTGGAGAGAATCATGGCGGCGTTGTGTTTGCGCCAGGTTTTCAAGGCTTCGGTAACGTAGCGCTGGATGCTCGTATTGCGTAGGAACACCCAGGCCTCGTCGATGAAAAACGCCTTGAAGGTGGAAGAGATATCGCGATTCGCAATCACTTCATTGGCACGATGAAGGATGTAGAACAGCAGGGGTTCGAGCAATTCCGGGTAACGGCTCAACTGCTGGAAATCGAAGCACTGGAAACGGGAAAACGAGACGGTGTCGCGAGGATTGTCGAACAAATGTCCAAACTGCCCGCCGCGCATCCATTTGGCGAGGGCGCAGGTGACAGGGCGCGGCAAGGTATTCCCGAGGACCTCCAAGGTGCGCAGCGTCGGGTCGAGGGAATACAGATTTTCGATCTGTTCGTAGAGCTCGCGGTCGGTCGCCGGATCGAGGGCGCCATAGTTGTGGCCAAGAAGGACCTTGAGAAACAGTGCGAGAAAGTCGAGGTTGGGCTTGGTCGGTCGAAGGCAGAACGGGTTGATGGTGAAGTCCGCGGATTCCAGGCCCAGCCGGAGGTAGGAGCCGCCAAAGAGCCGCGTCAGGCTTTCGAAGCTTCCGCCGACATCGAAAATGAAGGTGTACGGATCATATTTCTGCAGATTGGTAATCAGGAAATTCAAAAGGAACGACTTGCCACTTCCACTTCGCCCGAGAATCACGGAGTGGGCCGTGTCGCGGTAGTGCAGGTTCAGAAAGTACGGCGTGCCGGAATTGGTTTCGAACATGGCCAGATATTCCTGGCGGAGATGCGCGTTCCGCGTGTCGCCGGATTGGAAAGTAAAAAGAAAGGAAAGGTCCGCGTAGTTGGTGTTTAGCAGATACAGATAGCGGAGGTTGAAAGAGTGATTTGCTGGAACCGCGGCGAGAAAGGCATTCAGCAGGTTGAACCGTTCGTCATAAAGCTGAGCGTCATGCACGCTGAAAACTTTGTAGAAGTCCGCGACGGCTCGTTCGACGGTCGCCAGGTCGCGGTCGTAAAGGACGACACTCAAGGAAAACTGCCCGAAATAATTGCCGTGGAGTTCGATCTCCTCGATGCCCTTGCCGAGTTCCCGCACCTGTGATTCCTTGGCACCGTCGAGGAGCGCATCCTGCGGCCCGGCGTCGTTCCAATTCACTTGGCTCATAAACGAGCGCTTGGTGTTGTGAAAATGCCGGCGCTTGGCCTGGATCGTGCGGCGGCTCTTGCCGGGTTCTTCTTTCTTCCATTCGGTCACCACGTGGTAGTTGGCGGAGACACCCAAAAGGCCTTTGAGTAAAAGCGGAAAGGTCTGCGCGGAGGGTTCTTTGAGCGTCAGAACTTTGACGAAGTAATCGTCCATCCGAAGGTAGGTGCGATGACATTCGAGATGCGATTCACACAGGTAGTAGTCGAGAAAGGTATCGTGCTTGAGTTCCGCGGAATCGAGTTTCAGCGGGTCGAAATTCAGCGTACGTTTCAGCATTCGAAACGCCTCCCGTTTTTCGAGGAGCCGCACGGAGACGAAGTCACTGACCTGGGTGCGGAAGCTTTCGACCTTCTGCCGCAGGGCGGACTCCGCCTTTTGCATCTCCAGGGCGTCGAGACGCGCGGACGTGTTTAGGGAAAACCGTGCCGCGAGTGCCGCCCAGGAACGGATGGGATTGCCGGGGAATTCCAGGAGCGTGCCGGCAAGTGAGCGGCGGACGGGGACCGCGGGACAAAGAACGACTAGGTAGATGGAAAAGGAAAAAAGGGTTTCCGCTTTTTCCTCGAAATAGGCGACGCGGTCCCGCATGGCGGCATCGACGACGGGTTTGCCGCAGAAGGTATGAGGAATGGGCTGGCGGTTGCGCTTGAAGAGAAACTGATACACGCGGTAGTTCTCGTCAAACAAACGTAAGGCGGATTCGAGGCGTTTAGTCAGAGTATCCACGGTCGACGCCTCCAGGCATTCGTAATCGACACCGCTCATTTCGAGAACGACGCCGACCTCGCCCGATTTTGTGAGGAAGATGTTGGGCCCGACGAAGCCAAAGAGATTGACCATGGCGTTGAGCGAACCTACTTCTTCGTAGTTTTTCCAAATCCGTTTGAGATTCAGCATGGCTTGCCTCGCACGACGGCAACGGGCGTGAATTTGACCGGGTCGTACTCGCGCCGCAGTTTCGCCGCATGAAACAGAAGTTTTAAGAGTTGCGGATCGGTCACGGTCGCCCAGCGGGCAACGAAATAGAGCAGCAGGAAGATCAGCACGCCGCCGAGGAAAGTCCCGAGCAGGTTGAACGTGGCGGCGCCCAGGCACATCGCGAAGAAGAAGAGCTTCCGCTCTGCTCCGAGAATGGTGAGCGGCCGCGATAGTGACCGCTGGACGGGATTCATGCGTCGCTCGTGACTCATCGCCTTCTCCTGTTCAGGCCGGAAAAAGCCAGGCTAGGAAGTTGACCGCGGCAATGGCCATACCCACGCCGAAGAGCACACCGGCCAGCACGCGTTTCGAACCACCCTCGCCGAAGGCGAAGGTGAGTCCCGAGACGACGATGGCCACAAGCGACAGCCCTCGCGCGATAGTGCTGGTAAAGGCCAGCTGCAGGACGTTGACCGCGTTTTCCCACGGGGAATTCCCCTGCGCGAAGGCCGGTACGGCCAAAGCCAGACTGAGCGCCGCGATGCCGAATCTGCGCACCAGTAACCGAAGGCGCCGGAACACTCCAGAATGTCGCTTCATGGAAGAGCTCCTTCCGAAATCGAAAAAAAACGAGAGTTCCCGTCCCGGAGCTACCGGTCGAGGGATTGCGAACCACGCTGTTCAGGAACCGGTCCTGGACACGAGACACCGTGCTCTCCAGGAACAGCGTTGGCCGTCTCCCTGTTGTGGTGGATGAGACGGGAACTCCATGTGCATGTACCTTTATCTGTAAGCGGCGAGGAATTTTGTGTCGCACAAAATAAATAAAGTTTCGTCGCCCCGGACTTCCGAACAAAAACACCTAGAACAAGCGAAGCTGTCGGTCGTCGAACTTCCTTCGCCTTGGTCTTCGCGCGGCCCGGCGCAGCTTCACGAGCAGCCGCTTGATCCGTTGGCGCGAAGCGTTGGAGTATTCGGCGCTCGGGAACTCGTCGAGTTTGAACTGGACCAGCAGTTCCAGGTCTTCTCCTGAGAGCACGCCGCGCTGCCTGCAGCGCTTCAGAAAGTGGCGGAGGAGAGCGGCGCGCTCGATCGGCTGCGGACCGTCACCGTGGGGCGTGCGTTCGAGAGCGTCGAGTTCAGCGAAACCGGATACAGCGCCGCGGCTTTCCCGCTCGGCCCAGGCAAACGCGTTGCGCCGCAAGAGCCGCGCGATGGCAAAGGCGAGGTGGGACTCACGGCCGACGAACTCGGGTGAGCCGAAGGATTCGAGAAGCGCGGTGACAAGGTGCTGCGCCACGTCGTCCGCGGCAAGCCGGGGAGAGCGGGTGAGGAGCTGGCGCGAGATCCGATGCAGCATGGGAACGAAGGCCCACAACAAGAGTTCCTGTGATGTGGCAGAGCAACCGTTGCCCGTCGCTCCGCGGAGAAGTTCGGCGAGAATTCTGTCCTTCGAAGGGCTTCCGTTGCCCGCGCTTTGCTGCGTATGGAGAAAACAGATGAGCTCCGAAGCGGTCGGAAATGTGGACAGCGCAGCAGAAGGCGTCGCGAATTGCCGGTAGGTTTCCCGGCCTGCCCGTCCTGCGAATTGCTCGGTCAGGTGACGTTCCATGAGGCAGAGAAGACAGCGACAACTCATCACGGTTCGTTCCTTTGCAGGCGTTTGGTGCGTTATCCGTGGCGCTTGCTCGATTTCGCGTGGGACAAACGGCATCGCCGGAGGCGGGACGAAACCGGCGATTCCCCAAAGGTCCGCGCCAGAAACGAACGGCGCGAGACCCAGCCGAGCTATAGCGGGAAATCGAAGGTAGCGGTTGAACTTTATTTTTTCGACCGCAATTGCGGACGTGCCAAAGAAAAAGCCCCCCGGCAATGCCGGAGGGCTTTTTCAAGCCCGAAGATTAGAACGTTCGGTCTTCCGATCCAGCCAGTGGCGACGGTAAACGCTACGCCTTTGATCGTTCTTTATTTGTATGCCGCCGCGGTTGGGCTCGTCGAGCCGGTTTAGACTCGCGGCTATTCTGTGCTCCATGCCAGACCGGCGCGCTGTGTCACGAGCTTCCTGCGACTGGTAGCGCAATCGAATCGTCGTCTTGGTAGCGCTGCGTTGCTGGACAAACGCCGTCGTGTGCAAAGCCTATGGAATCGGCAGCGGCGCTCGCGCCAGCAGAATCTCAGCATTCCTTTCCATCAAGCATTGGTCGACAGGTGCCATTTTCGAATATTTATCCGATTGTGCCGCCGCCTTCGGCACAAGGAAACAGATGCTGATTACCAGCACCAAGGCCATGATATTGATCATTCTTTCCCTGCTGGCCGGCCTCATCGCGAGGTATCCTTTCGCCGCCGCTGCTCGCTCTCCTTCTTCATTTCGTTCAAATCCGCAGCCGGCCGTATCTCAATCGGTCCAAGTCCATACTTAAAGCCTGGAAGCTGGGAGATAAGCTGAAGGGCGTGATTGAGGTCTCGCGCCTCAAGGATGAGAATGCCGCCGAGCTGTTCCTTGGTTTCCGCATAGGGGCCGTCGGTCGTCGCGACTTTGCCGTTTTTCCAGTACAGGGTCAACGCGGTCTCCGGAGGCTGAAGAGGTACTTCGGCAACAACATGTCCGTTGGCGCGCAGATGGTCATTGTGCTCAAAGCATTCGTCGAGCATTGCGTTTCGCTCGTCCTCGGTCATCCCTTCGAATTTTCCTGGCTCGATGTATCCCAAACAGATGTATTTCATCGCCCGTCTCCTCTTGTTGGGGGCCAGCAGCGGAATCTTGCGCGCTGGCTCGTTCAACCTATAGTCGCCGGGCACAGGGAAAATCGACAGCAAAGCCAATTTTTTGTTGCAACTCGCTCAGCCGCCCTGCGAGGAACCGACGCTCTGGCTCGCACCGAACCAGGGCCAGCGCCTTCTCATACGAATCACGCGCCTCCGCAAGCCGTCCCAGCCTGCCGGTAATTCTTGCGATACGGGCACTTGGTAAGGAATAGCCTTATCGCGGATGACGGGCCCGTGAGAGTGAGTGTCGCGTCGCAATGGAGCAGGCGTTATCGTCATCGCCAATCGGTGATCGATGGCATAATGCAGTGGCAAGACTATGGAAGCCACCGATGAACGCCGCCGTACTACACACGCTTGGGAAACCTCCTCGATTCGAGCAGTTCCCTGATCCCCATCCGGGCGAAAACGAAGTGATCGTGCACGTCCGCGCCGCAGCGCTAAAACCTGTCGACAAACAGATAGCTGGCGGCTCGCACTATTCTAGCCCCCGCGAACTGCCCGTCGTGTGCGGCATTGACGGCGTTGGACTTCTCGACGATGGAACTCGGGTGTTCTTCGGCGGACCTCGCCGACCATACGGTGCGATGGCACAGCGCACTGTAGTCCGCCGATCGCAGTGCTTCCCAGTGCCCGAGGGTGTGGCGGACCAAGTTGCAGCGGCCCTGCCCAATCCCGGCGTGTCCGCTTGGCTCTCACTCAACTATCGCGCAAAGCTCGTCGCCGGCGAAACGGTCTTGATCCTCGGCGCGACCGGAGTCACTGGAAAGCTTGCCGTGCAAATAGCCAAACTCCTTGGTGCCGGACGTGTGATCGCCGCGGGACGCAATGAACAGGTGTTGAGTGCGCTGCACAACCTCGGCGCCGATGCGACCATTCGCTTGGATAACCAGCAGGAGGGTCTTACCGAAGCGTTCGCGAGGGAAGCGGGCGCCACCGGCTTCCAGGTCGTTATTGATTACGTCTGGGGCCGCCCGACTGAGGCGCTTCTCGCCGCCATCACGCGTGCAGAATTTGCTGCTGTGGAAACGGAGACTCGGCTTGTTCAAGTGGGCGAATCTGCGGGGCCGACGATCCTACTTCGCGCCGCCGTGCTGCGCAGCACAGCGCTGACGATCCTCGGGACTGCTGGCATTCCTCCGCCTAATATCCTTGTGGAAGCGTTCCAACAGATTATGGCACAGGCCGCCGGCGGCAAACTGTGCATCGAGACTGAACAAGTTCCCCTTGCTGAAATCGGGGATGCTTGGGAGCGCGCTCAACGCTCTCGAGTCGTCATCATGCCATAGCCCGCCGTGCTGGCCACTCCCTGCAGTTCGGCCTAAGCGCGCCGCCTACGGCGTCGCAGGCACTCCGTTCCAGGAGTGGGCCATCGAAACACAGCTATGCTCTAATGACGCGAACGTCAGCGGGCGAACTACAGCCCCGACCTATTCCACTTAACCTATAGATAGGACATTTTGTTTTACCTTTCTTTCTGCCCCGTTTTCTTTGAGGGGCGACAGAGAGCGAGGGGCGTGGCGCCGTGAAAGCAGAAGACGCATAGGCCGCACAGGAGAGGAATTACCCGAGCGGTGAGCCCAAGAAAATCGGGGAGAGACAGAAAGGAAATAGCTCAGGACACCGCGGAGAAGAGAAGACCCGGAGAACGGTCAGCACGGTTCGAACAGCGTGACCGCAGCCCCATGGAAGACGCCGATGATGGCTTGGAACGCCTTTTCTGACGATTACCTCCGGGTGGCCGATGATAGATCCGGAATGTGACCCGGCGCGACCAGCACTTCTACCCGCAGCGCGTTTTAGGCCGGACGGAGCGGCGCTCCTACGACGTGAAGCCGATTTCTCAGATGAGACCACACACCCGCGCGAGATACTTACAATACGGGTAGTATCTTGGTGCTGAACAACTGTTTCGAAGCGCCTTGTCTTAACGCGGAGGAAATTCATGTGGCGTCGAAGCTTCACAATGGTTGCGCTCTGCCTGGGATTGATACCGTTCGGACAGGAACCCGCAACGCCCCAGGCCGGATTGACGTTAGTGAAAGCTGGACGTGTTCTCGACGTGAAGTCCGGCCACTATCTCTTGAATCAGGGCATCTTCATCGCAGACGACAGAATCAAGCAGGTCGGGGCCTTCGATGCTGTGCGCGCCGCCGCTCCGAAGAATGCGAAGATCATCGATCTCAGCAACGCCACAATCCTTCCCGGCCTGATTGATTGTCACGCGCATCTCCTCGATGCCTGGGACCAAGGCTCGGGCGATAACGTCGCTCTGTCAGTCATGATGGGGCCATCCAAGCGCGCTCTGCTCGGCGCAGCCAACGCACGGGAAGACCTCGAAGCTGGTTTGACGACCGTCCGCAACGTAGGCCACTCCGGCATAGACGGTGACGTCGCCCTGCGCGACTCTGTCGAGAACGGTTGGGTCACCGGCCCCCGTATTTTGGCTTCCGCCCGTAAGCTCACTCCTCCGGGCGGTCAAGCCATCTCCGGCTGGCCTCCTCTGTTGAAGCCCATCATTGATGCAGAGTTCTTGCCTGTGAACGGGCCGCAGGAAGCGCGGCGTGCCGTCCGCGAGAATCTAGCCGCAGGCGCTGACTTCATTAAAGTAGTTGTGGACGCATTGCCGCGCGTTCTCGACCTCGACGAAATGAAAGGAATTGTCGATGAAGCGCATCGCAGCGGCGTAAAGGTCGCTGCGCACGCCACCACAAAACTCGGCATCGAAATGGCCATCCAGGCTGGCGTGGATTCCATCGAACACGGCGACGAAGTAACCGACGAGCAATTTCAGGCCATGCACGACAAGAGCATATTTCTCGTTCCCACACTTTGGCAGAGTGAAACCTTTTTCGATATCGTCTCGAAAAAATACGTTGCCAGCGATTCGGATAAAGCCGACTTCGAGCGCTGGAAGAAAACCAATGACGAACAGTCCCTACGAAAGGTAGCGGGTGCAAAGAAGTATGGCGTTAAGCTAGCGGCCGGCTCGGACATGATACTAAGCTATCCCGGCAAAACGCGCGGGCAAGCTACTCTTCTGATGCTGGATGCCATGGAACACTTTGGAGTGCCAGCTCAAGACGTCCTCCGTGCCGCCACCGTAGACGCAGCAGAGCTGCTCGGCTGGCAGGACCGCGTCGGCGTGATTGAGGCAGGAAAATTTGCCGACTTGATCGCTGTCGATGGCGATCCACTAAAGAGCGTCACAGAGCTGCACAAAGTAAATTTCGTGATGAAGGCCGGCGCAATCGTCCGCGACGATTCTCGTCACAATCCAAAGTAGTATCGGAAATCCCTGCAGTTAGCCCGTGGTAGTCGGCAAACCGGAGCCGCTTGCCGTTCCGCAGGCCTTAGCCATTGTGCCCGAGTGACGAGCAACTCCGAAGTAATGCAAATGTTTGCAGACGGCGGCATTCGCAAGGGTACCCGCTCGAACTAGGCCAGTTCGGATTTCACTCATCCTCCTTGGCCTCGTGTTGAAGACCTAATTGCGGCTGTATGCCATCTCCAGCGGCATCGGGAAGCTCTCCCGAGATGATGTCCGGCTGTAGAGGTGATCCAAGGGAATTGGTGAATCGTCTTGCCTCTCCTGCTTCCAATAGAGTGGCTCGAGATTCCGCTCCCCCTTCCGGTGAAAATAGACCACCCGGAGGGGGTGAAAGCCCTTTCGTAGCGGGAGGATGTAGGACTCTCCCCCGCCCAGATTGAAGTGTTCGCCAATCACCTGGATGTCTCCGAGAAATACTTTTGAGTGGCCCGGGTCGCCCAATTCGAAGATGTAGTGGGCATCCGTGTCGATCCTAACAAAACCGTCGAGAATGCAGATGAACGTCGCGTCGACGGGAAGTCTTTCCAAGTCAAAATCACGGTCGGTACGACCAACTCGGTCAGGCTTCAAGCCTGCAACATCTCGAGGCGCATCCCAATCACCTTGGTAGTAGGCGAACCGCAGCCCTCCCGTTACCGTGCCGTTCGGCTGCTCAATGCCAGCAAGCGCAGCCCCTACCCTGAAACTCGCAGTGGCAATCGTATTGTATTGCTCACGAGTACAAAAGGCTTTGAGCATGAGTGTGGCGTCGTTGGACAAACGGAATGTGTTTTCCAGCGAGATGCGGGGCGAAGTCAAACTAGGCTCCGAGCCATCAAACGTATATCGGATATAGCTCGATGCTTCCCTTTCATAACACCAGACATGGAACGGCGCATCTTTCAACACAATGCCGTTCATTGGCTTGAATCCAATTCCGTTGGCGCAGTATCCCCCGTAGCAATATTTGATGCCGTCCCAAAAACCCTTGATCCAGGTGGTCAGATGAGTCTCATTGGCATAAGGGCGGCACATCCACGTGAGGCCGCTGGGTGCCTGTGCACGCAGGATGGCCTCAAGTCGATCAATGCGCATCGCGTGCATCCCCTCTCCCTGGCGGCCACTGATCCACAGGACTCTGTTCAAGCTTTTCAGGGTGCCCACCTTGCGTTGAAACTCAGTATTCAACACGCCTCCATCCCACCACAGGCTTGGATCGATGGCTACGTAGGACTTGAACAAGGTCGGCTCGTTCAAAAAGGTCTGGATTACAAACAGCCCGCCCAAGGATCCGCCGACCAGCGCACTTCGTTCGGAGTCTGTGCGGAATTTCTTATCGATGACGGGAACCAGTTCCTTCTTGAGAAACTGGAGATACAGGTCAGCACCGCCGGAGTCCGCCGATGCCTTGGTCGGAGTAAAGTCCCTGTACCGCGTTGGGGTATCTTTAAGCCCCAGCAGTCCTACGAGAATGGTGCGTTTCGGAATGAAACCCTCGCCTCTTAAGTAGTCATAAGCCACATAGTGATAAGCCCGAATTCCATCCAATATGTAGATGGCGTCATACTTGTCATCAGAATCGGCCTTGAACTCACGAGGCAGAATGACTTCCGCCGTCCGATCTTCATTCAGAATGGACGAACGCACGGGCACATAGATCTTCTCGCCCAATTCGTAGCCAGGGTTATACTCCTGCGAAGACGCCAGGGCTGCGTATGCCGAGAAGATGTCTCGATTCGCAAGCAAGTCAGGCATCCCAAAGCATGCGGCCCCGCAGAACAAGGTCTTTAACGCATTTCGCCGCGTCAGATGTGTTCTCATGTGCTAATAAACCCTCCAGACCGCAACAACGTCGTAAGCGTGGAAATGTGGCTTCGTTTTTTCATGGAAGCTCCTTCTGTCACTTTTCCGGCTTGTCCAGAAACGTCCCGACTGCTGCGGTGGTGAATGCTCCTTTGCAGGCCAGCACCACGTGGCCGCAGCCGGGAATGATGGCCAGCTCTCCATCGGGCAGCAAGTGGAACAACTCTACAAACTTTGTGGTCTGGTTATAGGAGTCGTGATCTCCGGCAACGATCAAGGTGGGGACCTTGATCGAGTGAATTTGCTCGTCGGTCACATACACTGGCCCTAACTCCATCGCGTTTACACGTTCGACAAATTCCTGCCATCTGTCTGGCTCTGGCATCAACTTTTTCCGTTCGGCCACGAATTGTGGGGAATCTCTTTCCACGTCTCCCGGCTTCGCGCTCTTGAACTCGGCCTGAGCGGAAGACGTCCAGTCCGAGAATTTCCGGGGTCCGCCGATGGCCACAAGCCGCCGTACTAGCTCCGGATGAGCCGCGGCCAGCGTGTAGGAAGTGACCGCGCCGTCACTGAATCCCAGCACGTCGACCTTTTCGCCTGTCTCATGCCGGATCACTGCGTAGGCGTCGTTGGCGAACAGCACGTAGGAAAATGGTTTCGTACCTAAATCTGACTTTCCGTGGCCCCGCGTGGCAATGGCGATGACGCGACGGTGTTTGCTTAATTCTCCGATTAGTTCGCCAAACTCGGCAATATATCCGTACAATCCGCCATGCAGCAGCACCAGCGGGGTTCCGCCGCTGCCATATGTCTCGTAATAGATCTTCACATCATCGACCCGTAGATAGTGCCCGGCCGCCGGATTCGCTCCATAGGAAATCTTCTCCGAATCGCCTTGCCCTTGAGCACGGAGCGAAATCAGCAGAGCAACACACACTGCGCACACAATCGCCATCGCTTTTGGATCGTTTCTCACGGAAAAACCCTCCTTGGACGCAGCAGCATTCAGTGACATTTCAAACTGTCCGGGAAAGAGCAGCTTCTCTAGGTGGGATCGGGTAGCTTCGCGAAACCCTC
>Ga0210384_10001368_pt1 | contig 33368 bp, 47 predicted proteins | sample IncBWH2MmetaG_FD_160574 | JGI IMG/M metagenome (GOLD analysis project Ga0210384, IMG submission 160574) | Forest soil microbial communities from Barre Woods Harvard Forest LTER site, Petersham, Massachusetts, United States - Inc-BW-H-2-M | ecosystem: Environmental > Terrestrial > Soil >...
TACCCTCTGGAAGGACGCCGATCCCGACATCCCCATCCTGAAAGAAGCCAAGGCGGAGTACGCGAAGCTGCAGTAGGGTGCGTCACTCCCCACCGCTCGGTTCACCCGGCGGAGTAAAGCTCAACTGTTGTAAACACGAGGCGATCGTCTTTCTTCCGGCTCTCCCCGATCAGCCGCACATTGCGTGCATGGGCCACGGTCACTTCATGGCCCAACTCGCTCAGCAACCGGCTCACCCACGGAGAGTGCATCCCCGTTTCCAAAGCGATCCGGCTGCGCGGCATCGCACCGAACACTTCTCGCAACGCCTTCGGAGCCGTGCTCAGCCGCTGCTCCACGAGCACGTTGTCGGCTTCGTCCAGGACGCAGTACCAGCTGCTGCGATCTCCTAGATCCAGCCCGATGGTCAGTTTCTGTTGGGAAATATTCCTGCTCTGCTTGGCCACTGCGGTGCTAACCTTCTTCATTGCCGGTCTCCTTTTTATCTGTGCCTCGAGCACGTCGATAACTTGGGAGCGTATCGCATCCCGTCTGGAGACCGGCCTTCTCATCCCATCTGGTTACGACAACAATCAATCTCATTTTCCGATAAGCCCACTGAGAAACAATTTCAGACCTTCGGAGGCCGCTGCGGATCAACAAGCGATTGTTGAGTGTGCTCTCGAGGCTGGAGCATAAGCGTTCCCAACTAACCTCTCGCTAGTCGAAAACGTCTATCCTTTGGTACACCGGCTCTGAGTGAAGCTCGTTAGGAGGGCGCATGAGACACCTATCGAATCTACTTCGACTACCGGCTTCTGGCTGGCACGCTGGACTGTTCGCTGTCCTAGTTGTGTTAATCGCGACCGTTGCTGCGACGCAAGGGACTGGGCCAAACAAATTCACGGTTAAGCCGCTACCGCTGGACCGATCCTACGAATGGATTGACGTTTCCCAACCTCAACCCCCCTCCTTTTGGCGGGCAAACGTTCCAGACCAATCTGATCATGCCTGAGCCATGTCCATTTCTTAGCCGAAGTCTGCCGAGATGCTCGATCATTCGCCCGACGGAGACTAAGGGAATCGCCATGGGAGTGGTCAATTTCTTGACCGCCATGGGGCTCTTCATTGGCCAGTCAGATCAGTTCTTCGAGCTCCTGCGCGACCTGGCAGAGGATGCAGATGAGGCTACACGGGGCTAGATGACAGGGTTCACCGAGGACAATTGCTCAAGTTTTGGAAGGCGCTGCCGTGAAAACCGCGTAGCGCCTATTTCGCTTTGTGCGATCAACAAGAAATGCCGTTGAGACAGTTTTGCGAACGTACGGGGCACAGCTTAGGTTAGTCGGGTTCGTGCGAAAAGCTGCTGAAACGGGCTGCTCAGAACTTCCCAAGCCTGTGAGTTTGCGCCTCCAACAAAACTTGGGATTGGTTGTTCCGCCGCTAAAACGCGAACTTATACCCAAGGCAAGGTATTGTTCGGAAGTGGGTTGGATAGCCTGGATCTTTCTCTAACTTGTGACGGAGCTTCATAACGTGATTGTCGATGCTACGCGAGGTCGTACAGGCGTCTTCATCGCCACAAACCTGTTTCAGCAACTCCGCGCGTGTGATGACGCGATCGCAGTTCTGAACGAAAAACTGCAGAGTCTTGAACTCATGTGGCGTCAAGACGACCGGTGTGCCGTTTCGGGTCACCTCGACCTTCCCGAAGTCGACCACAATGTCATCAAAAGCCACCTGAGTCGCTTTGGGGGCCAGCTTGGTGTGACGCAGTGCCACCCGCAGCCGTGCCAGGAGCTCGCGTGGACTGAAAGGTTTGGTCACGTAGTCGTCGGCGCCCATCTCCAACAGTGCGACTTTGTCATCAAGGTCAGACGAGGCGCTGAGAACAATGATGGGGATCGAAGGCGCTGCGGCTTTCATTTCTCGACAGAGATGTTTTCCTGACAACGTAGGCAGGCGCAGATCGAGGATGGTCGCAGAAGGCGCGTCGGCATGAAAACTGTCCAGCCCTGCTCGTCCGTCTGAGTACATGTCGACGGCCAAACCCTCTGCCCCAAAAAGGCGTTTTAGGATCCTCTGGACGGAAGGATCATCTTCGACCACGAGGATCCTGCCTGTCAGCTCCGACGATTGAGAGTGAAGCCTTGTCTGTTCCTCCGATAACTTGTGTAGGAAACTCATATGGCTACTGTGTGCGCAGCTTACAGAATTCAGGACCTCCCCACGGACTCAGTTGGATAGAAAGGACCAATCCTGCGGAGGCCGATACGTAGCGCTTCTGGAAAACGATAGGAACCTCGCCATGCGTGTTAGCTATGGTGAAGACAACCGCGCTAGAGAGCTTCCCTTTACACACGCTCATCGGGTTACCAATGGCCCCAGAGATAGTAGTGACGTTCTGAGGTGGGTTGAAGACAGACACCAAAACGGTTCCGGGCTGGGCGATGTCGACGGCGGAAATTGAGGCCAGAAGTTGGTGACTGCTCACAAAGCTTGTCATCCGCGCCACCCCGTTCCAGTTCACCTGGGCGCCTCGAACGAAATCGTTGCCATTAACCTTCAAGACAAATTGTGCACCGCGGGCCGTTGCGCTGCTGGGCGAGATGGAAGTGATGACAGGTTGCTGGGTGCAGCTGCCGCAGCCCAATTGCAGGACGAGTGCAAGCCAGCAGAGGCTGGAGACTAAGATTTTGCCCATGTGTGTTCCTCCGGGCCAACAGTCCTGGCGTGGAGCGCTCACCATCACACACGTGCCGCAGAACTCTGGCGCTGGCCGCAGCCAAGCGTCCCGTGCCTTATTTGATCGTAAACGTCATGTTGTTGGAAGTCTCGCTCGGCGTGTTGCTACCGCCGCCATAGGGACCGCCTGGGGTGCTACTGCCCGGGTTGGTCACCGAGACCTGTACCATGCCAGCAGTAGCGATGTCTGCAGCGGGGATCACAACGCTAAGCATGTTCGCCATCGGGTGGGTTGTGTTGGGTTGCGCCGCAGCGTTCCAATTCACTACTGCGTTCCCGTTAAAGTTGCTGCCGGTGACCGTCAAGGTGAAATCCGAACCACCGTGCATCTGGCTGGGAGGCATGATTGCAGCAACGAGCGGAACAATACCAGGCTGTGTCATCTGGCTCGGGCGGCTGTACCCGCACCCAAAGCTCAACATCGCGAGCGACAGAACACATATCGCCTTCATATCCACCTCCATGCGGAGCTTTCCTTTAGACTTTAGCAAGGCGAAATCTGGGAACTGTCAGGCTAATGTCATTTTCGTGTAAAGCAAATGTCATGTACTTGTAAGCAAGACATGCCCTAGGCGACTGCCGCCCGTGAAGAAGTGAATACTACTTCGGGGCCTGCAGTTTTTCTGGGCAGGTATCAAGTATCCGCGAAACCCGGACGAGTTCCGCCAGGGCCTGCCAATGCCACGCGTGTGGGATGCGCTTACCCTAAAGATATTCGCGAACGCTATGTACGGGTTTTTCGCTGAGGTAAACCCGGAGAACGTGAAACCGTTACAGGTTAAGGTGTTCAAAGGGAAAGATTCATATTCCCTATACACACCAAAGAAAAAGAATCCGCGCGACACGGTTGTGACCATCGAAAAGCAGGGTCAGTGGTACGCGCCTTACCTTGCTTCTCTCATCACTGCCGGTGGCCGTCTGCTCTTAGGGATGATTGAAGAGTCCGTCTCACGTGCTGGCGGAACATACCTTTACGCGGACACCGCTCGCGCGCCCGCATAAATACAGGGCAAAACGCACACTAGTGTTAGAGAGTGGTCCTATTAGCAGGTGAGTCTTACGGAGAGAGGCATCGCTATTCATTCACGATGCGTATTGCATTGCCGACCGTCATCCACGATGAATCCATCTCTACGTGCGCGGGCTTCCTGCTCCTACCCTAGCGCTATGCCTTTGCCTGTTGCCGAGCTAGATGGAGTAGTACGTGCAGCGGTCGCTTGTCGCAGGAACTCGAATATGCCGGATGTATTAGGAGCGAGCGTTGGCTTAATTGCAAGATGCGGGTTGGGGTTGGGGTTGATGTTGGGGTTGGCTGTAGATTTCCTCGCATGGGTAGCTGTGCGTCCCACGGTAGGAATAGGGGTTTTACAAGGTAGTCCGGGCGCGTGCTGCGCGGTACATCCGGTACTGCGTCAACAACGGGCAGTTCAAGGTCGCGAAATTGAACCGCCCACTCTTCCCGCTCGGGCATGTCGTCATGACACCCGGAGCGGCGGCAGCGTTCGAAGCCAGCGGCGATGACCCGCTGGCTTTTTTCATTAAACACGTCTGTCTCGACCCAGGCGATCTGGACGCGCACGACATTCGCGAGAACCAACTCAGTCTGGAGCAAGGATTCCGAATCCTGTCCGCGTATCGACTGACCGACGGCACTCGCATCTGGATCATCACTGAGGCGAATCGCTCCAGCACCTGCTTCTTCTTGTCAAGCGTATTTCGAAAGCTGATGCAACGGAAATTGCGACTCGATCAAGGCGCGTGCGTATTGACTATCGACTGGGCTCAGGAGACTCATCATCTGCTCCAGTGTGGCAATCTCAAAGTCAACGTGCTTCAGCTTGTCCCGCACGGGCCCGGAGGGGTTGAACAGCTTGAATCGAATATCGTGGTCCTGAGCCCATCTCTGCAGAAGCACTAGCACGCCTAAACCGCCACCGCCTATCGCGTGCATTTCCGTGAGGTCCAAAACCACGACGCGAGCGTCTGTCTGCGACGTGACGGCGTCTCGTAACTGGAAAGCCGCCTCATTGCGGACAAATCTGCCCGCGCATTCAACGATTGCCATCTCACCGATATTGTCGATATGGACGCTTGGCATCATTCCTCCCGAGTTAATTGTTTGTCTGGTTGTCGTATTTAGAGCAGGAACCCTGCCGTTCGTGTTTTTAGCCGGCCTTTGGCCTTTTAGTAAGCCACAGATATCCCGGCACGTTACAACTTACTCGTCTCCAGCGCTGCATCCAGAGACTGACGGCCCGAAGTTCGTTCGCCCTGCTATGCGTTTAACGCATGGGTGCCCGATGCATCAAAGTCGGGATGACTCATGAATCTCACCGGGGTCGAGTGATAGCGATCGTAGATCTCGTTCGCTGTGCTCCAGACGCTTTCAAAGGCTTGGTTGTCCAGCAGGATGGCGGTTGTAATCTGGCAAAGGAACTGGTTGATGTGCTCAAGATGCTGCAATTGCTTTGCGAGAGAAGGATCTTCACGGTCAATGCGGAACATAGGGGAGGGCTCCTGAAAATTTTATTTCTAAAACTGTAGATGTTTATTGCACCCCGACGGACTGTACACAATCGGCTATATACCCGATTACTAAAGTCCTAGACCTAGTACCCGAACATCGGCAGTAAACAGCCTTTCAGTCTCCCTGCGGGGCAAGTGAAGCAAGATTCCTATCCTCTTTCGACCCACCTTGCATCAGGTCAACAATCATCGCAAACAGATGATTCCTGGTCTCAACTCTTACTCCGGCGCGAGTGATGTAGCGAATGACGATGTCGACACCTGCTCCTGCCGGCCTGAGATTCACCGACGGCATGGCGCTGAATTGCAGCGAGCCTTCTTCGTGCGTCACCCTCTTCCATTCCGCTTCCGCCATTTTTGCATCCCCTTCCGTTATCTTCACCGTCGCTTCGTAAATGCCCTTGAGAAGAGGATGGGTACTCGTGCCCGGAGGAACGCTCACCTTAATCTCATCCCACATCCACTGTCCAACAGTGGAGAAGTTGAAATACTTGCCGCGTATGGCATAGCCGTTCAAGAACGACACTCTTCTGCCCGTAGGATGGCCGTGGGCGGTCCAGTTTCCCGTCTCCAGAAGCCACGTGCGGAACAGCCCGAGCTGTACGACCTCGCCGCCGACACCATCAATCTCTACCCAGTCCCGGACTCTCACTCCGTTTGGTCCCATCAAAACGAACCAGCCGCAGAAGGCCAAGATGAAATCCTGAAAGACTACGGTCAGCCCTGCGGTCACCAGACCCAGGATCGTTGGCATCTGCCGCGGTACACCGAAAATGATCAGCAGAATTAGTAAGAGGCCGACCAGTTGCGTTCCCAGATTTAGTACCGTTCTTAACGTCTGCCTTTGGCGAGGATCACGAACGAACCTCTGCATTGCTACTTGGAGACCCCAGCCCGCCAGGATCACCAAAATGCAGATCGCCGCAAGCATCGCGAGAGACTGCAATATCAGGTGAATTACGATTTTTTGCTGTAACTGGACTTGGTCTCCCCATCGACCGTAGAGATCCACAAGCTGCTGCTGCGCTCCCACGCGATCATGGAGGATGCTCAGGATGTTCTGTTGAGCGCTTAACCGTTGCAGCCGCTCCATTCGTTCCGAAGGGGACTCTCCAGGAGCTTTGGCCTCAAGGGCAGCGGCCTCTGCCTTCATCCTTTCTTCATCGCCAGTGAGAGCGGCCACGTCGGCCTTGGCCAACTGTTGCGCCTGCGCAATCAATTCCTTCCTCTTGCGCAGGGAACGCCATGTGGATAGTTGCTGGGCGAACGTCGTGTACTGTTCGGCTGAAGCAACAGCAGTCTGCCCGTCGTCTTTGGACGCGTTTTCCCTGTACCGCATCATGGCGGCTTGACGCGCCGCCAATTCCTGCTGAAGCTTGACTCTCTGATCTCCGCTTTCGCGGGCGAGATCCTCTATCGAATCGGCCAGCTCGGCTTGGTCGAGGCCAAGTTGCTCCTTCGCAATCTCCAGATCGCTGGCGTTGGAAACTACACCTGCTTTCGTGCCCGCGCCTGCACTGAGGGACGCGATCCGAGCCTCATCGTTCTTGACGGTCTGCTGAAGTTCGTTCACCCTTTGCTGCAATGCCAAGGCCTTTCCGCTCAGAGTCGTTTTTGAAAGGGCTGCCTGCCTCAGGTACTGCGAGAACGCCTGGTCGACTTGGTGATCCGCAAGACGCTCCGCCTCCCTGGCAAGCTTCTTCTCCTCCGCCGACTGTGCCAAGGCCGCCAAAGTCGCCGCTGTCTGCCAAGGCCGTTGATCCACAACTCCGAGAGGCACATAGGCTCCCGTCCAGTTCCCCTTCCTGGCTTGCAGGAAAGGAAGGTATGCCATCACCCCGCGAGTCATAAACGCACCTGCCAGGGTGACGGCCAGCACAATTAGCATGACTAGAACAATCACCTTGCGGGACCGATTCATATGCACACCTTTCTTTTAAACCCCTGGTGGACTGTATCGCAAACGGGGGACAAACGGCAGATGACAGGCCGTCAAACCCATGGGAATCACGGCCGGAAAGCCACCCATCGAAACTGAGAACACTCGCCACAAAGAAGTCTCGTTGTTGGCGAAACCAGGTCGACTCATTGACCTGCGATCTGGTTCAGAGTGAAGGATGGTTATTGCGGCAAGTTCTGGAAAAGTAAGGTGCAGAATTGGTGGTCGGGGAGAGAGGATGAACCTCCGACCCCCTGGTCCCGAAACAAAGAATTTTAGCAAAGTTGTTGATTTTTCAATTCATGTGAGTGGTGCTTCAACTGCATAGACTCACCTAATTCTTGCTCGCCGTTCTCATTCATTTTCTTATGGGTGCCCCAGAGTGGGTGCCCAAGACTAGGGGATCACCGAAAGTCCGGTCGGCCATCAGTGCAGCCGGTGTTAGCGTATAGGTTTTTCGGATTGGTCGGCCCAACCTCCTGGGTCTTAGCTTGCTTCTTCAAATGTTGGAGATTCGGGTGCGGGGGTAAGGGGAGCCGAGTATTCGGTCTCCCCCGCTTCGCGCAAGGTCCGGAAGGGACCTTGTCGAGACTCATGTCGTTGATGGCTGCGGTTTCCTTATGCGGCAACCGGTTCACGCTTGCTGCCCAAAATCTCGGCTTCGGCTTGCAGCCAGTCCTCTAATTCGTATCCGTCTGCGTTTCCGCGCTGTTCGTACAATTGGTAAGCGCGGTATCGGATTTGTTCTTCTAGCCCGGTCGAGATCTGCATCTCGGTTGCCGAGCTGGCGGATTTTACGATGGTTTTCATTAGGGGAGTCCTCCTTTAAGACTCGATTTTGCATTTTGAAAATGAATTCTCTTGTATCTTTCTCTCTCTTTTCTTCTCTCACCGAGCGCTACGCCGCCAGTCCGAAACTGTGTTGCACCATCTCACGGGTAGTTGGCTACGAGAAAATCCCTGGTGATAGTTGAGTTATCTCCTTATTGTTCTGGTCGTAATCCTCCCACCCCCGGTTCCGGCGGCCTTTGTCTGCTACTCTTCAGCTCTCGCATTGCGGTGCAAGTCCCGATAACTTGGCGGTTAACCGGTAACTTGTGATGACCGTCAAGTGGGGGAACCGTGACGGTTCCTTTCTCGGAAGGGCGCAGGTCGTTCTGTTCTCCCCTGGCCCAAGGAACGTTCGATTCCCCCACTGACCGGATCAACAACTCCTCGGCATCAGTCACCCGCTAGCTCCAACTTGTTTTGCAACTCTTGGAACTTCTGCTGGGCCTTCTCGAACTCGAGGAACTTGTCCACCGTCTGCTTCATGTCCCCCGAGCGGTCAGCAATCGTAGTCAAGTGATCTCGGTATTCTGAGACGAAGAGACGATTTTGATTCTCACCCAGGTGCACGATGGCTGCCTGGGTGCTAGCTGCCACCTGCGCCGCGTGAGAAGTTACCTCGGTGATCGCCAGCTGCTGCCAGGGAAGTACGGCGTAACGTATCTGCTGCAGCTCGGCAGTGCGTTCTCCCACCGCGTTGATGTGACCCTTGACTCTCTCCAAGCAAAAAGCATGGCTTTGCCAGCTATATCGGGGGCTCCGGGCGAAGGTTCCCAGGGTGTCTGCATGGAGCGTTAGCTCTGCCGTTTCCTTCTTGATCTCGGCGAGGAGTGCTGATGCCCGCCTCGACGAGTAGGCCGATGAGTCAGGTGGCGGGGCCGGCGGAGAAGCAAAGACCGGTCCCGTCCCAAGAAGCGCGACCGCTGCAAAAGCAACGATCATCCGTTTCAAGTTAGTTCGCATTTTCGATTTCTCCAGTTTTGGTTTTTTCTGACGCGGGCTGGACAACGAAGTTCCCTTACAATTGATTTACCAGCCCGCATGTCAGTGTCGCTTCAACTTTCAGGGGTGAGCATAGAAGGGAAAGCGACGGGCGGCTATCCCGCCGGGAGGGTATTTTGAGGCTCAAATTTAGCTATGGGCACACGGGAGCGGGAAGGGGGACAGCATGCGACCTTGGAAGGCGAAGATGGCGGAGCTATGTGAGACTTCAGCGCACTTAGGGCCTATTGCTCCTCACCCGAAGCCCCCAAAGAATATTTCTGAGACTGGCATGAGTGAACCATCCGAAGAATCCCCCTTCCTTGATTACTTCTCGCTGGCATATACAGGAACGCGTGTCGAGGAAGACTTCAAGTTAGCTCCCGAAGCAACGGTTTCCATTTCGTCAGACTTGAACGCAGTGTCTAGAGCCTTGGCGAGTGCTTCAGTCAAATCATTCGACCACAGTACTGATGTACCGACGCGTCCCTTGCCTCGTTCGAGCATCTTTAACCATAAGGAGCCGTTCTCGACGCGTGCGGAGCAAAACAGACTCGCGGGGGATCCTACAAGCCAGTCCAACAGCGGAAAGGCCGTTCAGTCCGGCAGGTGGTACTGGCTGCGTACGAGGTCGAGCTGTGTTCAGGACACCTGATTGCAAGCATCCCGATAAGACTGCGCCACTCGGCAATGTCACCCTCGACGGTTCAGCGATTGCAGCAGTTGAAGCGATTCTCGTTTTTCCCCCACCAGAAGAACCATGACTGGTCTGACGCCCATGTCTTTTTTCCTTCCCATTGACGAGAATTAGAGAACTCAAGCGGCTTCGAAGTGCCGCTGCCACTTGTGCCCCAGCAAAGCATTTCGGATGGTCTGTTGAAGGTCCCCAGGAATAGGTGGGTACGCCAAGTAGTCAAATACCCCGCCGCAGATCGCTGTTAGGTATTCCGGCCAGTCGCCTGTCCGCGAAACAACAATTACTGGCACTCTTGGGTCAGAATGGCCCACCAATTTCACGATATCCTGGTACTTGCCATCGTCCGGGCAGTCATTGCAGAGCACAATGAAAACCTCATGCCCGGCCAGAGCCGTCCCGCTCTCGGCCACGGTAGAAGCAAAGACGGGTGCAAGCCCGCATTGCCGAAGGATTTCGGCAAGCTTTCGACGAACTTCGTTATCTGAACTTACAACCAATCCGGTGGGGAGTTGCAACATCAGCCCCCTCCGTTCAAGTTGGGCAAAGGCACATTCGGACTTCTCCCCATCCGCGTCCCAGGTTTCCACAGGGTCATGCGGTGCAGCTGTTTGGTCGAGCTGAATCATGTGTTTCGTACCTCCTGTTACGTCTGCCCGCATAGCAGAGTCACCCTACCGGTCTGTCGTGTTGAGGGCGTGCACAAGGAGAAAAAGAGATAGAGCTAGACATGGCGATAGAGCCTCTCTTGGCAATGCCCTAGATTGATGGATGAGAGCGGTTGATGTCTATCCCAACTGGAGTGTATTCGGGGCCTGAAATTTAGCTATGCTCGCAGAAGAAAAGGGGCCCCGCTTCTATCGGCTGTCCGCCATATCGCGAAGCACTGGGATTTCGTCCCTTTCGAGCCAACGTTTGTCGGCGCGCAAGCAGAAGCGCCCTATAAACCCCATTTAACTAATAATTCCTTTGCGTACTGCATAGAGAATGAGCTCGGCAGGATTGTGGAGGTTCAGTTTCTCCAGGATATGACTGCGATGAGTCTCGACGGTGTAGGGACTGATGTTGAGAGCTGTTGCTACTTCTTTGTTGGCCTTCCCTTCAGCCAGGAGTTGCAGGATCTCCCGCTCACGGCTCGTAAGCAAGTCGTAGCTATCGACCGCTCCTCTTTGCTTGAGAACGCGAACATAGTCCTCAGCTAGAATGCGGCTCACCTTAGGACTAAAAAATGACTTATTTTGCGAAACCGCCAAGATCGCACTGATCAGATCGGCCGCAGCTGAGTCCTTGAGCAAATAGCCTCGGGCTCCGGCCTTCAAAGCACGCATCACATACGACTCGTCGGCGTGCATACTGAGGATAACTACCGCCGTGGCCGGACGCTGAGTCACGATCGTTCTGGTAGCCTCGATGCCGTTCAGAACAGGCATGCCCACGTCCATCACCACCACATCTGGGCTGAGTAAGGCGGCGAGTTCAACAGTTTCACGTCCGTTCTCACTTTCGCCGACAACCTCCAGGTTGGGTTGGCGCTCAAGCAAAGCGCGCAACCCTGTGCGCATAACAGTGTGATCGTCGGCCAACACAATCCGCAGCTTCCTCATGAACTCAATTCTCCAGATCGGCGGATGCGCTCGGGAGCGGCAGATCGACTCGAAGGCGTGTGCCTCGCGTCGGATCTGAGTCCACTTTTAACTGGCCGCCTAACTGACTCACTCGCTCGTTAATGCCAACTAATCCCAAACCGCGCACACGGCTTGCATCAAAACCCTTCCCGTCATCTTCGATGCTGACTCGGAGGTGATTCGGCTCCTGGCGCACAACAATCCGGACGTTCTTCGCGTATGCGTGTTTGGAGCAATTATTCAAAGCTTCTTGTACGATTCTGTAAACGCACGTCCTATGCTCTTCTGGCAAGTTGTCCGAAACATTCTCTTCCAACGTATCAACAAGCATACCCGTGCGCTTGGAGACTTCGCGCGCCTGCCACTCAAGCGCCGCGACGAGACCAAGGTCATCTAACATCGAAGGGCGCAGTAACAGGGCCATATTGCGTACTTCGTTGACGCAGTTTTCCGCAAGCATCTTGATGTTCTGAAGGCCCTGCCGAAAGACGCCTGCTTCGCTGGACATCTCTGTCAAGTTGTCAACATCCACAAGTAGGGCGCTTAAAGATTGACCAACTTCATCATGAAGTTCCCGGGAAATGGCACGTCGTTCCTGCTCCTCGGCGTCGACGAGACGCTTTGACAGTTCTTTCAGGTCGCGCTGTGCTTGCAGGCTCTCGTGGTATTTCTCCTCGACCCGTTTCTCGAGTCGCCCAGCGTACATGATGGTTGTGGCGGCCAGAATCAATCCGAGGCTGACAACAATCGTGGCAACCACCAGCAAGCGGCGTCGAAACTGCGCAAACACTTCCGCGATCCTTCGGTCGGCTTCCTTCAGCTCTTCGTCATTCACCGCGCTAACTTCCTTCGTAATCGCCAGGATCGCCCCGTGCTGCGAGAGCACATCGCGACGTAGCACGGAATTGCCTAGTTCTTTCTTCTCCTTCGCACCTAATGCGAAAATGGGATCAATCGTCGACCAGTAATTTTGCAGTTCCACAGCGAGAGTGTGAAATGGCTCCCTTTTACCTGTAGGCAGAGACTCAATACATGCTTTCAATGCTGCGGCGGTCTCCTCGTGAATAGATTGAAGCTCAGTCCTGAGCATTTCCTGTGCGTGCGGGTCTGATTCGATCAGGGTGTAGTCCCGCATAATGTTACCCGACTCGTACAGGCGGGCTCGAACCTGTTCGAGCGTACGTTCGCGATAGAAAAAGGCTTGCCGAATCTGAATATTGTTGGCCTCGAACGCTCCCAGAGTGTGCAGCGAATCGATGCATATGATCGCCATCAGAATTAGCAATGCTCCGAAACCGGCAAACAATATCGCGCGAGACCCCAATCGCAGTGGGCTTTGGACCGGGGAGGCTGCCAGAGTATCGGGTTTTTTCTCAGTCATTTTGCTCGCCATCCTGTCCGGTAGTTTACTCAGCGTTGTTGTTGCGAGAAAGCTTCTTCGCGTAGCATGGGGCCAGATAAAGTGAATGGAACCGGGAGCATGAGCATCTGTTGGGTTCGCAAGTCCACATTCATGAAAGTTGTCCTGCGAGCGCAACTCGCCGCTCGCTTGTGTGTGATGCAATGTTATCGACAATTACTCAACGAGTGGTTCTTCTTCCACACCGACCCGAACGTCCTATGCGGCTGGTACTTCTGCCAGCCCCTCCGGTGGCCGGGATCCTCATCTGGCGAGCCGCGCTAGAAATGGCCCCAGCACAGCCATCAGCAGCACATAGGCGGCTGAGAGCGGCCCGAGATTTGGCTCTATCGAGACGCCCAGACCCGCAATGACAATTGAGAACTCACCACGTGCCACGAGTTCCGTGCCCGCCCGCAAGCGTCCTCGATGGTCTATTCCTGCGCGACGAGCGGCCCAGTACCCACTCAGCACCTTCGTAAGGGTCGTCACCACTCCTAGTCCCAGAGCGAATGGCAGCGCCGGGACGAGGCTTGCGGGGTCAACTTCTAGCCCAAAGAAGAAAAAGAATATTGCGGCGAACAGGTCTCGCAGTGGACTGACAAGACGACGCGACTGCTCGGCAACCGAGCCAGACAGCGCAATGCCGACCAGAAATGCTCCGATTGCTGCCGACACTTGGAATCGCTGCGCAACACCAGCCACCAGCAGCACAGTCCCGAAGATCGTCAGCAGAATGATTTCGTCGGATTCGTGAGCGACAAATTGGCTTAGCTGATGCCCATACCGTACCGCCGCAAAGAGCACAACAAAGACCACCACAATTGCAATTGCGACCGAGAGAGCAATTGTTGCAGTCCCCCCGCCACGAAGCAGCACACCGACAAGCGGCAGGTACACAGCCATTGCCAAATCTTCCTGCACCAGCACCGACAGGACCAAAGGCGTCTCTGGGTTCTCCATTCGCCGGAGTTCGTGTAGCACCTTCGCAATCACGCCAGAGGACGAAATGTACGTAACGCCGCCCAGCAAGACGGCAGCCAGCCGATGCCATCCGAAGAGAAGTCCAGCTATGAGACCCGGCGTGAAGTTCAATACAAAGTCCGCGACACCCGCCGGGAGCCCGGTTCGCAGACTCTCCTTCAATTCATCCCCGCTGTACTCTAGCCCCAACATAAACAGGAGCAATAGCACGCCAATCTCTGCCCCCATGCGAACAAAGCTTTCACTGAGGCTAAGAGGCGCTAGACCGCCATTGCCGAAGGCGAGGCCAGCCAAAAGATACAAGGGGATCGCCGAGAAACCCCAGTGGCTGGCAAGCCGAGCCAGCACAGCAAGACCAACGATGACCAGACCCAGTTCGATAAACACAAACGACACGTCGTGCGTGACGGCGACCATAGTCGAATATAAGTATCACGTCTCGCTCGTGTTCGGGGCGGCAGTCGGCGGCTGTTCCTTCCCCGAATCAAGTGGTCACACTCGGTCATCGAAAAGAGAAGGCAATGGAGTTGAACAATGAGGCACCTAAAAAAGCTGGAAGAGAAAATCTCGGGTTGGCCACACATATCATGCTCACCTGCATCGCTTTGGCGGGACGGAATTCAGCTTCAGAAGCGCAGGAGTCGGACACGTCCATACTGGCGGCATCGTTGACATACCCTTCCTGCGCCGAGTTCGCGATGCGCTCTTGGCCGAAGGTCTTGCCGAGAGCACCGCTGGGCTCCCAATTCAGGCTGGATTATTTTTCATCTCCGCAATGAAGAAGACGTGAAGTACGCCCTCTGGCTCATGCGGCTCTCATATCTCCGATACGCGCTGAAGACGCCGAGTGATCCTCGCGGCTGAAAGGATCAAAGAACTCGCACCGCAGTTGTTGCCCACCAAGGACGTTGAAATCGGAGGCTGGACAGTCCGGCTCCTTCCTCGGCGGATTCTTTCATTCCACGTGGTACAAAAATCGCCAGTCACGTGTTCTTTCGGGCTAAATTATCCTCTCCAGTGCGAGCATGTGCCCCGGGAACCGGTTCCCCTTATTTGACAACCAAGCGTCAGCTTGGACTACAATCAGTCAAGCGGGTTTCCCGTGAATCCCTGGCTCAAACTCGTCGGAGTGCTGCTGATTGCGGGGATTGTTGTTGCCGTCGTCTCGCCTGATTTTGACCCGCAGCCCACAGTAGCACGCGTCTCTCGAGCTACGCAAAGACCTCATGTAGTTGCGTTCGGTGCCGTCACCGCGACAAACAAAAGTTGGGTGCAGCACTCTACACCTTCGCCGCTTGCGGTTTTGGTCCCTGGCTCCGAGAATTATCACGCCGACCTCATCGCTCTCAATTGCACCCGCCTCTGTTAGACCAGCCCAGTTTCACCACGTCCTTAGTCATTGACAAACTCTGACCGTTGACGAACGGGAGTGGTCGGCCCAGTTCGCCAACACTTTCTGCCGTCTGGAATACCAGTGGCATTCTTATGGAGGCAAAATGAATCGCAGACGTTACTACACCATATCAGCGTTTGCGGCCGTCATACTGTCGCTTTCAGCCCATGCTCAACGATTGGATGGGTCATTAAGTGGCACCGTAGAGGATCCCTCGGGCGCCGTGGTAAGTGAAGCGACGGTCACAGCCACAAACCAGTTAACTGGCGTGAAGCAATCGGCGTCGACAACCAACGCCGGAAACTATGCATTTCCTAATTTGCTTATCGGGATGTACACAGTGGAGGTGGAAGCACCTGGTTTTTTGAAGTACACCCGCAAAGATGTCGACGTATTACCTAACCAAGCAATCACGGCCAATGCCAGATTAGCAGTAGCAGCGACGGGAACGATTGTCGAGGTGGTCAGCGGTTCTGAAGTTGTCCAGACCACTACATCACAGCTCTCACATGACTTCGGCGCGCGTGCGGTCACGGATCTACCAAGTCCAGGCCTAGGGGGTGGTCCTCTGAACCTCGCTTTGCTGGCGCCTAATACCACTACTCAAGGCGCAGGCGTACTGGGTGAAGGTGGCTCCATTGGCGGTGCCCGTCCTCGGCTGAACAGCTTCAACATTGACGGAGTGGACGACAATCGCGTTGACGTCACCGGTCACACCTCGGAAGTCATCCCCGAAGCGGTCGCCGATTTCAATCTCGTGACCAACATGTTCAGCGCCGAACTGGGCCACTCGGCCGGAGGTCAGTTCAACATTGTGACCAAGTCCGGCACCAACAATTGGCACGGCTCGTTCTGGGAGTTCAACAACAACCGCAACTTCAACGCTATGGACAATCTGGAGGGGGCCTCAGGTTTGACCTCTCCGCGCCGGGTTGACCGGAATCGAACGGGATTGGACATTGGCGGCCCGCTCATCAAGGACCGACTGTTCATTTATGGTGCTTACCAGTTCTCGAATGTCGGGCTGGCGGTGGCGGCAGTGCAGCAGCTTGCTCCCACAGCCGCAGGTCTGGCGCAGCTGAACAGCATGGCAGCCAACGACAGCGTGCGCAGCATCCTGAGTCAGTTCCCAACGGCGCCGGTAGCTGATAAGACTCCGGAGACCGTCAATGGGGTGTTAATTCCGATTGGCGCGTTTCAGCCGGCGGCGCCCAGCTACCTTAACCAGCACGACTTCAACATCAATAGCGATCTGAACGTGGGGCGTCATCAGCTTCGGGGGCGCTTCCTGTACGACCGGCAGCGTTCACCCAACGTCAACCCGGATACTCCGCTGGCGCAGTTCACGGGTTCACTCAGCGCGGATAGCCGCAAGATCATCCTTACCGATGCCTGGGCGATCAGCGACCGTGTGATCAATGACTTCCGCGTATCGTATTCTCGTTTTGTGCAGGCCTTTACGGTACCGGCTGAATTCGCGAATTTCCCCAATGCCGAAATAGACGACCTCGGTTTGAACATCGGCCCTGAGGGGAACTCTCCGCAGAGCTACACCCAAAACAATTACCAGGTCCTGAACAACATCAGCATCGTCAAAGGCGCGCATACCATCAAGTTCGGCCCGGAATACCGCCGATGGATCGCTCCCACCAACTTCCTGCCTCGGGAGCGAGGCGAATGGGACTATCCCAACCTTCAGAGGCTAATTAATGATCAGGTTCCCGACGGGTTTAACCGGGCCCTTCGCGGCGTGGGTACCGGATTCTTCGACGGCAACCAGCACGCGATATACGGCTTCATTCAGGATGACTGGAAAGTCGCGCCCCGTCTGACTCTTAACCTGGGTCTGCGCTACGAATGGACAAGCAACCCGGCTGATGTGAGGAAGCAGACTTTGAATGCGATCTCTACTCTGCCCCGGGTGTACGAATTCCGGGAACCAACAACGGATACGAACAATCTGATGCCGCGAGTTGGTTTTGCCTGGGATCCCACGGGCGAGGGCAGGTGGGCAGTCCGGGGTGGGTTTGGCGTGTCATTCGACGTAACGCCACAAAATTTCCCAGTGTTGTCACTGCCGCCGCAACTGCAAATCCAGCAAGACCCAGACATCACATGCGGCCTGCCTAATCCGCCCTCCTGGTGTGCTTCCGGCACGGGCTTCCTTGCAGGAGGAGGTTTGGTGAACGCGACTCCCACCACTCAGGCAGAGGCCCGGCTACTAAGCCAGGGCATCATTCTTGATCAGGTCCAGCCGAAGGTACTGACCTGGACGCTGGGCGTGCAGCGGGAAATCATGAAAGATACCAGCCTCGAACTGCGGTATTTGGGCACACGCGCAACCCAATTGCTGGTCCAGGCGCGCACTAACACAATCAGTGCGTTCGCGGCTGGGCTAAAGCCTTTGCCAACGTTCTTCGATCCGAGCCAAGTCCCGGCAACGATCGTAGGCGGACCGCGTCTCACCGATTTCAAGAATTTCGATCCGTTCATACATCCCGAGTTCAGTTTGATGACGGCGTTTCCACCCATCGGCTCCAGCTCCTATCACGCGGGCTCGGTGGACTTGAACCGTCGCTTCGCACGCGGGCTCATGCTGCGCGCCAACTACACTTGGGCGCACAACATCGACGATGCCACCAACGAGTTGTTCAGTAGCGTCGTGAATCCACGCCGTCCGCTCGACTGGATGAACCTGGCGCTCGATCGGGCCAACTCCGCGCTGGACGTCCGCCACAAGTTCGCTCTGTCGTGGATTTATGAATTCCCGAACATGGCCACCGACAGCGGGTTCCTCAAGACCCTGATCCACGGATGGCAATGGAATGGAACCTATATCGCACAGAGCGGGCAGCCGCTTTCCCTGCTCGCCAACGCCGACTCGAACGCCAATGCCGATGGCGCAGCCGACCGCGCCATTCTCAACCCAGGCGGAACCGCCAACCTGGGCACGGCCGTGAACTACGTTTGTGCCGGGCCGGGCGGTGCCACCAGCGTCGCCTCGTTTGACCCGGGGTGCGTCGGGGGAAATGGCAACGTCGCGGGTTACGTGGCGAAAAATCCCAATGCGCGTTACGTGCAAGCCGAACTGGGGGCTAACCCCACTTTGGGGCGTAATAGCTTTGTAAGTCCGGGCATCAACATATGGAACATGGGGATGTTCAAGAACACCAAGCTGACCGAACGAGCGACCCTCCAGTTCCGGGCGGATGCCTTCAACGTTTTCAACCATTACAACTTTTCCCTCGCTCAGCCCACCGTCTTTCAGACCGGTGTGCTGATTGGTACGGTAAATAATGCCCTGAGCACTACCTACTCGAACGTCACCTCTGACCTGTTCCTGAATCCGAAGCAGTTCACGGGAGGCAAGCGCGAGATGCAACTAGGCGTGAAGCTGATCTGGTAGCGCCGGCAAACTTGCCGGGGGCTCGCAAGGGCCCCCGCGATACGCCCCGTCAATTTAGAAGGAGAATTCTCTGGTTAACAAGATCACGGCGATGGCTAGAAAACCCACCGATAGAAATCCTGCTTTACCGAAGGCAAAATGGAGAATTCTGCTTGTCGGCGACAACCCGAGTAACCAGAAGGTGCGAGCAACAATTCTCGAGCAACAGGCCTATGCGGTGGATACGGTTCGGGATGCCGAAGAAGCCCGCGCTCGCTGGCAGCCAAACTTTTACGATTTGGTGCTGGTAGACGTCGAAACGAATCCGTGGGCCGGAATCAAGTTTTGCCAAGAAATTGGCAAGGTAGCGGGTCCTCAGCAGCAAGTGGCCCTTTTGGTCGGCTACCGCGCTCCTGCGGCTACGGTTTCCGCCATCACCTTGATTCCGAAAGATGAAGATCCCAAGTACTTTGTGGATCGGATCAGAAGGCTTCTCAGAGAAGTTGCATAGAAAAGAGGAGTTGCCTAAATGCTTGTTTAATGCCGAGTCCTACCTCCGGCACTACTGATCGGAGATGAATCTACATTAGCTTCACTAAGAACTAAACGCTCACCAACGAAACAGGGCCCGAAGGCGAATGCGCAATCAAAATCGTACCAAGCTGATGGTCGCCATCGTGCTATTGCTGCTGGCGGTTGTCCTTTTGCTCTGCGATTACAGGCAGCAAAAGAGTGTGCCGACGACAGCAGGTGAACAGCTCGCAGAAGCGCCCACCGGGACGGTCGACTCGCCAGGGACCGGCCACGATGCGTGCTGCCTGTGGTGGATGTTCTCCTCGTGCTGTTCGCCGCCGTGGTGCAGGCAAACCCTTCAAGCGTGAGCGCTTCCAAAAGCAGCGCTCGGCAGTTAACGACATTGCGCGAAAAACCTTTGGTAAGCTATTTGCTTTCACGCAATGTAAACTCGCTCTCGTCAAGCGGGAGTTTTGCCCTCGTGCCAGGTGTCTAGCGATGCATTGATCCTGCGAATACTTCACTTCGCCCTGAGCAGGAGAACGGGCACGCTGATACTATGCTGGACTCGACTGGCTGTGGCGCCGAGAACTATGTCGGCTATTAGGCGATGACCGTGTGTACTCATGGCCACTAGGTCACAACCCTTCTGCTGAACCCATTTGACGATTTCCGTAACCGGTTCGCCGTACGCCAGTTCGGCCTCTGTGGGAATGCCCATTGATTGAAACTCTGCACGGACTTGTGCCAAATACGCAGTGTCTTCGGCGATTTCCGGACTGACCGCGTCCGGGCCATAGGTTCTTGCGGCCCATCCATCGGCCACATGAAGCAACACCAAATGGCTCTTCGCAAGCTCCGCGAGCTGTTTGACGTGTTCGATAATCGCCCGGTCAGTCGGCGTGCCGTCCAACGTCACCAGAATGGTGTCGTACATGTTGTTCCGCTTCTGTCATCTGGCGTCATCCGCCGACGATGACCTGCCACGCAGCTTTAAGCGAGTCCGGCAAGCCGGAAATGTCCATTGTGGTGATCAGAATAGCACTGGCCCAACCGGCAATCAGTAGAAACCAACCGTTCTTCCAAGTCCCCATTCGTTTGCGGGAACTCGTGAAGTGCAGGAGTGGGAACATGGCAAACGGAAGCTGCAGCGCTAGCACCACTTGACTGAGGGTCAGCAGATCGGTAACGCTGCTCTCGCCTCGCAGGCCGACAATGAAGACCGCCGGCAGGATGGCTAGCGTCCGGGTGATGAGCCGCCGCACCCACGGTTTGATTCGCCAATGCATGAAGCCTTCCATCACGACTTGCCCGGCGAGCGTGCCCGTGATGGTGCTGCTCTGGCCGCTCGCCAGGAGCGCCACCGCAAACAGAGTGCTCGCAACAGCCGTCCCCAACAACGGCGCCAGTGTCAAATAAGCGATCCGGATCCAATCACTGTCGCCGCTGAACTTGACCACTTGCCCGCCGGATAGGGTCACGCTTTCCTTCCCAAAGAACACCATCGCCGCGAGCACCAGAATCGCCGCGTTGACGAAGAAGGCGATGGTCAGGGCTGCAATGGAGTCGATGGTGTTGAATTGGATCGCGCGCCGCATGGACGGTTCGTCCTTCTGCAGCTTGCGGCTCTGTACGAGGGCTGAATGCAGGTACAGGTTGTGGGGCATCACGGTCGCGCCGATGATACCGATGGCGACGTATAACATCCCCGCTTGACGAAAGTGCGGTGTAGCCAGTGCCCGTCCCATTTCCAGAAAGCTAGGTTGGGTCTGCGGAAGAATGAAAATCTCGATGAAGTAGCACACGCCGATTGTCACTATCAGCAGCAGGACTACGGCCTCGATGGTGCGCATCCCAAAACGTTGCAAGGCCAAGAGTAGTAGCACGTCCAAGCCCGTGATGATAACCGCCCACAGCAGCGGGATATGGAACATCAAGTTGAGGGCTACGGCACTCCCGAGCACCTCCGCCAAGTCACAGGCACCAATTGCGACTTCGCTCGTCAGCCAGTTGGGCCAACGGGTCCACTTGGGATACCAGTCGCGGCAGCATTGGGCGAGATCCTTCCCGGTCACCACGCCCAATCGGGCGGATATTATCTGCATGAAGATGGCCATCAGGCTGGCTAGGGCGACCACCCACAAGAGCCCGTACTTGAACTGAGCACCGCCTTGAAGGTCCGTCCCCCAATTGCCGGGATCCATGTAGCCGACGCTGACCAGAATCGCCGGGCCAACGAAAGCCCGCCAGTGCTCCCAGAAGCCGGCCTGATAATGCGGCACCTCGACGGAACTGTGCACCCCCTCCAAAGACAGGTGGCTGGGGTGGGCGGCCCCGGTCCCAGCAGGTGGTTTGCGACCATGCTTGGCCGCCTCTTTCCGATCAAGTGCTGAGTCATCCATATCGAACCCCGAAATCCAGTTCTACGCCGTAAGCCTACATATTTTTATTTGATTCGCACGCTCCGCAGCATTTGCTCGAACGCCGGCGCCATTCGTCCGAAATCCTTATCGGGCGAGATGAATACAAGGTACAGGACAGAATTATCCCGCCGCTTCAGGGTTACGAGCCAATCGCGTTCTCGGACTGGGCTGTTCGGTCCCGGCACCGGCGAATGCCCGACGAGGTATACCGACTTTCCGCGCGCCCCGTTTACTCGAATGTCTTTGGCGTCGCCGCTGACCCGCAAGCCAGGGTTCGACCTGTGTAAGGAGTCGAGCAAATCCCTAGTAATCCTATCGAGCGACTCCCCGTCCGACTCGGGACGAACGCCGCTGACGATCACTCCATAGGCGATGGCGTTCTCCGCCACGCCCGCAGGAGGCGCAATGGTTACGGCTGAGCTGGCGTCGCCGAACACCTGCCAGTTGTCCGGGTACGAGACCTGGTACGCATTGTGATCAAAGACACGAAACCGGCCGCTGGACATGACATCCTGGAGATTGATGTTGCCGATCTGCGACTGCTGCTGCGGCGCCGGCTCCCGCTCCGGCGTCTGCTTTTGTTGCTGCGCCACCTGCTGCGAGGTCAGTGGATTCATCTTTGCCACCTCGGACCTGATCTGCTCGAACGCGGGGCTGTCTTTCCTGTAATTTTTCTTCGGGAACTTGTTGATGGCCTTGCTTACGCTTTCTACCCGATTTCCGGGATTAGGGTGGTCGCTCAGGAACTGTGGGCCCCCGGACCCGCCTTCCTTCTCCAGCTTGGCAAAGAACTCGGCCATCTCGTAAGGGTTGTAACCCGCGTCGTACATGATTTGTGATCCCAGGAGGTCGGCCTCGCGCTCGGCGTCGCGCGAGTATTTCAGAAACAGGGATTGCGCCCCGATGGAAGCGCCTAATTGCGCCAGCTGACCTGCCGTGCTCTGGCCGATCGCCGCCCCCAGAACGGCGAGTGGGAGCTGTGCCATGGCGGCCTTGCTGGCCTGTTCGGTGGAATGACGCAGCACTACGTGCGAGATCTCATGCGCCATCACCCCGGCCAGTTGGGCTTCGTCATCCGCGGCCCCGATGGTCCCGACGTTCACGTACACTGGACCGCCGGGCAGGGCGAACGCGTTGATTTCCTTTATGTTCACCACGTGAAACGAAAAAGGCCACTGGTTCGGGCCGGGCGCGTGAGCCGCCAACTCCTGCCCCAGCCGCTGGACATATCTTGTGACCGGACTCGAGTCGGGAAGCACCGGCATCTGGCGGCTCACTTCTTTCTGCGCCTGCTTGCCGATTTCAACGTCCTGTTCAGGCGAGTATTGGTTAAACGCTCCTGGCTGAACCCCGAGGCGACCAGTCGGCGCCTCGACAATGTGGCGGGAGGCACAAGCCGAGCTGAGAGCGAGGAGGGTACCTAGCAACAGCACCCCCGCGGATTTAACGCATCGTTTTATCAGTAGGTCACCAAGCATCTAACCAGCCAAGGCGACTGCGCACGGCGTACGGACTTTCGTCGTACTGGTCCTTTCCTCTTTCGGACTGCTAAGAGAACTCTCATGCTGACCTGCTGTCTCGGGGATTAGGCTGTCCGATTTTGACCAGCCGAGCCGCCGGCTGGGAGTTCCAACGAGCGTGTGGGCGATAACCTCTTCGCAACCCGCCGACAAACGAGCCGACCACAATCGAAGCCCTAGCTATGTTTTCAATCTTTATCATTCCCCCCAGTCTCACGTCCTTGAGCCAGTGGAGACCGCTGCTGATTGCACATCCGCATTGGGAGCAGTCAGGATTCCCGCCGAAGATGCACGGCTCAACCCGGGTCGCGAGGTCCGCGGAATAGTTTGTCGACATTCTGGCGAACATGCATTCCTCCGGGCTGGTAGGGGGGACACGAATAGCCTGAGAAATGCCGCTGTTGGCCAGGAGCTTCGGATATCGCGCCCGCAATGCCGGCAGCTCGGCAGCCACCCTCTCGCGCTCTCCGGGACTCAACATTTCAGGGCTATGTTCATCCTTCTGAGGTGTGTATAGACTGATCCAGATGCGAACTATCTCAGGACGTGCGTTCCAAAAGGAAATGTATTCTTCAATGTACCCGGGGCGCTCAAGCATGGGCCGGGTAATTGTCCCGTGCATGTTTACCCGACATCCGGCAATGTTCTTCAGGATGCGGTCGTAGGTCGCTGGCTTACGGCGCACGTCATGATGTTCCGGGAGACCATCCACAGAGATTGTTACTCTTACTCTTGGAATACTCATCCACTCCACGGGGATCGGGATAACAGCGCTGGTGACCACCATGGTGTGGACTCTCATACTGCTTAACATCGGCAGTACTCGACTCAATTCACGATGGCGAACCAAAGGCTCGCCGCCCACCAGAGAAACATGCAGAGGACGATGCTGCCGAACGAGATGCACGATGCCATCCACCAGGTCGTTGCCCCGGTAGTCGCTCAAGCTTCGCAAGTTGACCGAGCCGCCCAGATGCATTTCGCCATATGCATAGCAACCTGGGCAACTGAGCGGGCATTCACGCGTGATTTCGATAGACATCATGGGAGCGCTGCCAGCAAGAATCGATTTCCACGCCGCGAGCACTTCCAGAATTTTCAGTCCTTGTCTGCTCTGACTTTGGCTCACAAAGTTCCCTTCTATTGATGTGATTCTCCGTTGAAGGCGGCTGGACGATCACTCACCTTGCGTGTCATTGGCTACCGGAGCGCACACTCCGCCGTAATGTTTCAGCAGTTCGATGGCAATCTTTCTGCACGCTGGGTTCGCATGGACCATTAGGAGCACAGCCCCGTCATCAAACCAGTCGCTGTAAAAGGCGGCGAGGTGACTCGACAGGCCAACTCCAAGAAAGAATTCGCGGACAGCAGGCGCGTGTCCCTCCAATACGCCAACTGCGGAAATATCGGCATCTGCAAAGCCGCTTCGCAATAGCGCTGCAATTGCGCTCGCAGCACAAAACGGTTCGCAGAAGATGCCGGTGATTAAGCTTGGCGATTTGCTACGCCACTCTGCAGACATGCGCGTGCTCCCGCAACATTTTGGGTTAAGGTTGGAGCGTGAAAGAGAGCGAAAGCGCTTCAGCAGAGAAGGGTACAGTTAGAGGAAAGCACGTCTATAGCCCGCGAAAATTGCGACTCCTTGTTGCACAAATACACGGCCGCAGACGAGAGGAAGGGGGCGAGAGGGGAAATCGCGGCGACCCAAACCAGCGCTGTCAGGTGAGGAGCACGTTTACCAACCGTGCAGGGAAGCTCATCCAGCGCAGGAGTAATCAAAACGGACAATACGGCAGCCGCCGCCAAAATCACCAACGCGCATTTGATTGGTCCTTGCACGCGTGTCCCGTTACTTAATCAGATGCACACTCTACCCCCGCCGCTGCATAGGCGTCCAACCAGATTTAGGGCTTTATTGTCGGCGGCCTTGGAACCTGTAGTCATGTCGTTGTTTACGTGACATCACCATTGCACCAACAATCATCCGAAGGGCAGCACTATCATGCAGATCGACAGCCATCTTCTTGATCGCGTCGGTCCTTCCTTTCTTGTCTGGAAGCGGACAGTAGCCCTCCTCATAAATGGCTGGGTAAGTGTGGTCCCACGAGATTTCCACAGCGAGGCAAAAACTCTTAGACCGATTGCAGTTTTTATTGGTAAACTTAATTCGTTCGACGTTGCCGCAAGCCATGAAAAGGAAATTTGTCCGGATACTATTCGTGGTTCTCGCCACCTTTGCGGTGTTTTCGTTCGCCTACCCTGACGACCTCTCGGACGACGACTCTTCGTGCACCCAAATTGAGATGCTGCACGTGTCACCCGTAAGAATCCCGAGTCACCGGGATCAGCAGGGGCTTGCTGTGGACTCCCCGAGGCTCTTCGCCGCGAACCAAAGTACGTGCTCTCTAAGTTCTTCCGAGAGAACAACCCCTCCAACACTGCTATCTCTCGCCGCTTGTGTTCTCCGTTGCTGAGACTCATCAGACCTCAAATTTAAGTTGCCAGAGCCGCAGGGATTAGCTCCCCCGCGTCGGCTAGGTTTGGCCGGAAAGTCTCACTTGCAATCTGGAGGTGTGTCATGCAGGTCCCACAAGCCAGGAATCAATCCGCTTGGAAGCAGGTTTACCAAGACGCACTGTTTGACCAATAGGCGATCGTTCCTCGAGGAGGCAACATGAGCGGGATGAGAGTTGAACTTCCCTGTAAGGACTGCGGCAACGTCTTCTCGATATTCGTCAGGGAAGCCGCCGAGCACAAGGGAAAAATTACGTTGCCCAGCTTGCGGCCAAGTTCACGAGTACAACTTAGCTGACATCAGTAAAGTTGCTGCCTGGACTCACTGAGCAGGTCGTGACGAGCTTGGCGAGATTCGAGTCTGCCCGCATCCCTAGAGATTTGCAGGATGCGCGAATCGAACCCGCCAAACCACTGGCCAGAGGTTGGAGTTGGAATGCTCCAGTACGAGATAAAACCGGCCACCACGCACGTCAGCCTTGTCACCGGATGGTTACTTACGATCGGAGGAATCATCGGCTTAGTGCTCCCTATTTTGCCAGGCTTGCCTTTTCTCCTGCTCGGGCTGGCGATTTTAAGCAAGCGTTATGGATGGGTGCAATGGGTTACGACGTGGCTGCATTCATTGTTTCGTCGATCAAGCGGCACCTCGAAAGACTGAAAAGGACGGAGGACTTCTATGTTGCAGTTGGCAACCCAACATTCAGCCAACGTCACAACTATTTGGTGTAAAGGTCGAATCGTCTTCGGAGACGATCTTGATCGCTTAGGGGTTGCGACATTGTCCCAGAACACAGATGAAGTGATCCTGGATCTATCGAGCGTCAATCTGATCGATGCTGCGGGCCTAGGTGCTCTCGTTGACGTCCACCAGCGATTCCAATGTGCAGATAAGAAGATGGAACTGAGGGACCCTAGACGCTTTGTGTCTCATGTTGTCAGAATCACCCGTCTGGATACAGTGTTTCACATCGCACATACTCGGAAGTTCGCAGCGGCTCACACAAACGGTCGAAAGCGTTGGTCGGAGCTCGTTCAACTTTTCATGACCACTTTGGCCGTCGCTGCCGGCGTTGTCGTGTCCAGTGCAGGGGTTCTAATCGACAGCGCATTTAGCTCCCGTCGGAAGTCACGGGAGCATCAGCCTCGTCGATGACTTGGTCGCGGGAGCAGCAAACTATGAAAAGGAAGTTCATCCGGGCACTCGTCGTGGTTCTCGCCGCCTTTGCGCTGGTCGCATTTGTTCACCCAGACGATCTCTGGGACGATGCTGGATACACCCCGGGCGAGATGTTGCAAGAGTATCCCGTAACAATTCCCCCTCCACGGGAGCAACAGGCCGGTTACGCCTCGCTGTTCGCCGCCTCAAGTAAAAGCACATGTTCCCCGAGTTCTGAAGCGAGGACAATGTCTCCTACGCTCGTATCTCTCTCCACCTGTGTTCTACTTTGCTGAGAACTTACCAGCACCTCCAACGTGAGCCACGAAACCCGCAGAGCCTAGCTCCGCGAGATTCCCTACTATTCGCTCGAAAGTCTCAATCGCAATAAGGAGGACTTTTATGCAGACTTCGCACACCAATAGTCCAACAATGTGGAAGCAGGTCTACCAAGACGCCCTGTTTGAGTCAGACCCGAGACTTCTTCCGCCAAAGGTGGAAGCAGCACAGAAGGCCATTGAAAATCGGCTCCTAGCAGTACGCTCCGGTGGTACTGACCGCCGGGAACTAATGGAACTCGAAGACGCGAAGCGCACCGTTCTGCTCCTGGGGGGGCACCATCAAACCTAAAATACGTCAGGTGAACGTGTGGCGTTGGCTTGAGTGGTTAGAGCATCCGCTCAAGCCACCGCTTCGTGCAAGCGCATTTTGTTGAGGAGGAAAACGATTCTCCTGTTTTGAAAGGAATTTCCCATGACTAACCTGGCTGTCAAATTCTGGACAGAGGATATAGCCCAGGATATTGCGGAATACGCCGTGATGCTGGCTGTGATCTTGGTATTAGTAGTTGGCACTATTCGTCTCGTTGGCTCGAACGCGAATAATGCCTTCTCCTCGGTCGCCAGCTCGATTCAGTAGGCGGTTTCCCCAAGGGAGGCAACATGAACGAGATGAGAGTTGAGCTCCCTGTAAGAACTGTGGCAACGTCTTCTCGATATTCATCAGAGAAGCCGCCGATCTACGGCATTGTGTACACCTCCAAGGGTTTGGCGTCGATCTTTGCTGGACCGGTCGCGGCACTTGCGTCCGTGCGCACCGGCAATTGGATTGGAGTTTTCTGGGTGATGATCGCCTGCGACCTCACCGCGGCAATTCTGGCATTGGCTTGGCTGAAGCCGGTTGCTGGACGCACTATAGCGCGAGCACAGGAGATGGCCCTGGCTGACCAGACGTCTGGAACGCTAGTCACGTCACGTTCGGGAAGTTGATAATCGGGAAGGGTTGGCGAAATCGCCCGTGCGTGTGCCGGTACCGATCGGTTCAACGCATGGTTGTAGATCGCCCACACATTGCTATCCATCATAAATGTCCCGTGGTACGGCATATCGATATGACTCTTTATAGAACGGGAATTGCGATATGCCCTTGAGATTACCCTCACCCTGAACCTCATCGGTGATGTTCTAGCGAGACGGTCTTGACCGTATCTTCAAATGCTTGCGCAGTGTCCACGACTTGTTATGAGTTGTTCGCGAAGGCAGCCCGCGATGGCTTGGCCTTGAGCACCTCCTCTGTGAATTCCCGGCCAAGTCCGCGCGAAGCCCCGTGATGAGCCACACGTTCGGCATAACAAACCTCAACGAGTCTTGGAATACACAATTCCCCAGTTTGCGTCAAACGATTACGACGACTTGGCCAATCTGCGTACTAGATTCCATGCGCTGATGGGTGTCGGAAGTCAATGCAAACGTATGGAAATTGCTTTCCGCAATTGAGACACACCTCATAAGTGCGACCCGATATCGTGAATGGTCGACTCACATTGCGGTGCCAGCAGCCAAAGACTCGCTCAAGGGCGTTTTGCACTCGATGCATCATGGCCCATCGAGATCGCAATTTGATCTCCATTCGTGTTCCCGCTCGGACTCGCCGCATGCCTCTCACGCAGAAGGCCGCGGGTTCGAGCCCGTCGCTCGCGCGATATTGACCAAGGCAGTCAAAATCCTCCTATCCGCCGTCAATTTCTGCGCGGAAGATCGACCCGCCGGCGTTGCTATTCGATCGCCCAGTGTTGCCATAGCAACACAAGACGTTTGTACAACACGTAGCGGCGGCCGGATTTCTTGTCGCGAACGCGAACGAGATCTCCATCGCGATACAACATCGACCCTGAGACTTTCGCCTTCCCCCCTTCTATGAGGCGACGTGTGTTGTTGGCAGTTGCGAACGTGAAGGTTGCGAGCACAATGGCGGCACTTGCGCAGGTGACGCAGCAAGTGGGGACACCCCACTTGCACACAACGGTCGAAACAACACAGCTGTTGTCCTCCAATAGTAGAGCGAACGTGGAAGTCGACGTTTCATGAATCGATCGTCAACTGAGAGATCGGGGAGTCGACTGAATTCAGGAGAATCTTTGACGGTGTGGGGTCACTACAGCCCGGAGATTGTCGATATTTGAACGCTGCCACGAGATAAGTCGAGTGTAGAGGATGGTTTAGATGGGCTGGCGTTGGCCATCGGATTGCATTTGATGATGGAAGAAGTTGTTCCAACGAAGTGCTGGAATGCGATTGACGCTCCAAACGCTGAGTAGGAGGCGACCAGGATGGACAGCGACTATGTGTTTCTTTGTGGCCTCATGTGGTGCAGGTTCGGACAGAAAGACGCAGGCAAGGAACTACTCAGGGCTGTCGACTCTGGGGATCCAGATATGAAAGCACTGGCCTGGGCGATGTTTGCGAAAGGGGTCCGACGCTTGAAAGAGTTGGAAAAACGGCCGCAACCTTCTCCCCTCGCGAGCCTTCGGGAGGAGTATGTGGATGAGATCATGCGGTGTCAGTAAGGCGCTTTTGCATAAGTTCCGGTTGTGCGATTCTGTGCGTTGTCAATGCGGATGGATTTTGTAGACCGATTGGAGGTTGAACGCGGATGGGAGTCTGGCCGACAGAAGGGAATGAGATCAAGGAGGTTGTCGTGGCAAAAGTAATTGAGTTTTATATACCGAAGAACTTTCGGAAACTGTTGAAGTGGGCCCCTGCGCTGCACTGCGGAAAGATCATAGAGTTCTGCTCAACGACTAAGAAGTCAGCCTAGCTCCAAATAAGTCAGTTGTCCGGACCAGTTGATCTCGCGAGCGGACGAGGCAAGCTGCGCAACCACCTCGACGCTTCCAGGCCCAGGAGATGAGTGAATGTCTCACAACGTTGGCGAAATCAGGCGTTGCGGCGGGTTCGAAAGCTGGTTCATCTTCGCGCACCGGAACAATTGAATGCCCGCATCGGCCGTGATAGCTCACGTGCGGCAGGAATAGTTTCGTTTCGTCAGTATCGTTTGATTATAAATACGGTCTTGTCATCAATGCGGTCTTCTTCGCCGGTCTCTCGCAAACGGTCGTCTCTCATCACAGCAAATTCCAGCAAAACGTTGCATATGTCTTTTGCCGGCAGCAGGCTGTGCTCTCGCATTACCGCTTCGAGCTTGCCGCGGTCTTCAGCATCGCTGCCGTCGTAAACCCCGTCTGTGTAAAGGAAGAGAATGTCTCCCGGACTCATCAGCGTGATTTCCGCGACGTCGGAGGAGTTTGCCCGCCGTTGCCGGAACTGCAACGAAAAATATCGATTACGATCTGGATGATCTTCGGGAATCTGCAGACCCAGCTCCAGAAATTGCACCATGCAGCTTTTATCGATGTCCAAGAATCCACGGTATTCAGCGGAAAATACCAGCGGTGGCGGATGCCCGAAATTAACGAAGCGAAAATGACCGTTAGGGCGGACCTCGCCGTAGAGCATACTTGCAATCTCGCGGGCGCTCTCTTGCTCACTTCGGCCCAGCGCATTGCGAGCCGTGACTGACTGCGCCAAGCGGAGGTTGAGCTTTTCAAACATCTCCGGCGTCGTTTTCCCATGGCGATCGAGTTCGGAAAGCATCAAGGCATGGAAGGTGTCATGGACCGTGGATGCGATCTTCGCTGAAATAATTCCATGTCCCTCAGCGTCCACCAACAGGACGCCGGCAGTACTGTAAAGCTCGTTCAGATCTTCGGCCACTCGCACCTGTTCTGAACTTCGCGCGTATCGGTATTCGGATTCCATTTCGGGCTTGTAATCCGGCCTTGACTTCAGCCATTGCACATGATCGTCCACCGAGTTACGCGGCGGCGCGCCTGATGGACCCGGCTCAAGAAATTCTTTCGATAACTTCAAAGCCCGCTGAATACGCGCGTCTATGTCGTAACGCTGCTGAAAATTTATGTATTCAAAGAGATCGCCGCCGACAGTTCCAGCGGGAATGGAATTCCCATACATCTCGATTCCTGGGAGGTGGGGAATCGCACCTTCCACCGGCATTAATCGCTGCCGTAGATACTCATCGATTGTTGGATCCGTGTAGGTTCTGGCCATAGGAGAATTCTACGGTTAGAGCGAACTATCTCTCCTGCGAATGAGGGCGAGAAATTCTTCCCTGGTTTCCTTCTGACGAAAGGCGCCCAGCATGGAGGACGTTATGGTCGATGAGTGCTGCTTCTCGACTCCGCGCATCATCATGCACAAGTGCCTTGCTTCAATGACTACTCCGACCCCAAGTGGATTGATGGCGTCCAGAATGGCCTCTGCAATTTGCGTTGTCAGGCGTTCTTGTACTTGCAGGCGGCGAGCAAAGACGTCCACCAGTCGGGGCACTTTACTAAGGCCAATAACTTTTCCTCGCGGAACATAGGCAACGTGAGCCTTGCGGAAGAAGGGCAAAACATGATGTTCGCACAGGCTGAACACCTCAATATCTTTTATGATCACCATTTCGTCGTAAGCTACGTCGAACATGGCATCGAGGAGAATATCTTTGGCATCCTCTCCGTAGCCCTTGGTTAGATATTGCAGTGAATGTTCTAAGCGCTCGGGCGTGTCCACTAAGCCATCTCGGTCTGGGTTCTCGCCGATGCGTATCAGCGTTTCTCTCACAAGATCCTGAAGGCTGGCACTAACTAGCGAGACGGGCTCAAAGCTCCCTCTCATTTCTCCTCACAATTCACACGATGCTCGAGACCACGAAATCCAGTTTTCGCTGCATCGTATTTTTACTTGCTGACCAGATGAACAGTGTCTCTATGTTTATGCGATTTTTCCTTTGTCGAGGACTGTCGCAGCCTCGCCTTGCATGGATTTGACAAGGTCTGCGGCGGATGCTCCTTCGAGTGACAGTCCGTAGCCGACTTCTCGAACGATGCGCTCCTTCAACGGGTGAATGAAGTGCACGCGCGTGTTGCGGCGAGTCACTTCCGGTACCTTGAGGTACAGAGCAGCGAGTTCCCGCGCTCGGCTGAGCGCCTTGCCTTTCGCCACAACTTCGGTAACCACACCCCATTCGTGCGCGGTACGCGCTCTTAGCGGCTGTGGATTCAGTAGGAACGCCTCCGCCCGACCTGCACCGGCGCGATAACTCCATGTGGTAAAAATGCCGTCACCCGGAACAATGCCTCCAGCGAAGTGCGGCAGATCGAGGAAGGTCGCAGCTTCGCCGGCCACGATCACATTCGCAAGCAGCGCATATTCGGAATGCACATGGGCGCGCCCCTCGATGGCCGCGATCACCGGCACGCGTATGTTGGCCAGGTTTTCCAGAATCTGAGTGCCTTCGTCGTGAACCTGGCTCCAGACGCCGGGATCGGCGACGTTGCCGAAGGATGAAAAATCGATGGCAGGAATAAAGTCCCCGCCTGCTCCAGTCAGGATTACTATCTTGTTCGCTCGATCTTGCGCAATCCGGTAAAAGGCCTCCACAAATTCTGTATGGTCCTGCGCTGTAAAAGTGAAGGGTCCGCCCTTGCTGTGAAATTCAGCTATCAGCACACCAGTGGCGTCTCGCGTGAGCTTCAGACTGCGATAGGCGTCGAAGTAGTCAGCCTTAACCGCGTTCATAGTGTTTTCCTCTCTGTCTCGTCCCGTCGGATCGAATTAGACTCGCAATTAGTGCCGGCCAATCACCCGGTTAACATCCGCAACTGCCTGAGAGTGTTCGAAGACTCCGGACGAATTGTGTAATCTAGGTTCACATGGGCTGCGCGGATGATCCCTTGCTTGTCGACCACGTAGCGTGCAGGTATCGGCAATCGGTACTCCGCCTCATCGTGGAACCTGTCCAGTGCATTGCCGAACGACTTGTAAAGATCGCGCAAGTAATCCGGCAGCGTAAAGACTGAATACTCGGATTTCAGAATTGATTCCGTGTAGAGCCTCCAGCTCCATGTTGCAATAAGGTCACCTGTGTCCCCGGAAAAAGCTGACCACCAATGGCCTTCGCGCAGAGATCGTTCGAGACCACCTGCACGTGATCCTGATTGAACAAGGCGAAGCTCGGAGCACGGTCACCGATCTTGAGCGCTTGCCGTTCAATTCCCGATGCCTTGAGCTCGGCTGTCGCTCGATGGATCTTTTTGATTTGCCTCACGCTGAGCGTTGTACGGTGGAGCTCCAGATTCGAATGTTTTCTTAAAATCATCTAAACGCAATTGAAGACTTGCCATTTATGTTTTCAGTCCTTTCCACATTTCTCGGATTAGGACATAGAGCACGTTGCAGCAACATTCAGATTTGCGCCACGCCACCATCGACGTAAAGCTCTGTACCCGAGACATAGCTGGCCTCATCAGAAGCGAGGAAGGAAACTGCTTTGGCAATCTCGTCGGGGTCTCCCAATCTTCCGAGTGGGACATTGTTCTCCATCTCCTTTTTCATCTTCAGGAGCGCCTCGCCCTGCTG
>Ga0210384_10001370_pt1 | contig 33361 bp, 21 predicted proteins | sample IncBWH2MmetaG_FD_160574 | JGI IMG/M metagenome (GOLD analysis project Ga0210384, IMG submission 160574) | Forest soil microbial communities from Barre Woods Harvard Forest LTER site, Petersham, Massachusetts, United States - Inc-BW-H-2-M | ecosystem: Environmental > Terrestrial > Soil >...
CGTCCCCGACCCTTCTGTCCCAGGCGGGCCAATCTGCAGCATCTGCGGCCAACCCGTGAAGCTTGAGACGAGCAAGACGGACGAATTCGGGCACGCTGTCCACGAGGAGTGCTACATTCTCAAGGTCACATTGCATCGCGCCACTAAGTCGTAGCCGTTGGCAGAAGCCTTTCCTACGTCTTCTGCCCATGCACGACAAATTCGCCGCTGTTAAACCCAGACTCCATTTCCCACATGTAATCAGGGTATTCGCGCTTCGCTCCTCGCATTGCTTCACGGGCATTGTTCTGGGTCATCGCCGTTGCCTGCTGGGGACTGCGGGCAAAACGAAACCCGAGAGACTCACCCTTGACAGCTCCCTCAGTCTGCAACCATACATCCATCCTAAAATTATCCCACCATCGACAATGGCCATGATGCGCCCTCAAGTGAGCAACTGCGATCATCGGAACGAAGACTGCCGGCGGCGATTTCGTACCGTAGCAGATGGCGCGAATGGCACCCGCGTGCCAGAACAGCACTTTCAGGCCATTTCGTAGAGGCTTGGTCGGCCTTAATGTCTTACCTGCTGGCGGCAGGGCACTTCAGAGAGCGGTAACAAAGCTCAAGGTTCACTGGTCTACGCCTTCGCGTCAGTCCAACCCTCTGGCTGCCAGAAAGTCAAAAGGCCTGGCAGCTTGGTGCCAGGCCTTAGCCATCCCCCACTCGGGATATCCTACGGGCAGTACCACCTCGGCTCTCCGTAATAGTCGACCACAATTTGGCATCCGCGGATGGCCCGATAGTCCCAGTTGTTGATGGCGTTGCTGGTGCGGTTCGAGTTCGCCATCGAGGATGCATGGTATGCATCCATCGACTGCTGCAGCCGCTGCATGGAGGCACGCAGCGTGTCAGGAGTTACGCCGGTGGGAAGCGAGGGTCCCCGGTATCCCATCGCGCGCAGGCGCAGCATGTAGTTGTAGTAAGCCATTGCCGTGGCGTGGGCCGTGGCGTTTCCCCGTGCTTGCAGTGCCATCTGTGACCGAATTCCCCAGCTCATATCCATGTTCGGCATCTGGGCGACGGCGTTGGTTGAGGTCATGCTGGCTATAACTCCCAGCGCGAGAACCAGTGTAAGCAGGTGCTTTTCCATATTTCCTCCTCGTAGGAGCGGCGACTCCGATTGTTTTCCGCTCTCAACTATTCATCGCGAGAAATCGCTTCGAGAGGGATCAAACGCTGAGAAAAAAGTTCATTGAGGATCTCACGGTAGAGTCTGGTGATCGGCGAGGCTTCTTTTCGCCCGAGATATTGAAGGCGCAGCGCTGGTGCGGCTGAGCCGGCTATGTGGTGATATCCAAGGGGGAAAAGCTAGCTCGTTCACCGTTCGTTGTTCTCAAGGCCGCGCTTCCTGGGAGGCCTCGGAGAGCCCAGCCGGCTGCGGTCGCTTTGTGAACGGCAGGCGTTGTGCCAGCCGCTGCAAGCTGCCGGAGGCGTGCTTCCAAAGAAATTGCTCAATATCGGGCAAGAATTCCCGCTGCAGACTCCCTTGCTCGTTATCGATCAAGGAGCCTTCGATGCGGGAAAGGGTAGCTGAAAACCCGCGTTGGTTGCGGGGATAATAGAGATCTGCGATCGAGTTCGCGGCCACCGAGCTGAGCAGGAAGGAACTGTTCAAGGCGTCTTTCCCGGAGTCGTCACGAGTTACCGCAACACGGCTCAGAGCGTATCCGAAGCGCCTCCATACCGTATGTCCCGGACCCAGACGAGGTGAACTCGGGTTCTGGTGGAGCAGAGTTGGAAAAAGGTAGGTGCCAAAGAAGTTGCTGGCAACGTGGCCGGCAACCACTGCGCCAAAGCGCCTTTCGAAGCCCAGAGAGCCTTTACCGTATTCCGGCCATGTGTTGTGGAATTGCGCCGACGCCGCGTCAAGCAGGTCCCCGCGTAACGCTGAGCGTGCGAAGCTGCGCTGAAGAAAGCTGTGCCACCGCTGGTCCGGCGTGGGGTGCGGGTGGAATCTGTGGCTGGAATCTAGGGCTGAAATGCGATCGCCCTCACCAGGCTGCCACTTGAGAATGAAGAGCGGTAAATCGGTAGAAACCACTGCGGAAGGAGCGTCCGGGAGTGTCGCTTCGAGGCTGCTCTGGTTCTCAGGGGCTCCAGAGGTTTGCCCAGATGTTGTCTGGCCGAAGGAATGGCCCAGGCTGGCGATGAACAATACGAAGACCGCGAACGTCCCAGCCGGAGTTTCGTGCTGCTTAATCATTCCGCCCCCCGCGATGGAAGCGGAATTCAGGTCTGGATACGCCAACCGGGCTGCACCAAATTTTCCGCTCTCTGGAACTCATCGCGGAATCGCGGACGGAAGCGGCTCAGCGCAGGCTCATTTTTCTCGCAGGCTGGAAGTCATCGCCACTATTCCGGTGGCTCTTGGGGCAGGGGCGGACAGAATATTTCACAGGGGACGCGCGTGAGAGTAGGACCGCGGGATCGGAGCGCGAGCCGCTAAGCCGTTGCCATTCCTGAAAACCTGCAGATAGATCAATGCCGGGAGGCTTTGAATTTTGCCAGCTGGTCTTCGATCCTGCTCCGCATGGGAGAAACAGCTTGTTGCACCGTGTTCGGCAGGGAGACCAAAGCTTTCTCTTCGGTCGCGATTGCTTGAGTTACATCGCCGGAAAGGAAATAAGCGCGAGCCAATATGTCGAGATACTCAGGCCCTGTGGCGCCCTTGGCGATCGATTGTTTCGCATATTTCAATGCGGTCGCCGGTTCGCGCAGGTCGGCCGGCTCACAGTCGATAAAATGGTACGCATATTCGCTAAGATCATCGGCAGTCGCGTCCTTTCGCTCCGCCAACTCGCGCGTAATGCTGAGACCGCGAATCGTGTTGGGTCGCGCCGCGGCCGGCTTTCCAGCCTCTGCTTGCGACTGTCCCAGCATCACCAAGATGGCGGCGTAGCGCCCGCGAACCACTACGTTTCCTGGTTCCGCGGCAGAGAGGTTTTCCAGGATTCCCGCCGCTCGTCGGTATTGGGTGATAGCGCCTGCCTGATCATTCATGTCCCAGATCAAGTCGCCGATTTCACGGAATAAGATCACCAGCCCCATACTGGCTTGCACATTGGTAGGGTCAGCCTTTACGAGGTCCTGAGAGACGGCAACCGCCGCCTCGTAGTCTTTGAGCGCGCCCTTCTTGTCGCCAAGCTGCTGCCGCAGGGCAGCTATTTTCCGAGTGGCATTTACCACTAGTAATCGCGCCCTGGCATTAGCGGGATCGGTGGCTGCGAGACCTTCGGCTGCGTCCAATGCCCCGCGGTAGCTTTCCATCGCCCCCTTGAGATCGTCGGCCTGTGACTGCATGTCACCGATTCTCAGGTGCAAAGTGACCGCATTCATTCGAAAACGCGGATCCCCCGGATTCTTGGCCTGGATCGAGTCAGCGAAGGTCAGAGCCTTGCGATAATTCTCCAATGCACCGGTCGCATCAGCGAGGTTCAGCGACCCGGAGTGGCCGAGAAGATCAGCGAGCGCCTGGTAGCTGTTAGAAAGCTGGAAGCGCAGGTCGTCGTCCGGCGCCGACGCGCTCAGCGGCTCCAGAATACCGATCGCCTGCCGCAGATCAGCCGCTGCTTCGGTAGGCTGCCCCAGTTGGGGCAGAACCTCGCCTAGTGATCGATAGCTGCGCGCCAGATATCCCCGCGCTTCGACGTCGTTGGAATTGGACTGCACCAGAGTCTGGCTGATTTCAAGTGCTCTCCGATAGCTGCGCACCGCTCCCGGCTTATCCCCCAGATTTGGCCCATAAGGATTTCCCTGAACGTCGCCGACCTTCAAATAAGCTTCGGCGAGTTCTCGTTGGAGAGCCGCGTCTGACTGACTTTCCGCCGCCAGCTTGTTCAGGTACTCCAACGCCCTCTGCACCAGAAGTTGCCGGGCGGGCGTCGCTCCGGGGAGGTCCTGAATCGCGGCGTGGAATTCGAACAAGAACGAACTGGTCAGTTTGCGCACATCGTTAAACTGCTGTTGTGCCCGGACCCGTTCCCGCTCGGCAACCCGCATTTGCCAGGTCGTGCCCAGCACTCCTCCGAGGAGCGAGAGCACCAGTAGCGCCACGGCCGCAACCCCCAATTTGTGACGCCGGACAAACTTTCCCGCCCGATACGCCTGAGTATCGGGATGCGCGGTCACCGGTAGACCTTCCCGATAGCGCCGAAGATCGTCGGAAAGCTGCTCGGCTGAGGAGTACCTGCGTTGCGGTTCTTTGCGCAATGCCTTCATGACAATGTTGTCCAGGTCTCCCGCCAGTTGCCGCCGCAGTTTCTCCGGTACCGTGGCGCGCAAGGCGGCTACCGATTCCGCGGTTGGGGACCTGCGTGGGCTAGCGGTTTCCTGATCCAACCGGGTCAGGGTTATGCTCGGCTTCTCCGGTTCCTGTTCACAGACCGCTTGTCGGATTTCGTCAGGACTATCTCCGCTCAACTTGTAGGGCCGGCACGACGTCAGCAATTCATAGAGGACGACCCCAAGGGAGTACACGTCGCTGGCCGTGGTGACGGGTTCTCCGCGCACCTGCTCGGGACTCGCGTAGCCTGGTGTCATCGGACGAAACTCGGCCACAGTGGCGTCGAGGGAGAGCGTGAACACGTCGGGCCTTAATAGCTTGGCGATTCCAAAATCCAGAAGTTTGGGTACCCCGTCAGCCGTAACCAGGATGTTGCTGGGTTTGAGATCCCGGTGTACGACTAGGTTCTGGTGGACATATTGGACAGCGGAACAAACCTCGCGGAATAGGGCAATCCTTTCATTGACGGAGAGTTTGTGAGTGTCGCAGTACCGGTCGATGCGAGTGCCTTCAACGTAATCCATTACGAAGTAGGGCAATCCCTGTTCGGTCGTACCTCCGTCGAGCAGCTTGGTAATGTTGGGATGGTCGAGAGGAGCCAGGATCTGACGCTCTTGACGAAAGCGCTTTAGCACGGCCTGAGTGTCGACGCCAGCCCGCACCAGCTTTATCGCCACCCTCTTACTGAACGTGTCATCCGCGCGTACCGCCAGGAAAACAGCACCCATGCCGCCGACGCCAATTTGGCGAACGATTCGATACGAACCGATTTTCTGTTCGGCGAGTTCATCCGTCGAAGGCGGCTCATCGGATATGCTTTTGTTGGATTCGTAGGAAGACAGGAGTTGTTCGAGTTCAGCGCGCAGACCTTCGTCACTGCCGCAGGCTTTGCGCAGAAACTCACTTCGGACGTCAGGACCCTGCTCTAGGGCTGAGGCGAACAAGCCCTTCATCTGCTCCCATCGCTCCGGGTTCACGAATGGGCTCCGCCACTTTTGGCATCCTGCAACAGCCAGGCTTTGGCCATGCGCCAATCGCGCTTCACCGTGGCTGGGGAGATACTGAGGACTTCCGCCGTTTCCTCGACCGTCAAACCGGCGAAGATACGCAGTTCGACTACGCGGGCTTGCTGAACATCAAGCGAGGCGAGTCGAGACAGGCTCTCGTCCAGAGCCAGCAGTTCGGCCGGCCGCTCTTGCGACATCACGATCGCTTCCGTGAGCGGAACTTTGGGAGCTCCGCTGCCCCGCTTGTCCGCTAGATGGCCCCGAGCATGGTCGACCAGGATGCGCCGCATCAACTGCGCTGTGATTGCGAAGAAGTGGCTCTTATCCTGCCATTGAACATTTTTCTGCTCGACCAGTCGGAGGTAGGCTTCATGCACCAGCGCCGTAGGCTGCAGAGTGTGGTCGGTGCGCTCACGGCGTAGGTAGGAAGCAGCAAGACGACGGAGCTCGGCATACACCAAGGGCATCAGCGCTTCCCGTGCTTCTGGGTCACCGCGCCTCCAGTTGCCGAGCAGCCTGGTTACTTCCGTGGAGGGATCCGCACTCACCATTATCCCCTTGCTGCGCGATTCGCCCGATTTTGGCGGCAACAATACCTCTGCCCGGTTTGAAAGTCAATTCGCTGAAAAGGCGCGACTTCTTGTATTCGTAGCTGGTGGCATTCTCGACAGCCCGCCAGGAGTTCGAAAGAAATGGGCCCGCAGTGGGCCCTTTTTCCCCGGCTTTCGCGAATCGGGATGAGGACCTACTAAGCGGACATCAAAAATTCTGGCGAGGAAACTGGAATGATGACCGCATCAATTTTAAGTTTTGTCAGTGAGCCTTCTGATCTGTACCGTGTTCGCCCGAATCCGTTCGTATTTGCATATCTGAAGGTTTGGGGACGTAGGGCGCGCCCGGCTTCCACTGATACCAGTGATACGGTTTTCGTAGAATTACAGGCAATAAGGGAAACTGTGGAAACAGCAGCCTAAGTTACGAATGTGCTCGACACCCGCATAAACACAGGCTAGAATCGCTAATTGTAGGATTCGTCGGCACTTGCTAGAAATGGCGGTAATAGAATCCCTCCCTCTCCGCCATATTTTCAACTACTTGCGAGACCTGCGATCAGCTCCGCAATCTGTCGGTCCGAATTGCTCCGCGCCAGCCCTACAACCTTGGAGTGTGCCTGGCCATTTCATCCGTCACCGCGCCGTACAGGTTCATCGTGGTGCGAATGTCGGTGTGCCGCATGAGTTTCTGCTGGACAGCGATTGGCGTTCCCGCGGCGTCCAACCACGAGCGGCCCGCCTTCCTTATCTTCCGGCGCAACTAACGTCTGGAGACTATCAGGTTCGCGGCGTTATCGCCTGATGCATCACGTAGGATAGAACCAATCCGCTGCTGCGAATGCCCTCGAATCACGGGCCATTCGGAGCATTTCGGGCCAGGAGTCCTCTTCGAGGAGATCGCCGTTGATCTCCTCCAAGCCCGTTTATCGTGAACAATGCCGAGGACTCGTTCCGGTTTGCGTCGTTCCTGAAACGCTCTCCGTAAATGGGAGAATCCCTGCACTGCGCCAGTCGGCGTTCGCTTCGACAACCAAGTTTGCGGGTGGCCAAGAAAGACTTCACGCCTCCTAAGTGTGTCGGGGAATCCTCGGAGATTCTTGATATGATCGCTGAACCGGCTCGGGGATAGGAACTCAAGCCGCTGCAGAGGCCTCGACGCAATGAATCGCACGGTGCTCACTTTGCTGTTTGCAGTTTGTTCGACAGCGCATCTCTCTTCGCAGATGGGCAATATGAACGCTCCGACATTCACGAAGGATGTCGCGCCGATTCTGCAGAAAAACTGCCAAAGCTGCCACCGGCCGGGCGAGGCTGCCCCGTTCTCAATGCTCACCTACGAGGAGACGCGGCCCTGGACCGGAGCCATGAAACTGGACGTGAAGCAGAAACGGATGCCGCCATGGTTTGCCGATCCTCAGGTTGGACATTTCGCGAATGACAGGTCCCTCTCCCAAAAAGAGATCGACACAATTGTGGCCTGGGTGACCGCCGGCGCGCCCAAGGGCGATCCCAAAGACATGCCTGCACCTGTGAACTTTGTGGAAGGATGGGGCATTCCAAAACCGGACGTGATTTTTCAGTTGCCCAAAGAATTCCCTGTGCCGGAATCGGGCATGGTCGAGTACCAGTATGTCATCGTGCCCACCGGCTTCATGGAAGATAAATGGGTGCAGGCCGTCGAAGTCCGACCCACGGAGCGCTCCGTGGTTCACCACATCATCGCTTACGTTCGCGAACCCGGATCGAATTACTTCAAAGATCAAAAGCCGGGAGTTTTTTTCGAAGCTCCTCCGGCCAAGACGGATGAGAACGTTGACACCAGCGCTCTGCCCAGCGATTTTCTGGTTGGCTATGCTCCCGGCCAGCCCGCGGAAGTCTTGCCGGCGGGCGAGGCGAAACTGGTGAAAGCCGGATCCGACATAGTATTCGAAGTGCACTACACGCCAAATGGAAAAGCGGTGATGGACCGAACGAAGCTGGGCCTGGTTTTCGCCAAAGAGCCACCCAAGAAAAGAGTGCAGACGTTGTCAGCGGTCAACGGCACGTTCAAAATTCCTCCCGGCGATCCCAACTACCGCGTGGATGCTTCCTTTGAAATTCGCAAGGAGGTGATCCTGGCCTCGATTCATCCCCACATGCACGCGCGGGGAAAGGATTTTGAATATCGCATCGTATTTCCGGGCGGTGAGACGCGGACCATCCTGCGCGTGCCGCAATACAACTGGCACTGGCAGCTTTGGTACAACCTCGACGAACCGATTGTGCTGCCCCCTGGGGCGCGAATTGAATGCACAGCGCATTTCGACAACTCACCGAACAATCCGGAGAATCCAGACCCCACAAAGACCGTGATCTGGGGGCAGCAGAGCTGGGACGAGATGATGGTTGGTTTCTTCAACCTGGTTTACGATCCGCGGATCTCTCCCAAAGACTTGCAGCCGGAGAAGAAAGCTGTTGCGAACAGCAAGGCTTCAATCGCTGATCATTAACGCAGCGCCGACCATTGACGCCGATCATTGACGCCGAAGGCTGAACATTTAGCACCGCCGACAACTCCAATATGAAGATTGCTGCTCACGCCCTGATCGTCCTCGTCCTCATCCTCGCCGTGCTCCCTGCATTTTCCACGGCTCAGTCCGTCATGCCACAAAAGAAACACCTTCTGGTCATCGGCGAAGAAAAAGGATACCGGCACGAATCGGTCTCCCATGCCATGGCGACCATCGAGCGACTGGGCCGGGAAACCGGGCTGTGGGACACCACGCTGCGCACCGACACCGAGGTACTTACGAAGCAGAAGCTGGAATACAACGCGCAGAACTTGAACAACTTCGACGCCGTCCTATTCTTTACCGGGGGCAACCTCGAAATGAATGCCCAACAGAAGGCCGACTTTCTGTCGTTCATCCATGACGACGGCAAGGGATTTATTGGCGTGCATAGCGCTGCCATCACTTTCGTGGACTGGCCCGAATTTGTGGAGATGGTTGGCGGAACTTACGACGAGCACCCGTGGCTTACTTTCGATGCGCCCATCATCATTGAAGACCCGGGCTTTCCGGGCATGCAACAATTCCCGCATGCTTTTACGCTTCGTGACGAAATTTATCAGATGAAAGATTATTCACGCGACAAGGTGCGCGTGCTGATGCGGCTCGATGTCAGCAAACTCGACATGAAGAACAAGAATGTCCATCGCACCGACGGCGATTTTGCCGTGACTTGGGCAAAGATGTACGGCAAGGGGCGCGTCTACTACACGACATTAGGGCACGTGGATTCGAACTGGGACAAACCGGAGTTCCAACAGATGATTACCGACGCCATCAAATGGGCGATGGGGTTGGAAAATGCAGATGTGACATCGCGCCCCCTGCCCACAAACTAGCCGGTCGAAAAGCAAGACAGCGAGGGGCTCATTGATTCGGGAAGATGCCATCACGAGAAGAAGCTTTGTGAAGACGGTGGCCGGCGGCCTGGCTGCAACCGCACTTCCCTTGCGCGCCGCGGCGAAGTTGAACGTTGGCATTGGCACCTATAGCTATCACAATCTTTCGATGGACGAAATGATCGTTCAGCTGAAGGCGCTGCGAGTTGGGGAAATCGAAATGTCTCGCGGTGAGTTCATGCTGATGAACCACCCCACCGAGGAACTGTTTCGTTCGGCTCGAGCCAAACTTGACCGAGCGGGAATCCGCTGCGTGTCCTATTACACGGCAACCATCAAAGAAGATCAGGATCTGGAAAACGCGGTGCGGTTTGCCAGGCTGCTGGGCTGCAGCAATGTCACCGGCGATGCTACGGGCAGCATTCTGAATCGAATCGATCAGCGCTTTACGCGCGAGAAGTTGACCTTCGGAATCCATAATCATTACTTCAAGGGCGAGAAGTTCGCCTACGAGAGTCCGGAAGATGTGCTGAATGCTCTCGCGGGACTTTCCAAGACTGTCGGCGCCACAGCAGATGTTGGACACTTCGCATCTTGCGGCCATGATCCCGTCGACGCCGTGCGCAAGTTGGGATCTCGTCTAATACTGGTGCACCTCAAGGATATTCAGGCCGCGGACGGCGAAGTGAATGTGCTGCTCGGAACAGGAATTTCTAAAATCTCTGCGGTCATGCAGGAACTGCACCGGCAGAATTTTGCGGGACTGGTGGCTGTGGAATACGAAAAAGAGGGCGACGTGAACGACGACATGCGGCAAGACATGGAATTTGCACGCAAACTCGCCTAGCAACCTGGCATAGGGGACAGAAGCAAATGTGGAGAATATTTTTATTTCTATTGATTTCTGTAAGCGCCTGGACACAAGACGCGCATCCGATCCTCGCCCTTGGTTCGCCCGCGCCTAACTTCGAACTACCCGGCGTGGATGGAAAGACGCACAAGCTCAGCGATTATGCGGCGAGTCCAATCCTGGTTGTGGTCTTCACTTGTAATCATTGCCCGATCGCGCAGATGTATGAAGAGCGTATCGGGAGGCTGGTCGCGGATTACAAGGACCGGGGCGTGGCCGTGGTGGCGATTCAGCCCAACGATCCGAAGGCGATCCGGATCGATGAACTGGACTCCTCGGATATCAGCGACAGCCTGGCCGAGATGAAAATCCGCGTCGAATACAAGCATCTGCAATATCCCTATCTTTACGATGGCGACACGCAAGCGGTGACCAGGGCGTATGGTCCGCAGGCAACGCCGCACGCCTTTATCTTCGATCAGGAACGTCGTCTGCGCTACGAAGGCCGCCTTGACAACAGCTACCGAATCGAGCTGGTGAAGACGCAAGATGCCCGCAATGCGATCGACGCGATACTGGCGCATCAAGAAGTCGCTGTGAAACACACCGGAGTTTTCGGTTGCTCGACGAAGTGGCAGGAGAAGGCGACTTCGCGGATTGAAGGCTTGCGCAAGATTGAGGCGCAGCCCGTACAACTGGAGATGGCGACTGCCGCCGACTTGAAGACGCTGCGCGCCAATCCCACCAAGCAAACGCTTCTGGTCAGTTTTTGGGCGACGTGGTGCGGTTCGTGCATCGCCGAGTTCGCCGATCTCGAAGACACTTACCGGATGTACAGCGTCCGCGACCTGGGATTAGTCACGGTATCGACCAACATGCCTGACGAGACAAAGAGCGTTATGAAATTGTTGGAGAAGATGCACGCCACCAGCCGCAATCTGCTTTTTGCGTCGGACGACACCGCGTCGCTGCAGGCGGCATTCGATCCCAAGTGGGAATCAGCCGTGCCCTACACCGTGTTGCTGGCTCCTGGCGGTAAGGTGCTTTATCAGAAACAGGGATCCGTCGACATTCTAGAACTGCGCCGGAAGATCCTTGCCTACCTGGATTCTGACTATATCGGCTTCAACAAGTATTGGTCGGGCGAGTAGCGGTTTACGAAGATTTGGGATGGTCTCGCCCGCTTGCGACGCCGACACGCTTCCGGCCACAAACAGACCGACAAGATAGAAACCCAAACATCGAGCGAGAAGATAGAGACAGTTGCTTGGTGGCGCGAACTCGCAGTGCGGAGCCGCAATGGACAGACGAAGATGCGCGGGAGTGGAAGCTCATTATCGCGCCCTTCGAGACCGCAGAGAGGTTTGGACGGATCTCTGCGCGCTATTCAACGCGCAGAGCCTGGACGGGGTTGATGGATGCGGCGCGGCGAGCGGGGATCATGCCCGCAATGCAAGCGGCGACAACCAGAACGACGATAGCCAGCGCCATGACGCCTAAGTCAACACTTGCGATTTCATAGAGCTGCGCCTTGATATAGCGGACGCAGAGCAGGGCGACCGGCGCACCAACGATAAGGCCGAGGAGCGCCTGCGTCATGGCACCGCGCATCACCATGCCGATGACGCGCGTGCGTTCGGCTCCGAGGGCCATGCGGATGCCGATTTCCGAGGTGCGACGGACGACGGTGTACGCAGTGACGCCGTAGAGGCCGATTGTAGCCAGCAGAAGTGCCAGGCCGCCGAAAAGCGAAGTCAGCTGCGCGATCATCCGGTTGTCGTTGAACCGGTCTGCAATCTGCTGGTCGAAGGTCTGGAACTTGACGATCGTCAGGCTTGGATTGATCCCGGTGAGCGTGCGCTGCGCAAGCTTCTCCATGTCGTTCATCGGGCGATCGGCTGCGATGACGATGGCGCCGGCATAGAGCGAGATATCGGTGGCGATCGGCCCCTGGTCGCTGGCTGGACGCTGCGTGATGGGCACGAAGAACATGGCATGATCTTTCCACTGAACCGCCGTATACGTGGTGTCGTCGACCACGCCGACGATCTCGAAATCCCCCGCGCTTTGCGGACCGGGCGAACCAATCCGGCGACCGATGGGATTCTCGCCCGGTTTGAAGAACTGCTTCACGAATTCCTTGTTGACCACGGCCACCGGGGGCGCAGAATGCAGGTCCTGCGGCAGGAAGCCGCGCCCCATCAGCACATACGTGCCGACCGAGTCGAAGTACTCGGCATTGCCTTTGACATAAGACGCGCCCTTGTTCGGATCGGGCTCGCCCTGCACCTGGATGCCTCTGCCCCAGTTGTTGTCTTCCATGGGCGTATACGTAGCGATGCCCACTTTCACGATGCCCGGAATCTCGTGGAACTGGGCCTCGATGGTGCGATAAAGCGACTCAACCTGCGTTGTGGAGTATCCAGCGGCCTGCGGGTTGAAGTGAATGATGTAACGGTTCTTCGAGTCGAGGTGCATGTTGGAGGTCTCGAGCTTGTTGAGGCTCTGGGCAAACAAGCCGGCGCCGACGAGAAGCACCAGGGAAAGCGACGCCTGCACGACAACCAGACCGCGCTGCAAGAGGGATGCTCCCGAGGCGACGGTGCGCGAACCCGAGCGCAGCGCTTCGGCCGGCTGGGCCTGGGCGGCGATCCAGGCAGGCGCTACGCCGAACAGGATGCCGGTGAGGAGCGAAAGGGCAAAAGCAAAGCCGATCACCAGGGGTGAGGGAGCCGCATTAATGGGAATGTTCTGCGCTCCGGGAAAGGCCATCGCCAGCAGCATGCGCGCCCCGGCGTACGCCACGGCCATGCCGACGATGCCCCCGAGTCCGGAGAGAAGAACGCTTTCGGTGAGCAACTGGCGAATGATGTGGCTACGTTGCGCACCTAAGGCAGTGCGCACGCACATCTCCCCTCGCCGGCTCATGCTGCGCACTAGCTGCAAATTGGCGATGTTGGCGCAGGCCACGAGAAGAACAAGGGCAGCGACCCAGGCGAGGAGATGCAGTTGTGACTTGGCGTTGTCCTGTAACTGCTGGATGCCAGCGCCTCCCGGTGTGAGCACAACATGGGTACGGCCAAGAAATGTCTTCGCGCGTTCGTTCGTAAACACCTTGAAGGTAGAGAACTGCTGGCGAAGCAGGGTGCTGGCCTTCGCTTGAACGGCGGAGCGCGAGACGCCAGGCTTGACCCGGCCGACGACGTAGACCCATTCAACTTCAGGATCGTGCACGTAGGAAACGCTGAGGATCACCGCCATCGACTCGAGCGGCAAATAGAAATTGGGCGGGTTGCTGGTAAGCCGGTCGCCGAAGTAGCCCTTCGGTGCGATGCCGATAATGGTGACCGGCTGCGTGTTGATGCGGAACGTGCTTCCGACGACACCGGGATCCGAGCCGTAGTCGTGCGCCCACGTGTCGTAGCTCATCACAGCGGTAAAGGCGGCGCCCTTTGAGTCATCCGCGTCAGTGAAGAAGAGACCGGCTGCGGGCTGAAGTCCAACGGTGCGGAAGTAGTTGCCCGAGACAAATTCACCCATCACCGATTTTGCGACCGCCTGCGGGCCTTCGCGCCGCGCTGTCAGCGGCCGATACTCGAATCCGGCTTCCATCGCGGCCAGCTCTTCAAACTCCGGCAGCTCCTTTTTGAACAGGAGATACGACTCGGTCGAGAACAGAGAGTAGTCGCCATCATCGCTGTAGCCGGAGTTGACGCAGCAATCGTCAGAGTCGCCGATGCGGACGAGGGTCTTGGGATCAGTAACGGGCAGGTTGCGCAGGAGGACGGCGTTCACCAGCGTGAAGATGGCCGCATTAGCGCCGATGCCGAGAGCCAGGGTGACAATAACGGTGATGGTGAAGCCCGGCGTCTTGCGCAACTGGTGAAATGCGTAGGTGAGATCCTGGATCAAAATCCTCATGCAGCCCTCCGCAGACCATGGCGTGCGTCATCGAATACCACGGTGCATAGCGTGTGACCATCAATTTAACATGCTTGACTTGCAGATATAACCCGCTTTCTCGTGGAGCACGGACCGGCGAAGAGTGGTGATTACCGCGCCTCTTCTCTCGTCCTTCGCCTTGAGCAGATAGGTGCCGGAGGGGGGTGGGAGCGTAAAAGTCCGCTTTCGATGTTGCCCGGTTCGACCTTGAGAGAACCGCTCGGATCTCGGCTATACTCGTGCAACTTAAGTGGTTCCATTTATTCACATCGGACCGTGGAAGTTTGGATCCTACGGGATCATGCTGGCCACGGGACTATTCGCCGGCTTCGTCCTGCTGCGGGCGGAATTGTTTCGGCGCGGGATTCGCGCCAACGCTTACGCGATCATCCTGGCGATCGGCGTCACTGGGTTCATTACCTCCAAGATTTACAAGATCGTCGACACTCCTTCGGTCTACTGGGCGCATCCGATTCTGCTGCTGAGTCCCGTTGGGTTTACTTTTTACGGCGCAGTCATGGGAGGCTTGGTGGCCGCGGCTTTCCTGGCGCGACACTACGGAATTAGTTTCCTCACCTTTCTGGATGCGGTTGCGCCCGGAGCTGCCTTGGGTTACGGAATCGGTCGCCTCGGCTGTTTTCTGGCAGGAGATGGCGATTACGGAGTTCCGACTTCGTTGCCTTGGGGCATGAGTTTTCCGCATGGCCTGGTTCCGACTTATGTGCCCGTTCATCCCACGCCGATCTATGAGTTCCTCGGGGCGGCGCTGATTTCTGTGTATCTATTGAACCTGGGGCGCGCCTCCGTTCATCGGAAAATCCCGGCGGGCGGCGTGTTCGCTGAGTACTTGCTGTTGACCGGTCTGGCCAGATTTCTGGTGGAGTTTATCCGCCGCAATCCGCGAGGCTGGTTGGGGCTCACCAACGCGCAACAGGTGGCGGTGATCTCGATGACGGTGGGCTTCCTGATGTTGGTGGTCGGAATCACCAGGTCTTCCCATTCTAAGCCGCCTGTTTGACTCTTCGAAAATTCTAGCCAGGGCGGAGTCTTGCCGGTTAGAGCCCACCTGAATACGTTTTGAGACTTTCTTCGCAAAACATGACAGGGTTAGCCAACTTTTCCCGCTAATCACAGTAAGGGCCGTGGTGTACCGCGCTGACGGTTCGAACGCAGGCCCGACCCGCGAGATCAGCTCGTCAAATTGAGAGCTTGATCTGTGTGGAGATCCGCAAGGGAGAGTCATGAAATCAGCATCCGCTTCATCCGCCCAGGGAAACCAATCTGCCCATGTTGTGGTGCCGACCCCGACCTTATCAAGTGGAGAGACCTCGCGGCCGTTGGGCCTGCAGCTCTGGACGCGTCACATTGTGGAATTTGTTCCCCTATGGTTTGCGCTGGCGGCGTTAGCGGGGTGGTTCGCCTACGGTTGCGGGAGCCCCGGAAACTGCTCTGGAGGGCAAATTAATGGGCCCGCAACGGTGGCGGTGGGCAAGCAGGTGTCGTTGACGCTCATCGACGGTTGCAAGAGCTCCGTGACTCAGGCGACGTGGAGTGCCTCCCCTTCGGGCTATCTCTCGGTCGATAGTAAGGGAAATGTCACGGGCCTTTCGGCAACTCCGGCGGGCGTAACCGTGGCTGTGACTGCGAAGTCTACTTCTGACGTCGGCGGTAACGGGACGGCGCAGTTGACCGTCACGGGCCCAACCTTGCAGAGTATCGCCGTTACCGACGCCGACAAGGGTGTGGCAGCGGTGAGTCAGGGCGATCAATTCACAGCCACTGGCACTTACTCCGACAGCACGACGCAGAACCTGACCAGCTATGTGACGTGGGCCTCGAGCTTAGCCAGCGTTTCGACCATCCAAACCGGAGGGAGTTCAGGTTCCGGTTTGGCGGCCACCCTTGCACCCGGAGACACCCTCATTAGTGCGAGCGTCACTATCGGCAGCGCGCCAGCCATATCTGGTACGGAAATGCTGACGGTTGGGACCTTACAGACAATTACCGTTACCGACGCCGATAACGGAACGGCGCCCACGGCTTCGACGGATCAATTCACCGCGACCGGCACATACGCCGGCGGCGCGACCCAGGATCTGACGACGTTTGTCACCTGGAGTTCCGGAAACCCCGCTTCAGTGTCTTTCGCGGGAAATAACGGTGTGACCCCAGCAGGGGACGCAACCACCGGCATCGCCGGCTCTGCTCTCATCACCGCAAGCCTGATCGTCGGTGGCGTGCCCCCAGTCACGGTTTCCGGCACGGAAACCGTGACTGTCTCGAACTCGGGGCCGACGTTGACCTCGATCGCAGTGACGCCTGCCACCGCGTCCGTCGCTGCGGGCCTCACCCAGCAATACGTGGCCATGGGCGCGTATTCCGATGGAAGTCATAAGACGATTACGAGCCAAGTGACTTGGGCCGCGGCCCCCACCAGCACCGCGACCATCAGCGCTGGCGGGTTAGCCAAAGGTGTGGCCGCAGGCCCCGCCACCATCACCGCATCGCTCGGCCCGATCACTAGTCCGGGAGTTACTCTCACCGTTACCGCAGCGATCCTGCAGTCCATTACCGTGACCCCGACGACCGCTTCCATTCAGGTCGGCAACACCCAGACCTATACGGCGACCGGCCACTACTCCGATGGAAGCAATCAGCCTATTACCACTGGGCTGACCTGGGCCTCAGTCCCCACCTCCGTCGCAACGATCACCAGCGGCGGCGTCGCCACCGGGGTGTCGGCGGGAACCGCGACCATCACCGCCGCCATCGGAACCCTGGCCAGCAGCCCGGTAACTCTGACCGTGAACCCGCAGCAGGGAAATGTGCCCCGCTATCTGTTTGAAGTGAACGGCGACAATACCATCTCCGACTATGCGGTCCTCCCTTCCACCGGCCAATTGCGCGCAGTCTCGTACTTTGGTATTCCGGCGCAGTCGGTAGAGGGGGCGGCGCTTAATCCCGCCAGTCCGCTGCCAGTGATGTATCTGGTACAGTCGAACCCCTCGACTGGCGCTACGCAGCTTTCCACCTTCCAGGTAACGGATTGGGGCCAGATCAGCTATGCGGGCGCAATTACTGCTAATTTGAGCGGCGCGCTCGCCGTGGACCCCAAAGGGCGATACTTATACGGCACCGATGGCACTGACCAGCAGATTGCCCTGTTTACCCTGGATACTACCTCCGGCCTGCCCACCGCCGGCACTGGCTTGCCCCTTACCGTCACTGCGACCGAACTCACAATTGATCCGGCTGGGACCTTTCTCTTCATGGAGGACAATGGCGGAAGCATCCACAGCTACCAGATCGGTCCGGGCGGAGCACTCACCGCCGTGGGAACGCCACCTTCGTCCCATCCTCTATTCGGCCGTCAGGAGATCGCTGTGGATCCATCGGATAGTTTTCTCCTGGCGGTCGATGCTGGCTCTCAGAGTTTCATGTACATATATTCGATTTCCGCGGGGGCGCTCACGCCGGTTGCCGGCTCTCCGTTTCCCATTGGAAGTTTCGGCGGTAACATTAGCCAGTTTGTGTTTGATCCTGCCGCAGGCTTTCTCTACGCCATTGATGACGCCAATGACCAGCTGCTGGGATTTGTGTCCAACGGCAGTGGACTGACGCCGATTACCGGCTCTCCGTTTGCTTCTCCCGCTAGCGGTACTCCCGCAAAAATCAGCGTTGATCCGTCCGGCAAGTTTGTATTCGTCTCGTACGAACCGACGGGTGAGCTTTGGACTTACAGCATCGCCAGCGGAGGATCGTCACCCGGCGCGCTGACCCTGGTCAGCAAAATGCGTCTGCACTCTTCGGTTGCGCTCGGACAGATGCTCAGTGCAGGAACGGCGGCAGTGACCTTCACTCCCACGGCGTTGTTCGTGACCAATGCGAGCACTCCCGGCGCTACTATCACCCAGTTCACCCTCGATCCAGCAACCGGGAATTTGAGCAATCTCTCTACTCCCATAGGAGCGGGTAACGAAGCGAAAACCGTAGCCACAGATCCTTTTGGCGTTTATGCCTATGATGCCGCCTACGACAGCAACGCCGTATTCGGCTACAGCATCTCGAACACAGGCCTTAGTCTTTTGCCGACTGAACCCTACGCCGCGGGGAACGGCCCGAGCTGGCTGACCACCGATCTTTCCGGATCGTTCCTTTATGCCACTATGCAGACCGACAACACCGTCTGGAAGTACGACCTGGTTTCCGGTGTGCCGACGAGCGGAGCATCAGCGATCTCCACCCATGCCGGACCCGTATTCGTCACCACCGACCCGACCGGGTCGTTTATCTATGTGGCGGACACCACGGCAGCAACCATTGACGTGTTCAGCATCAACCTGCCGCAGGGCGGCTTGGGCCCGATCGCGGGCGGATCCGTGGCCCACGGTACAAGTCAGAATTGGATCGCAATCGATCCCAGCGGACGCTTTGCGTATTCCGCCGATCCGCTGTCCAACGCGGTTTGGCAATTTACCATTGGCACGACGGGGGCTCTTACCTTGAATTCAAATCCCTACCTGCCGGCGGGGCCCAGCGCTTCCACTCCGGGTGCCGGTTCCGTTGCCATCGATCCAACCGGAAAGTTCCTCTACGCCACCAACGTGTCGCTGGGCCAGATCTATCTGTTCACCATCGACCCCTCCACCGGACTGCTGTCTCCCGTACACACCAGCATGTCCGGCGGCGAGGCCGCGGATCCTGGACCCTTGCCGGGCGAACTGGCAGTGGATATTTCCGGCAAATATCTGTACTGTGTGACCACTCCGACCGCTGGCTCGGGGACGATCAGCATCTACAAAATCGATCCCAGCACGGGATTGTTGACCTCGGTCGGAGCTGTGACGAATGTGCCCTTCGCGGCCGGATTTACCACGACGGGCACGCTGCAATAGGAGACTGTTATTTGCGAGCCGCGGCTGAAGCACTCATTGTAGGCGACGGTTTTTACTGGCTGACTGAGCTGTTGCCGCGTTTTTGACGACTTATCGCTGCCAGCCGCGCTTTCATTGTATGTACTGTTTTGTACCTACCCGGGCAGCGCACACCCTCCGCCGGAGAAACCCGTTCTCCCCGGCTCCATATCAAGCGGTGGGAAATCTGTTTGCTAACTTGTGCACAGTGCTTACCGCTGTGCTGTGGGGGCAGCGATTTACTCCCGACAAAAACGTGAATAGAAGATATGGCAGCGCCGCCACCCTGGACCTGAGAATAGACTCTGTGGTAACTTCGAGGCTCGATTTGCCAAGTGCTTAGCGCCCAATCCCTCCCCAAGCAGATTCGGCCCTTTCATGACAGAGGCTTCCTCGTCCGACATCACACTACTCCTACACGCCTGGCGGGGCGGGGATCAGCTTGCGCTGCAAAGGCTTACGCCCATGGTCTACGAGGAATTGCACCGCATGGCGCGGCATTACATGGCGCGCGAAAGGGACGGGCACACGCTGCAAACCACGGCGCTCATCAATGAAGTCTATCTGCGTCTGGTCAAGGTCAAGGAAGTGCAATGGCAGGACAGAGCGCACTTTTTTGCGGTCTCGGCACAACTCATGCGGCGTATCCTGACCGATTTTGCGCGATCCCACGGCTACCAGAAGCGCGGTGGGGGCGCCAGACCTGTACCTCTGGACGAAGCCTGCCTCGCGTCGCCGGCTCCCGGGGTTGACCTGGTGGCTTTGGAGCAGGCCCTGACCCGTCTGGGTGAGACCGACGCGAGAAAAAGCAAAGTCGTGGAGCTTCGTTTCTTCGGGGGACTGACGGTCGACGAGACCGCCGAGGTGCTACAAATCTCCGGCGAAACCGTGATGCGCGACTGGAGCGTGGCGCGGGCGTGGCTGCTGCGCGAACTCGACCGGAGCGTGAGCGATGGAGCCTGAACGTTGGCAGGATGTCGAGCGCATCTACCACGCCGCGCTGCAATACGAGGAAAGCGAGCGGACGGCCTTCGTGATGGGGGCTTGTGCCTCAGACCGGACTCTGCGGGCCGAAGTCGAATCACTTTTGCAATACGCACAGCGCCCGGCGAAATTTTTCGAAACGCCGGCCCTTGACGTCGTCGCCCGGAAGCTGGCCGACGACCTTCACGCCCAGGACACAGTTCACTCCACCCGCATGATCGACGCGCGGATCGCGCAATACCGGATCGTCGGGAAATTGGGTGCCGGAGGAATGGGCGACGTTTACCGAGCGGTTCGTGCCGACGACCTGTACGAGAAACAAGTTGCCATTAAATTGGTGCGGGAAGGACTCGACATCGGCTCGGTGTACGCCCGATTCCGGCAAGAGCGCCAGATCCTCGCCAGCTTGGAGCATGAAAATATTGCCCGCCTGATCGATGGCGGAACCACCGACGAAGGTCATCCTTACTTTGTCATGGAACTCGTCGAAGGGCAGCCGATCGATGCCTACTGCGATGAGCGCAAGCTTGGGATCGGCGCCCGGCTCGATCTATTCCGCACCGTGTGTGCGGCGGTGCAATACGCCCATCAGCGACTGGTCGTGCACCGAGACATTAAGCCCAGCAATATTCAGGTCACGGCAGACGGTGTTCCGAAGCTGCTCGATTTCGGCATTGCGACCATTCTGAGCTCGCATCCCGATTCCCCGGAAGCAGCCCGCACGGTTACCGCGCAGCGCATAATGACGCCGCAATTTGCCAGCCCCGAACAGTTTCGCGGGGAGGTGATCACGACCGCAGCCGATGTCTACTCCCTGGGAGTGGTCCTCTACAAGCTGTTGACGGGGCGCTTGCCTTATCGCCTGGAAAGCGACTCTCCGTACGACCTGGCGCACGCGGTCTGCGAAGATGAGCCGGAAAAGCCCAGCACCGCAGTCGGACGCCCTGGGCAGAGGGTGGGTCAGAGTATGGGCGGTCAGAGCACGGGCCGTAAGAGTGAGGCGTTGCGGATTGCGCCGGAAAGGGTGAGCAGTTGCCGAAGTACCAGTCTCGACAAGTTGCGGCGCACGTTGTCTGGCGATCTGGATCAGATCCTGCTGAAGGCGCTGCGCAAGGAAGCGCAGCGGCGATACTCGTCGGCGCAGACTTTTGCCGATGATCTGCGCTCCTATTCTCTCGGTTTGCCGGTGTCGGCTCGGCGCGACACTTTCGGATACCGCGGCGGTAAATTCATCAAACGCCACAAACTTTCCCTGGCGGTGGCGGCCGTTGTCGCCCTGGTCATGGTTGGCGGCGGGGTGGCGATTGTGCGCGAGGCGCGGGTGGCACGGATACAGCAGGCCCGCGCGGAGCGCCGCTTTAATGACGTTCGGGCACTGGCCAATTCCCTGCTTTTTGACATTCATGACAGCATCCGCGACCTGCCGGGATCGACCGCGGCGCGCAAGCTCCTGGTGGACCGCGGTCTGAAATACCTCGACAGCCTCTCTCAGGAGGCTAACGACGTTCCCGACCTGCAACGAGAATTGGCCGCGGCTTATGAAAGGGTGGGCGACGTTCAGGGCAACCCCCAGTTCGCCAACCTCGGCGACACTGCGGGAGGGATCGCAAGCTACCGCAAAGCTCTACAGATCCGACTCGCACTGGGGCACGATAGGCATGCCTCCCCCGACGATCAGTCCGCTCTGGCTGCGATCTACGTGAAGCTTGGTTTCGCTCTCAATGCGACCAACGATTTTTCTAGCGCACTGCAAGCGTTTCAGCAGGCATATCCAATCACCGAGAGGCTTGCGATCGAAGAGAAGGATAATCCGCGGGCGCAGGAAGCCTTCGGCGCGGTGTGTTTCGCAATGGCTCGGACCCTCGCTGACATGGGCAACACGGCCGGCTCAATCGAGTATTACCGCAAGTCCGCGGCCATCCGTGAAGCAATTACGGGAGGCTCGCCGGTCTTCCAGTCCTTTGTGCAAACCAGACTTGCGGGCGTGTACGGCTATATGTCGGGGGTGGTGCACATGCAGGGAGACACGGATTCGGCGCTCGCGCTGCAGAGCAAATCCCGCGACATCCTGGCCCAGCAGGTGAAAGCCGACCCGCAGAACGCCACGTTACGACAATTCCTCTTACAGGCCGAATATTGGGTGGGATACTACCTGGCCGAAAAAGGGCTCCCGGCGCAGGCATTGCCCCACTTTCAAACGGCCCTCGCGGGCTACCAGGCGTTAACCTCGGCTGATGCCCACGACGCGTTGGCCATGCGCTACCTCAGCCGCTGCTACTGGAGCGTAGGGCGAGCGCTGGCCGCCACAGGTAAAGCGGCCCTTGGCGTTCAACCCGCTCGCAAGGCGCTTCAAATCATTGAGACGTTGGCAGCAGCGGATCGCGCCGATACCTTCTACAAGTCTGTCGAAGTTGCCTACGCCCGCTCCGCGTTGGCGGAAGTTTACTCGCGTTTAGCCGAACAGTCACGCGGACCGGACGCCTCGAAAATCAAGAATTGGCGCGATGCCCGCGCCTGGTATCAAAAGAGTCTCGACACATGGTTGCTGCTGCAGCAAAAAGCTCCTCTCGGAAAATTCGATGCGGCCCAACCAGACAAGATCGCAATCGAGATTGCAAAATGCGACGCCTCCCTCGCGAAGTTGAACGCCCGCAATCCATAGCCGGACCGGAAAACATCCGAGGGCAGAAGGAATAAAGAGGAAGCAACTTGATCCACATATCCATTTAGGAGTCTCAGAAGTCCGTTCAGGCGCAGCTCGACGAGCGCTCTAGGGCGGTACGCTCGCAAGAATATAGGTGGACAAGAGAGCGCACGCCAACTGCGCGGGAGAGTCAGGCCTCGAGGGAATCGGTGGGTGTCGACCGGCCGACTACTCAGCGTCCCCGATGAAAGTTGTAAGTCCAGGAGAGGCTCACGTAAGACTTAAGCGGCACACCCACAACTTGCTCGACCGGCGCCAGCTCGCCCCCAGCTTGTAGCGTTTCGACCGTCTGACCGGCATATCCCCGAGCGATAAGCGAATTCATGGCTAAATCGATCTGACCGTCGCGGAAAGATCGCACGAGAGAAAGGCGAAACTCGCGCACGGGAACGCCAGTGAAGCCGTCCCCCAGGGGCTTGCGGCCGACTTCTTCGAACTCGCTGCGGGCTCGCATCCCAAAAGGAAGACGGTTCAGGGTGCCGGCCACGTCCCAGATCAGCCGCGGGGCTTCGGGAATGTCTTCGCCCGTTATGCGGTCAACCGCCGTAGCGCGCGCCCACGACGCTTGCAACGAACCGAAGGAGAAATAACGCCGGGCGGTGAACGTTACCGAACGCGTGAGTGATGGCCCCACGTCCTTCTGCAGGCCTGTATCGGGATCGATGTTAGCCAGTTCCTGCGAATTGCTGACGCGCGCCAGCGTAACGCTGAAATCCGTGCGTGCAATTTCCTTGCTGATCACCAACTGCATGCTGCGCGACCGAGCGACGACCGTTGGCCTGACTCCGACTCCCTCGCTGGAACCGATCCGTGGATCGTTTGTATGAAACGCTTCGCCAAAACTGAAGGCGACTTTCGGCAGACATTTCTGCCGCGTCGGCATCAAAGTCAGCGTCCCCTTCGGCAAGGTAAGGCCGGCCAGCTGCGTAAAAGAATTTGCGGGGACCATCTTGTCGGCGTTGTCGAAGAACACTTCTTCGCGGCGTAGTCCGACATCGTAGTGCAAAAAGTGGGTGAGCGCTCCGTCCACCGAAACGAACGGCGTCACGAACCCGAGCGTGAGGTCGTTGCTGGTGACGGGTTGAAATACTCCGGCAGAGTTGGCGCGATCCAGATCGAGCTTGCGCGGGGCATCGCGGCGCAAGTCAAGCCCGGCGAGAATGGAAAATTCCTGGCGCAGGTTTAAAACATAAGTTGCATTGCCGCCGCCGACGGTGCGGAACTCGCTCTGGCGAATCAGCCCGTCTCCAAAGTTAGAGCGGAGATCGAGACTGTAGGTGCGGAAAAATCCCGATAAGTCCAGATCCTGAGTGTGCGTAATCCGCCAGGTGTCGCTCGCAGCCATAAAAGAGTTGTGTGTGGTGTCGTGCTGGCGCGAATCGATCGTATCACCGCTGACGCCGGACGCCGTTGGGATAAGTCCGGGAATGAATGACGTACCGTAGTATCCGACGCCGAAAAGTGTGATGTCATGCGCTTCTGTCTTAAAGGCGCGATAGGCGTTGAGCTTGTATTGCTGACGATGTTCGGGGCGCTCCAGAAAGCCGTTGCCAAAAGAGGCTTGCAGCATCACCCAGCCCAGCGTCGCTGGATCGGCCGGACTCCATCCCGTTACCAGGTCGGCGTCGTGCTTGTCTCCGCTGAACTGCGTGAACGGCAACACCTGGTCGCGCAGGCCGTAGGTGACGCCGAGGTTTACGGCGTGGTTGCCCTCGCGCACGTTAAACGCTCCGCCGTCGGCTTCGACGAAAGCGACGCCGTTGGAGATCAACACATTAGGATCGGCGTATCCGTTGCCGTGCGCGTTGGCGGGAAGATTGTTCGGGAACAGGAAATCGCCGATTTGAAAATACTGTGCGATAGGCTCGCCGTGATCTCCGGCAACGCCCGGCGCGAAGTATTGCGGTGCCTTGATCCCCCCTGACGCGGTTTCGATCGGGAGCCCGGGGATGGAAATCGGCGCGCCGGGGCGTCCAGGGTTGGCCTCGAGCAGTTGGTCGTGGACAAAGGTGCGCTGCGAGGGATCAGGGCTGATGGCATCCGGAGACGATGCCACTACGGTGATCTGTTGGGTGGAAGAGATGCTCTGGAACTGTAAGTCTTCCTTGGTGGCGTGAGCCGAAAACACCGCAGTCTCGCGCGACAGAGTTTGGAAACTGGGAGCCTCGATCGTGATACGGTAAACTCCCGCATCGAGCGAGCGGAATTCGAAATGACCCTGGGCATCGGTGGCAATTTGTTGAGCCGAGGTCCCCGACGGCTTCTGCAACGTCACCAGAGCGTGGGCGATCGCCGCACCGTCGGGATCGGTGACGTTGCCCGCCACTGACCCAGCCTGTTGCGCATATAGTGGAGCAGCGCACAATACAAGAAGGAGGAGGGCAACGGAAACCACTGCCGATAAGAACGAGTTTTTCAATTGCACCCCTCCTTCCTGTTCCCCGATCGGCCTTACCGTTCTCTGATCTCCGGTTGACCGAGCCCGGCAAGCAGCACACGCGCCTGCTCTGACCCGGTCGCATGCAGCGAAACCGATTGCCGCAGATAGCGCTCCGCCGCCCGGCGATCTCCCAACTTCAGAGCAATCTCGCCGGCATGCGCGAACAGCTTGGCATCGCGGATTCCGACTGCCAACGCCGCATCAAGTTGTTTGCGCGCCTCGGCGTCTTGTCCGTTCACGTGCAGCGCCCAGGCAAAAGCGTCGAGCGTGTAAACGTCATGACGCCACGCATGTTCCTGCTGGGCGATCGCCAGGGCTTTCGGCGGTTGGTTGGCGTGGTCAGCGTAGTAGAAGACCAGCTCGCGGCTGGAGTTGTCTTTCCGCATCGATTCCGCGAGAGACTTGGTCTCAAACTCCGCAAAAGCCTTCTTCGCATCGCTACCACGGCCCGCAAGCTCAAGAGCTTCTGCCAGGTCGTACAGGTTCTCCGCATGGGGTGCCGCGTTGTAGCGTTGCTGCAGCAGAGTGACCGCTTCGTCATACCTCTTTTGTGCGATGCGCACCTTGGCCAGATTCCCCAGAGCGTAGTGATAATTGGGGAAAATCATGAGTGCCTGCTGCAGAATGTCAACCGCGTCATCCGTTTTGCCATCGATGAAGCGCAGATGCCCCATCTGCGACAGGATCCACGCGCGATCCTCAGTTTCTGTGGGCACGGTCGATTGATATGCCATGTCCATCAACTGGTAAGCGCCGTCCACGTCACCGAACAGCTCGCGCAGGTACGCTGCGCGCGTCAGCCCTGGTAGATTGCCCGGTCGCAGGTTGAGCATCCACTGCGCCGCATTTTCCGCGTCACTGTAGTTGCCCAGCTCGGCATTCGCATCAGTCAGGAATCCGTACACGAGAATGTCGTCCGGCACTTTCTTGTTCAGGAGCCTGGCCGCTTCCAGTGCGGCGGGAAATTCGTGGCGGCCCAGCAGCAGCCACACCCGGATCTTCTGACTCTCAAAATCTGCCGGCGCCAGCTCCATCGATTTCTTCAACGCCTCTTCGGCCTGCGCGTAGTACATCACGTCGGAAGTTTCGCGAGCGCGCCGCGAGAGCGCAATCGCCAGATGGTTATAGCCCGCGTACTGGGCTGGCTTGCTGGCAATTTCTTTTTGGGCTGCGGCCATACTCTTCTCCGCCGGAGAGAGTGACAACGTTTCGGCGACAGGCGTCTGCGCGAACGCCACCGCACCGAGACTCAACAATACGAGCGCGACTAGTTTTTTCATGACAATCCTCGTTTCGATTCAAAAGTGTGGCCGCCGCCTAAGGGACAGCGGCCACTTTGGTTGAATGACCGTTTCATTACTGAATGGGGCAAGTTCCGTTGGATTGTCCGGTGCATCCCTGCTGCCCGGGGCCGATATGTACCGAGTCGCGTCCACTATTCGCCGGCATCACATAAGGGAACGTTGTTCCGTACCCTTCCGGATTCATTTGCACGCCATCGCCAATCGCCGTCCCGTACTTGGTGGAATCCACCAGGATTCCGGCCACCGCACGCGAAGCGATGTCAACCACGTCGTCGACCGGCCGGCGTCCATTCGGGAATCCAGCAATGTCGCCGGCCAGGAACCCAAGGCGCTTCTGCTGGGCCACGGGCGTGGGAGGAATTCCCGTGTTCAGGCGAAGCAGGTCAGCAACCGGTCCCGCGTCGCCTTTACCGCAGCCGGGGCAGATCGGGGCCTCATACTGAGCCAGGATCAGCAGGTCGGTGCGGGGTGCAGGAGCAACCGGAATTCCGAGCGAGGCGAAAACCTGCGCCAGCAAAGGATCGAGAACGAAGTTGGCGAATTGCGCATCGTTCTTGGGATCGTCCATGCTGAAGCGGTCCTTCGATCCGGTTCCGATGATCAGTTCGTTGATCAGCGGATTGCCTTCACGCTGGACCTGTTGGAAACGTCCCAGGTCCTGCTCCCGCAACGGCGAGCGCCGCACCGTGATCTCGTGCCGCGAAGTGCTGCCATAGGTTCCAATCACAGCCTGCTTGTCGCCCGCAGGATGGATCTTCCCGTCGACGGTCAGCATGGTGATGGGAACTTCGAGCACGATCGAGTTCACGTTGAACCCCGCGACCGCATCGGGAGCATAGTTGTGAGCGTCGTCCGCGTCTTCGGATGCAGGCAGCACGCCGCCCACGCCCATACGGAAGTTGAGAGAGTCAAACGCCGCGCCCAGATCGATGAAGAACGGATCGTCCACCGTGCCCGCGAAGACGCGCACATTGTTCGGCAGCTGGTGAATCCCTTGGTTAAACAGCGATTGGTAGTCGGGCATGGTGCGAGGTCCGACATTGGAAGGCACTGCGTACAAAGTCCTGCCTTCGCTGAGCAGTGTCGATTTGCCGCCCTTGACCATGGTGACGGTGTAGGTTTGCCGCAGGCTGAGGCCCTCGGAACCAGGGCCCGCCAGTGCAGTGATCGGGGGAATGCCGGCGATGCCGCCGACCAGGCCGGTAAACAATCCGGGCTGGCGAATTTCCGTGGTGAAGCGGAACTGGAAGGTGACGTCTTCGATTCCGTCCTGATTGTTGTCGATCTTCATTTCGTAGAGCACGTTGGGATCGAAGGGAAAATAGTTTGGCCCGTTGGAGGGCTCAAGAAAAGGATCGACGTTAAGGATCATGGTGACGCGATCCGGATGGTCGTAACTGACGAATGCGTACCAGTCGGTGACGTCCGCGGTGCGATCGAGAGCCGTGATGGGAGCCTCACGATGGCTGGATGCAAACACGTTGGCCGGAGCCAGCATGAGCAGCGCCATGACGAGGGCCACCATTGACTTCAAGTGCTTCATGGGTTTTGCCTCAGAGATTGGATTGAAGACAGGCCCCAACAGAGACGGGGCTGGCCTGCGTCGAATACGGCGCCGCATCCGGCGCAGACCAACGATTGTTCTGTCTACAACCCGTAGTACGGAAGCGATGGACAAATGGATTGCTTCGCGGGCAGGATCCCGAGGCAGGCTGAGATGCCGACGGTTCGGATCGCCGCGTCAACTTTCCGGGAAGACAACTTTTGACCTGAAACAACTCTCCGGTTTGCCTGCGATCGACCGGAGTGAGTAAATCGCGGCGAATTCCCTGCCATTGAGGTGGAGCGCACGTAGCGCGGGCACTCGCGGGACAGATCCTCGATGTACGAACGGGGTATGGGCTACTTGTTTTCGTTCACCGTCCAATACGGTTCCTTCGTCGCCACGAACTCAACCGGCACCGTCTTCACGAATCCCTTCAACCTACGTGTGCACTCCTCCATTCCGCCCTGCTCGCTCGGAACGTGCCCAATCACAATCAGCGCCTTATCGCGTCCCTGGGTCACAGCGTCGGCCGCATACTCCACCGTCTCCCATTCACGCGTTTCTCCAACCAGCAACACTTGCACGTCATCCCGCTCCAGTGCTTGCGTCTCTCTCTGGAACCCCGCCGCCCCTGGGCTAAACCCCACTTTGGTGACCTTCATCTCTGGCTCACCCACGACACGCACCACCGGCGAGCCCAACTTGTTCGCCACTTCCTCCGCCAATTTCTTTACCGTGGTCTGGGGCATGACAAACAGATATTGGTTCTCAGATCTCTGGAATTTCTCCCAGCCAAGCGAACGCACCATCCCCGCCTCAATTCCATCCGGCTTTCGCATGTGCCAGTGATCGTGAAAACGCCAAACCACCATCCCGTGCTTTTCAATGAACGCCCGTTTCTCCGCCCACACCGGATCGCTTTCCGCCATCCCTTCGGGCGTATCGAGATGGGCATAGAAAGTCGGCTCGTGCGTGATCACGAAGTTCAGTCCCTTCGCCGATGCACGTTGCAGAACATCCATGGTCGCCATCATGGTCACCGCGATTCCCGTCACTGCGGTATCGGGATTCCCTGCTTTGAATGTATCCACCTCTCCTTTTGCCATTCCACCCCGACCTGCTTCTGTATCTCCGCAACCACCTCTCGCGCGGTGATTCGGCGTTCCTGCGCTGTGGCTCCACCAACCGTGCCAAGCAGGATCGTCATTAAGATCCAAGAACGAATTATCATTGTGTTCACTGTTCGCCGCCTCCTTAGGTCACGCCTTCGCGCTCTCGCCGCCTAAGACTCAGAGCCTAGTCTGTTGAAAGGAGATCGGCAACTTGGAGGCACTGAATCCAAAGAGTGATCGAAGATAGAATTATGCCAACCGTGTTTCTAGCCACCACCCGCACTGAGCCAACGCCAGGCGAATTGGTACTTAGCCTCGAAGCGTACGGACTAGAAGTTTGAGAAGTGGCCGGGGCCCTTGGACCTCCCTAACCGTCTTCGAGTCTAGAGAGTGTCGTTCTGTGAATGGATGCCCTCCCGAGTAAAAGCTACGATGAGAGACAGGGTTACAATATCGGCATTTCGGGGACTGTGAGGTGTTGTGATGACACTGCGGAGAATTACGCCCACGAGCCTCTGCGGAATACTGACCGTGGTCTTGATCACATTTGGCTATACCTTGGGCCAAACCCGTTCGGCTCCGGTAGACCCAGGCGTGCGCGGTGGCGCAGCCGGTGCGGGCGGCCCACTGCAGGGTTTTACCGCGGATGAGACTGCGTTCTTCCGGGACGGGCAGGCTAGGTTCGCGGAAGTCGAGGTTGTCAACCAGGGTGCGAACAACGGCCTGGGTCCGCGCTTTAACTCGAATCAGTGTTTCTCCTGCCACTCGCAGCCCAGCATGGGCGGAACGAGCCCGACGAAAAACCCGCTGCCCGACGTTGCCGCCTTGGGTGGGGCCAAGAACACGGTGCCGTGGTTCATCGTGCCCAACGGTCCCATCCGCGAAGCGCGATTTAAGAAGAGCAACGGCACCGCCGATGGCGGTGTGCATGATCTGTTCGTGATCACGGGGCGAGCGGACGCTCCCGGTTGCAACATTTCCCAATTCGATTTTCTACCGGCGGGAAATCCGCTTACCGGCCAAGGCGGGAATCAAAACATTATTTTCAGAATTCCGACTCCTGTTTTTGGCGCAGGGCTCATTGAAGCAATTCCCGATTCGGCCATCCTGGCCAACCAGCAGGCCAACGCGTCGGCGAAGTCCCAGCTGGGTATTCACGGACACGCGAACGCGCATCTCAGCGGAAACGTGAATCTCAGTGCGAACGACGGGACTATTACTCGGTTCGGGTGGAAGGCGCAGAACAAATCTCTTCTAATGTTCGCGGGTGAGGCCTACAACGTTGAGATGGGAATCTCGAACCAGTTATTCCCGCAAGAGCGCGATGAAACGCCCGGCTGTATCTTTACTCCAACTCCCAACGATACTCTTAACTTCACAACCACTCCTTCAACGACCGGCAGTTCAAGCGGCATTTCGGGCCCCGCGGTCATTTCGGACATCGAAGCGTTTGCCAACTTCATGCGGATGCTCGCTCCACCCACGCCCGCTGCACCCACACCGTCCAGCGAAAAGGGACGCGACTTGTTTGCGAGGGTTGGGTGTGTGCACTGCCATACTCCGTCGTTTACCACAGGAACAATGGTTGCGAGTGGCTCCGCAACCCGTCCGAGTGCTGCACTTTCGAATCAAACTGCGAATCTTTTCTCCGACCTGCTCGTTCACCACATGGGCGAAGGCCTGGCTGACGGCATTACGCAAGGCGGCGCCGGGCCAGACGAGTTCCGAACCGCTCCTCTTTGGGGCGTCGGACAACGCGTCTTCTTCCTCCATGATGGACGTACGTCCAACCTAGCTGACGCCATCAGGGCTCATCGCAGCGACGGCAGCGAGGCCAACAAGGTCGTCGAACACTTCAATAGGCTCAGGGCTCAGGAGCAACAGGAAATCATCGACTTTCTACGCTCACTTTAGCCGCAATTCTAGAAATCGCGCCTTACCAACGAGCGCCCGCGTCCTACACTTTTCGCAGCCAATTCACCACACCTCTTGGATCAAATCTGACGCTTCGTCCCACCCGGAAATGACGGGATTCTTGCGAGGGCAGCGTGTTTGAAGCTCGTCACTTCGGAAACGCTGAGGAGACCCTCGAGTTGGCGGTGAGCGCTCTGCCGATCCGGTCGATTTGGCCTGCGAGGGACCCAACGAATCACCAAGCGCCCCGCTCATCCTTTTGTCGCTGCTTTCGTTTCGAGCTGCAAGGACGTTTGTCCGCTATCCATCAACAATGCGTTCCAGGGATTCGCCGGACCGTCTCCAGCCACTCCCGCCCGAAGTCCAATCAAAGGCATCACCTTTATGTGGTCGCGCCGGACCACGGATTGCCTGCCCGATCCTGTAAATAGCGCTTATGTGGGCTAGCCCCTGGGCTTGTGGGGGTGAGAACAGGACGGGACGGAATATGCACCCCTCCGAGAATGGTCAACGCTGCCCCATCGAGTCTGTTCGCATTTCGTAACGGAACGCCTTACCAGTGCCGTCTTGAGGACTGGCCAGAATCCATCGATCCTCCCCATAACTTTGCAATCTTTCTTGTCTTGTTCGCATTTCGTAAACGGTGTAAAGGCAAAGAACGTTTCTCGTTGATTTCCACAGCCTCAATGTTTAGAGTGTCGCGCAATAAGTGAGTAAGTGAGCAGGATACCCAGTAGGGCGACGGATTTTCAGGTTCGTCAATATCCAAGATTCGCTGGTTCCCTTGAAGTTTGAATGGACAACGGTCCGAGTCGTCGGCGGTGCAACTGCGGACAAGTAGTCGCAGGGGTAACCCGTGCAAGCCGGAGGGACCGATCTGTTCATCCTCTCCCGAGGAAGGTTTATGGCACATCGCAGCAGCGTTGTATTTCCGTTGTCCGGCACGAACCGCCTACATTTCCTACTTCAGTTTCACCCGAGCGTTTTGTCCGTTTGCATTGCATTCTTGTCTTCGCAGTTCCTTCTACCGAGCGCTCACGCGCAAACTCCGAGAAGTGCCTCTTGCCTGTCGAGGACCATGGAGGCCAGCTATGCAAATACGTTTCCAGTTATTACTAGCATTCCTTTTCTGCCTCGCCGCACTGGCGGTGGGACAGGTCAGCCCCGGTGCGCCATCCACCGTACCATTTGACTGCCATGAACTTGACTGCGTAAACCTCCTCAGCAACAACGTGGTAGTCGATTACCCGGGTATGACAAAATCGGGCGCAATCGGCATGAGAGCACACTTCCCGGCTCAGTATTATGAGTGGGTGGCGGACGGAGGTTGGCAGGCGCCGATAAGCGCCAAAGGCTTCCTGCCTCTTGTGAACGATTCGGTAATGCAGGTAGATGGTCTCGGCTATACGACCACGGCCGCGACATGCCCTCTGGGTGGAGCGACTTCGAAATACTCCAACTTCACGATCCTGCTGCCTGACGGCACCCTAATCCCGCTTCCAGTGTCCGACTACACGCTCGGCAGTCCGTGCCAAACCAGCATAACGGATAACGGTTTAATGAATCACAAAAACCTCTGGAACAATCCTCTTTCCCAGAGCGGTCTTCAGGTCACCATTACCGGGAATACGTTGACTTCGATTCACACCAAGAGTGGCGCGAGTCTTACCGTAGGCAACTACGGCGGGATCACAGATTCAAATGGCAATTCCATCAGCGCGTCGTGGAGTAGTGGAACAACCTCTGTGACCGATTCGCTTGGCATCGCATCGGCAGTCAAATGGGTTTCGGGGAGCGGCAAACTGGAATGGACCGACGTAAATGATGGAACGCAGAGCGTGACGGTCAACTATTCGTCCACGGAGGTTATCGTACAGAGTACTTTTGGGTGCTCCGGCATCTCGGATTACGACTGGAATGGACCCTTCGTATGGTATCCGATAACCGGAATCAGCTATCCGGACGGGACTTCCATCGGATTGACATACGAACCAACGCCAGGTGGCTCTAGCGGTGCGATTACGGGGAGGATCAAACAAATCACGCTGCGCGAGGGCGGCACTATCTCTTATACCTACGGCCCGACTGGCTCAGGCACTCACAACGGCATCGACTGCACCTATCAGACGGTGCCGACGTTGACGAGGACGCTTGGCAATGGCGATCAGACAACGTATACCTTGGCGTATTCACTCATCTCCGGATCGAACTACAAAGCCATCAACACGGTGCAAGACCCTGGAGGCAATCAAACAACTTACCAATTTACAGGCTTCAACTCCACTGGTGTGCAGTCGTGGCCCACTACGCAGCCGCTTACCCAGGTCAAGAGGTATCAAGGTACTGTTAGCGGCGGCACCCTTCTTACGACCGACGTGT
>Ga0210384_10001372_pt1 | contig 33342 bp, 31 predicted proteins | sample IncBWH2MmetaG_FD_160574 | JGI IMG/M metagenome (GOLD analysis project Ga0210384, IMG submission 160574) | Forest soil microbial communities from Barre Woods Harvard Forest LTER site, Petersham, Massachusetts, United States - Inc-BW-H-2-M | ecosystem: Environmental > Terrestrial > Soil >...
GAACCCTGATAACGCAGAAACAGCAGCCTCCAGTCGACCTAACTCGAATGCGGCTTTGTCACGTGCAGCCTTTAACTGCGCGAGTATGTCCATGTATTCCCCCTCGGGTTGGGATTGTAGCAAAATGCAGATGGGTTTCTAAGACTAGCGGCAGAAGGCGTCGTGGTCAAGAATGGTGCCGGGAACAGGAGTCGAACCTGCACGCCTTGCGGCACACGGTCCTAAGCCGTGCGTGTCTGCCATTCCACCATCCCGGCGATCCTCGATTTGTCCTATTGTATCGCCTGGCAGATCAACGAAGGCTGATTCAATTTGCCCAACAGCCTGATTAAATGCCCTTGTATTCGTGTGAGGCATGGACGAATCGCTCGGGATTTCGGCTGCGGGCTCTGGCTACGCTACACTGTCTAGCCTATGGCGAATCCAACGCAGCCCAACATCAAGCTGGTCAATCGGCCGGATTATCGTGAGAGCTACGCCAACAGCGTGCAGGTACGAGTGAATGTCTGGGATTTCTTCCTAGTGTTTGGCACCCTACAGCAACAAAGCGAAACTCAGGTGGACGTACAGAACTTCCAGGGCGTTTATCTGAGCCCGCAGCAGGCCAAGGCCTTGACCGCCATCCTGCAGCAGAACGTGGCCGGCTACGAAAGCACGTTTGGCGAAATCAAACTCGATCCGCGGATGATGTCGCCTGGGCCGGTGCACTAAATGGCGTCGGGGTCGCGCGCCGCGCTCTCAGCACCACAATTGAAGCCCATACTAGTTTTCGCGGTGCTCTTTCTTGCTGTGTTGGTACTGCACCTGCCGCTCCTGCGTTTGCCCTACTTCTGGGACGAGGCCGGATATTACGTACCCGCAGCGCGTGATCTGCTGCTGACTGGAATCCTGGTTCCGTATTCAACTCCATCCAATGCGCACCCGCCCCTGGTGCTGGCATACCTGGCTGCGTGGTGGAAGATTGCTGGCTACTTCCCCGCAGTGACCCGTACGGCGATGCTGCTGCTCGCAGCATTTTCTCTGCTCGGTGTCTTCCGGCTGGCGCAAAGAGTCGCAAATATCGAAGTCGCCTGGGCTGCGACGGTGTGCACCGCACTTTATCCGGTATTCTTCGCGCAAAGCTCACTCGCCCACCTGGACCTCGCGGCAGCGGGACTGACCTTTTGGGGCTTGCGCTCCTACGTGGACAAGCGTCTTACTGCAACGGCAGTTTGGTTCTCGACGGCTGCGTTCGCCAAGGAGACGGCGATCCTGGCTCCTCTGGCTTTGTTTCTATGGGAGTTCCTTTGTCCGTTGCTCACTCACGAGGAGCAGAGTGAGCCCCTTTGTCTGACTCAGGAGCGCAGTTGGAAATCCGCGTTACTTCTCTTGCCGCTAATTCCGCTCGGATGCTGGTATGCATATCACTACGAGCGCACCGGCTTTGTATTCGGCAACCCTGAATTTTTCCATTACAACGTAGAGGCCACCCTGCATCCTCTGCGCATGGTGCTCGCGTTTGGACTTCGGATATTTCAGGTGACGGGATATCTGAATCTGTACGTGCTCACATTGGCGGCGCTGCTGGCGATGTGGCTGCCGCCGTTGCATGATAGCGACCAACCCAATGGAGAGCGCCCGCGAATCGCGCTCGGGGTGCAACTTGCGTTCCTCTCGGTAGTCGTAACTTATGTGGTGGCAATGGCCTTGGTGGGCGGGGCCGTGCTGGCGCGTTACATGCTGCCGGTAGTTCCACTGGTGATTATTGTCTGCGTGTCCACCTTGTGGCGCAGAGTGCGGCTGTGGCGAGGTGTGATAGCGATTGTTGTGCTGGCATTCGCAGCCGCGCTGTTCGTGAATCCCCCTTATGGATTTTCCCTCGAGGACAATCTCGCCTATCGTGATTACATTCGGTTGCATCAGGATGCGGAGACCCTGCTTGAGGCCCGTTATCGCACGGCACGAGTACTAACCGCGTGGCCGGCGAGCGATGAACTGACCTGGCCTTATCTCGGCTACGTGACACGGCCGATGCGAGTTCTCCGTATTGAAAACTTTACTGTCGAGCAGCTCGTGTCAGCTGCCGATCTCCGTTCCAGTTTCGACGTAGCGCTGGTTTTCTCCACCAAGTGGGAGCCCGCTCATCCATGGCTCGAGCATTGGGAACAGTGGCAGGAATGGAAGAGGCGCTTTTTTGGCTATCACAGCGATGTCCCCCCGGAGGCTGCAGCCCAGATCCTCGGGGGCCGGCTGATTTACGGCGAGAAGCGAAACGGCCAGTGGGCGGGAGTAATTGAGATGGAGCGGATCGTGGAAGCGCGGAAGCGCTAGTGATGATATCGGCGTCTACTTGCGGTGTCTAGGCTTTGGATGTCAATTTGCCATCAGGTGGCAAGAGTGAGTCTTCAGCACGAGCCATACTTCGCGTCCAGGCTGAAGATGAAGTGAATCTCGAGCCGCCAAAGTAAGGTGAACTTCTATTTCGACTCCACAATCGATCTTACCCACCACCATCACGTCGCGTTGCGCAAGAGAAACGATGCGGCCTTGAATCACGTTGCGTGCACTCAGCCCGGCTGGCGCGACGGTGGCCAGCAAGATGTCGCCGGCGCGGATTCCGACGCGGAGTACCGAACCTACTTCCGACCGCACCAACGGCGTTTCCAACTCAACGCTGCTGCCCACAATCTGACAGGTCATGGTGCCACGATCCGGATGTGCGGCAAGTACCGTCGCGTCAAAAATATTCTCGAAGCCGGCGAGCTGCGCCACGGTTTCCTGACGCGGAGCCGTCATTACTTCATGAGGCGTGCCCTGCGCGATAATCCGGCCATTTTCCAGGACCAGCACGCGCTCTCCGAGGGCAAAGACTTCGTCACGGCTGTGGGTCACATAAAGGATCGGAATACGATGGGCCTGGTTCCAAGCCCGCAAGTCATCGATAATCTTCGACTTGGTGGGGGCGTCGAGCGCTGCCAATGGCTCGTCGAGCAGAAGAATGCACGGCTCGGTCACGAGCGCACGGGCCAGCGCCACTCTCTGGCGTTCGCCGCCGGAAATCTCGGCGGGCTTGCGACCGCGAAGCTGCGGGATGCGGAAAGATTCGAGGATCGCATCGGTTCTCAAACGCTTCGCGTTTTCATCCATGGCGGCAAGTCCATACTGAATATTTTTGTCGACACTGAGATGAGGAAAAAGCGCGAGGTCCTGGAAGACGTAGCCGACCCGGCGGAACCGCACCGCAAGATTTATTCCCTGCGCATCGTCCACAAGAATCTGGCTCCCAATTGCGATCTGGGCCGCGTCGGGTACGGTGAGTCCGGCTATGCAATCAAGCAGTGTTGTCTTCCCTGCCCCGGACGCGCCAAAAACGATGGTGATGCCTGATGGAATAGTGAACTCCGAGTTGAGTTCGAAACCATCGGCAAACCGCTTGCGAACTTGTACAGAAAGAACCTGGGAAGATGCGGCCGTGGATACCAATGGGACTGTCTCTATCGAATCGGCGTGGGCTTTCGCCATGTCCATATCAGTCTAGAGCGCAAAAACCCCGGCTTGTAGAGATCCTTCGACTCCGTCGAGCAATTCGCGAGCGAATCGCTCGACTACGCTCAGGATGACAAACAAGCTATTTCCAGCGCCATATCACCCACACTCTGCGGTTCAGAGCGTACACCACCGACAGGATCGCAAATGAAATCATGAGCAACAGCAGCGCGGTCAGATTGGCAGCTGTGAAGTTGAAGGCTTGCACCTTATCGTAGATATCGATCGAAACTGTGCGTGTGACGCCGGGGATGTTGCCGCCGACCATCAGCACCACGCCGAATTCTCCCATGGTGTGAGCAAAGCTTAACGCCACACCGGTCACGACCCCGGAGACGGATAAGGGCAGAATTACGCGAAAGAAAGTCCGCAGCCTGGAGGCGCCCAGGGTTGCTGAGGCTGCGATCAACCTCGGATCGATTGCGGAAAACGAGGAAGCGAAGGGCTGCACCGCGAAAGGCAGGCTGTAGATAATCGATCCAATAACCAGGCCTTCGAAGGTAAACGCCAGGGTGTGGCCGGTTAGAGTTTCCCACCAGCGGCCCAGCGGACTGCGAGGGCCGAGCGCTACCAAAACGTAAAAACCGAGCACAGTGGGCGGCAGAACAATAGGCAGCGCGACCACCGCTTCGGCCAGAAATTTCCAACGCCAACGCGAATACGCCAGCCAGTAGGCGATTGGCAGCCCCAGTACCATCAGAATTGCGGCCACCAATACCGCCAGCCGAATTGTGAGTGCAAATGCCTGCCAATCCATGGAGTTGAGTTCTTCGTTCCCGCGCGAACCAATATACGTAAATTTCACACTTGCGTCTTCTGCCTTTCTCGGCGACCTTCGCGGGTTCTTCGCGAGCTTTGCGGTTAAAGGTTCAAGAGTGTAATCGCAGAGAATCTGTGATTCCCAAAACGGGCGTTCCGAGTGGCGGCATGTTCGCGGATCACAACGGCAGCAGACTTACCAAGGCTACGCTCGAGCCAAAGGAGATGCGACCGATGGAGATTCAGGAGGCGTTGAAGATCATGCGAGCGCTGGCGAATGGAGTGAACCCGCAAACCGGGGAAGCCCTAGAAGCCAATTCGGTTTGCCGGCAGGCGGAGACCGTAAAAGCTTTGAACCGTGCCCTAGGAGCGCTCGCCCAACTGGAGCAGCGGGAGCGGACGCGTCCGGTCAATGCGGGCAGGACATGGACTCGAACCGAAGACACTCAGGTCTGCGAAGAGGTCCGGCGCGGCATCGACTTTCACGAAATCGCCAAGACTCACAGTCGCACGGTCGGATCAATAGTGGCGCGCCTGGTCAAGCTGGGGAAGATTGCATCCCTTCCAAACAAAGCAGCCTGACTAAAACTCATGTCGTCAATACCGACAGCGCTCCGTCAGAAGGGTCACAGCGAGCTCAAGAAGGCGACGAGGTCCGCTTCTTCCTGTGGCGTGAAGACGACGCCAAAGCGCACTTCATAAAAATGGACGACGTCTAGCAGGCTCTGAGCCGACCCGTTATGAAAATACGGGGCGCGGGCGGATAGACCGCGCAGAATCGGTCCCTTGATCTTGCCGACGTGGTCGAACCTACCATCAATCAATGCCTGCCCGAGGTCGCTGGTGGTCTTCTCTTCGCCCGTGACATTGCTGCGAACCGTGATCTTCGGCAGATAGCTTAGGTCGAGGCCCCCTAAGTTAATGGACTGATTTGCCGGGGTGGGCTCACCGGTGCCAATATTCAAGGGCGTGGGGAAGGAATGATTGCCAACATTCGGCGTGTCGTGGCACGTGCCGCAGAATCCGGCGATCACGGGAATGCCGCCGGTGACAAGCCCGCCGGCCGCCTTATCGTCATTCAACCCAGCCACTCCGGTGATGCTGATGGGCTTGGAATTGAATACAAGCTGTCCGCGCGCAACCGCTGCGCGAGGATCGTTATAGGGTAGCCCCGCCCAAGCGTCGAAGGTGTTGAAGATCGCTGGATTGAACGGGCCACTGGCTGGATTCTCGAACACGGGGATTTGCGAATTGGTCCCGATGAAGAACGGTTGACTGATGAGCGGCTTTGGACCACCAGTGGCACCCCGCGCGTCCAAGTTGCCGGTACCGCGGCCGGTAGCCTGCGCCGTGAACAACGCCATCTCAAAGTCCACTATTTGCTGTTGCTCGGCGGGGGTGGGCCTGGTGCCGTCTCCTTGTGCATGCCCCGTCGTTGCGTCCACCGACTGGTGCAGGAGATCGCTGCGCAGGGACTGCGGATAATTCGTGGGAAGGATTTTGATTGTGCCCGTAAGCGGGGACGATTCCCGACCGTCAAACATCACCGCGCTCAAGAAACTGAGATTAGTGGACGGCAACGGGCGCCGGTATTGCGAAATGGTATCGGTCTCGCCGCAAGCGTACGGATTATCCACGGAAACGACAGCGAAATCCGCATTGGCGGGAACCTGTATCGCAATCCGGATAAGACCGCGCGTCCGCAACAGGCTATACGCGGCGCTCCGTGCTTCGACCGTGGAAACGTCGATGTCGTGGTTACAGTTGGAACCGTCGACCGTACGGAAAATAGGGTCCAGGCCCTGGGTCGTATCGAATCGCTGCTGCACATGGGCAGCGGAAACTGACATCCCATCGCTCGGCTGATGACAGGACCCGCAGGAGCGGCCGTTAGTTCCCATACTTTGAAAAAACGGCCCGGTCAAATCAATGCCGCCGGCTGTGCTGTAAGTGCTCGAGGTGCCACCGGGATTCGGGAAATGTGCCCCATTAGGGACGATCGCAGGGCCACGCTGTCCACTTCCCGCAACCGCCAGAAAAATCAGCATTGCGATCCAAATCGCCTTGTACTCTATGGTCATACGACACCTCTCGCCGGCAAATAGGGGCAGCAACCTATCTGGCCCTCTATACACTAATATCGAAAACGGCTGCGAAAAGACGACACTCAGCAGGGAAATACCATCGACGGCTCCACAGTCTTCGGCGAGGTCGTCTGGTGAGGGCCCTGGTGAGTTATTGCAGCGACTTCGGCTCGGAGTGATTCTTGGGGCTTTTCCTGTCGAGAAGAGCTACTAACTCCTGGGCACAAGCGGGAGTCTTCACCTTGCCCAGTCGAATGATGTCTTTCGCACTTAGCTTCCGACCATACAGCTTTTCGTTGGCGCCGCCGTCGGAGCGCAAGGTCGAACCTTCGAGCGAGATGCCCGCGAACAATCCTTTGGCGCGGGAGTAAGAGAGAATTTCGGCGTTCATGACGACGTCGGTGGCGGCTTCGCCGGAGCGTCCCTTCGGGCCAGCAGCAGCGGAGGCATCGGCGCCAAGCTTGACTTTACTGCTCAGCAGCGACCGTGCTCCTTTGGGATTCATCACCAGCAGGACGAAATCGGTGGCTTCGCCGCCCAGCTGAAAGCCGATGTTAACGCCTTCAAGCGCGTACATGGCGGGCGGTCCCCATGGGCCAGTATAGTGCTGTCCGCTGCGGCAGATCATGACGCCCCGGCCGAAGCTACCGCCGATTCCGAACGCGCCCTTCTTGACTGAAGGTAAAACGACCAGGCACTCGGCTTTGTCTAGCAGATCCTGAGGAATGTCGTCGGGGATGTTGAGGATTTCTTTCAGGACTGCCCCAGACTCTTTCACCCGCTCCTGCTCCTTCTCGTTGTCGGCAAGGGCTAGGGGCAAACAAGCACACGCCAAGAGCAATGTCAGAAGCGTTTTCATGGACTGTCTCCTTTTGGGTTGGGCCAGGTTATCTTAAGTAATATTCTGTTCACCGACAACTAATGTAAACGTGATTTCAGCAACTGAGAATCACTGGCGTTACGTCACGATGCCCTGTCGTTGACCATCGATCGCTGCTCACGACGGCTCTGATCGGCCGATGACTGAATGACATCTCGGAGCCTGCGCTCATGGTTTTCATCGATCGCAACAAATCGGAACGGCTGCAGGGAGTCTGAGACCGAAGGCAACATTTCTGCTGTGCCAAGAACTGTCCCCGCGTCCGTCAGGAACATCAATTTGACGCGAGAGCCCTGTTCCAGGAGGCTCGACAAATTCAGCAGTCCGCCGCTGATGGAAATGACTTGCAACTTGCCCCGTATGCGGCGTCCATTCTGGAAGCGAAGGACGGCCGGAGTCGTATGTGCAAACTGCATTCGCGGCGGTCTATTATTGGCTTCAGTCTGCAAGAGTTGAGTCACCCGTGTAACCCATTATGTTCCCATGTTGGGAAAATAAGACGTTACCGAAGGACCTGACCAAAGAATTGCAATCATCCAAGCATGCGGTGTGGGCTGGCGGGGTCACCGATTACTGCTGTAGGCAACCGATTTCACCGATTGAGAGCCGCTGGAAGCGCAATTTTCCGCGAACGAATTGCTCTTGCCACGAACATCAATGCTCCGACTCTTGCAGAAAGCATCCACCCCGAGCCCATCCAACGAAGCTCTTTACTAAACCTCCCCATCTGCTTAAGATGACACGCAACGTGACAGGAGGGTCTATGTCTCAACCCAATTGGCGCGAGCTGTACGAAGCGGCTCTGCTGGAATATAACCCGACCGAACTAGATAAACGCATTGATGCTGCTCACAAGGCCATTCATAGGCGGTTGACCCAGGATGAGTACATCAGTCCCGAGGAACGGCGGAAAATCGATGACGCGCTGTCAGCTTTGTTTCGCCTGACAAGGGAGCGAAATGCTGGTCATGGGACATAGCGTGGCTTCCACGTTCAACTCTGGGAGAGATTGAAGGCGAGCAACTGGCGCCTGTCAAGTCAACTTTCGTGTAGCCCTCTACTATCCACCTGGTCTTCCCGTTTAGACACAGAAACGAAAATTGTGCGTTGCCGAGGGTTCCAGTCCTGAGTGACGCATGGTAGTCGTTGACTAGACGGGTCTCCCAGATGGCCATTTGCGTCCCCAGGTCTTTCTCTGTTTTCGCATTCTCATTCCTAATTCTCGCCAGCGCCGCTTCTTCGGACAGGGCGCAAAGGCTCGAGCGCAAGGCGCGTCGCCGAGCGATTCCGACCAAGACCAGGCTGGCCGGCGCAAACAATGGTTCATGCACGGACGCGTCGTCCCTGGACGGTCGGCGGCCTCACTACGCTATCGCGCTCACCTGCAGAAGATGCAGTTGCGAGCCGCGCGCCTTGCCGCGGAGCAGAACACGGGGGCCAATGCATTCTCCACCGCCGCCGGATGGACATCCCTGGGACCGGCGCCACTGGCATCCGATGCGACCGGATTCGGCGGCCAGGATTACAACTGGGTTTCTGGGCGCGCCACGGCCGTTGCGGTTGATCCAGCCGACACTACCGGCAATACGGTTTATGTTGGCGGCGCGTACGGCGGGCTTTGGAAGTCTCTCAACGCTGGCCCGCTTAGCTCGAATCCTTCAAGTGTTACTTGGAGTCCGCTCACTGACACGCAAGCCACGCTGGCCATCGGCTCGATAGCAATCCAGCCAGGAAATACTGATCCTGGGAAGAGTGTTGTCTTGGTGGGTACGGGAGAAACCGACAGCTCGGCAGATTCCTACTACGGCTTAGGCATTCTGCGTTCCACCGACGCCGGCAATACTTGGACTTTGACTACGCAGGACAGCACGGGCACGCGCTCGTTCGCGGGGCTGGGCTTCAGCAAAATAGCTTTCAGCACGGCGACTCCCAGCCTGGTGGCGGCTGCGGCGGCAGGCGCAACCCAGGGCGTGATTGAAGGGCTGGAGAATCCAGTTTCCGCCAACCGCGGACTCTACTATTCGACCGACGGTGGTCAGTCCTGGACCTACGCGAATATCAAAGACGGAGGGCTTACTATCGCGCCTGATTCAGCAAGCTCGGTAGTCTACAACGCGGTCGCCGGAGTGTTTTTTGCGGCGCTGCGTTATCACGGCTTTTATTCGTCGAGTGACGGAATCAATTGGAGCCGCCTCGCCAACCAACCGGGTGGGCTGAGCCCGTTCGTTTGTCCGGCCAATCCCACCTCGCTGGCTTGTCCGATTTACCGTGGAGAGATTGCCGTCGTGCCTGGCCGTAACGAGATGTACATGTGGTATGTCGACAGCAGCGACAACGATCAAGGCATCTGGCGAACAAATGACGGCGGCAATTCCTGGACCGAGCTCACCGATACTGGCATCACCGCCTGCGGCGACGCTTTTGGCGGCTGCGGAACTTCCCAGGGAACCTACAATCTTGAACTCGCGGCCGTACCCGATGGAGCGACTGCGACCGATCTCTATGCCGGCGCAATCAATCTCTACAAATGCGTGGTCTCTAATACGTTCCCTACCTGCAGTCCGAATGTCACGCCCGCTCCTCCTCCCGATGCCACATTCCTGAACCTGACCCATGTTTATGGCTGTCCGCCTGATTTCGGTTCGATCGCGCACGTTCATCCTGATCAGCACGACTTGGCATTCATGCAGGTCAACAACAACACGCAGGTCGTCATGTATTTCGCCAATGACGGGGGAATCTACCGCGCACTGGACGGTTATACCGGTCTGACGTCCGGAACCTGCGGCGGCAGCAATCAATTCGACAGCCTGAATCAGACGCTGGGCTCGATGACGCAGTTCGTTTCCTTCTCGCAGCATCCTAACGATCCGCAGACGATTCTAGGAGGAACGCAAGATAACGGCTCGCCGGCTACGGCCACGTCGGAAAGCGGCAGCAATTGGCTGAATGTAAACTCGGGCGACGGCGGTTACAACGCAATCAATCCCAACAACCCGACCGAGTGGTTCACCGCCAACACTGATGTCAGCGTTCAGCGATGCAGCTCCGGCATCGCCTGTCATGCGCAGGATTTTACCGAGGTGGTCAGCAACGCCACGGTGGGCGGGGACTTCGGCGCGTTTTACACGCCATATATTTTGGATCCGCAAAATTCCGGTGAGCTGATCGTGGGTACGTGCCGAGTGTGGCGCGGAACAACGGCCGGCATGAGTTTCACAGTCTTGACCAATGACTTCGAAACTGGAGGCGCTGGCAGCTGCACCGGAAACGAAGTCAACCTGGTGCGTTCGGTGGCCGCTGGAGGGATCAAGGATTCGAACGGATTCTCCAACGTGATCTACGCCGGAACAGACGGCCTCGGACCGCTGATGCCTACGGGGGGACACATCTGGATTACTCCTAACGCCAGCGTTGGCGCCGGAAGTTGGCTCGACCGCACGGGTGCGATAAATCCGGGAGGCTTTCCCGTCTCCGCAGTCGCGATCGACACCTCGGACGGAACCGGCGCCACCGCATACGTCACGATCATGGGCTTTCACGTCTCCCATGTGTGGAAGACGAGCAACGCGGGCGCGTCGTGGATAGACTTCACCGGCACCCTGCCAAACAATCTGCCCGATGCGCCGGCCAACGCGCTGTTGGTCGACGGCGGCTCCACTCCGACAACGGGAACGGTGTACGTCGCTACCGACGTGGGCGTGTTCTCCAGCAGCACCGCCAGCCCGAGTTGGACTGAAGTGGGACCGGCCCCCATCAGCGGGAACGCAGGATATCTGCCAAATGTGGCCGTCACGGCTTTGGGCATGTTCAACTCTGGCGGGACCAAGAAACTACGGGCTTCGACCTACGGCCGTGGAATGTGGGAATTCACACTCGTCGCTGCTCCGGATTTTGAGTTTGCCGTCTCCAATAATCCGCTGACCGTATTTGCTGGCCAGCCCGCGGTTTTCAATGGAACCCTCAAGGCGCTGAATGGATATAACAGCCCGGTCAACTTGAGCTGCGTCAGTGGACCCACGTTGCCGCCGCTGGGATGCTCAGCGACGCCGCCTAGCCTCACGCCGAGCAACTCCGGCACGACCTTCACCGTGAACGCCAGCAGTCCGACGGCGACCGACTGTCAGTTCAATGCGCACGGAGTTGGGACCGATACGAACACGGTAACGCGCGATTTCCTGCTCACACTGCACGTAGTCGACTTCAATTTGACTGCGCCATCTCCAGCGAGCGTGACGGTCAGTCAGTCAGCTACTTCCGCTCCGGTAAATTTCCAAGTGACGGGCCTGGGATCGTTTAACGCAGCCGTGGCGCTCTCCTGCACCGGCTTACCGGCGGGAGCGACTTGTAATTTCCAGCCTTCGAATTCGGTCCATCCGACTTCGACGACTCCGGTTGCAGTCACGATGACCGTGAGCACCAGCGCGAGCACACCTACGGGAACATTTCCAATCGCTATCGCGGCGAACGCGACGGGAGCGCCGTCGCCGAAAACGCAGAATTTGTCGTTAGCGGTCGTGGGAACGACCGGTTTCTCGATCACCAACAATTCCGGGCCTCAAACGGTGAATGCTGGTGGAACGGCGGCATACACTCTCGGGGTCTCGCCGACTGGATCTTCCACCTTCGTCAGCACTGTGACGTACTCGTGCGCAACCGCCGGTCTGCCTCCGCTAATCAATTGCTCGTTCAGCCCAACGCAAATTGCAGCGGGCAGTGCAGCCACCAATGTCACCCTAAAGCTCGCAACCACTCCGCCCCCGGGAGGCACCGCTCCGGGAACTTACACGATCACGGTGAACGCGAAGTCAGGCTCTGTCACCCAGACTGTGACTGCGACGCTGACGGTCATTCCTGGCAGCACGTTCGATTTCACAATCTTCAACAACACGAGTCCGGTGACGATCACGGCTGGTCAAATCGCCACCTACAGTCTCGATGTGGATCCGACTGTCCTTGGAAACAGCTTTCCCAGCAATGTGACTTTTTCCTGCTCCGGATTGCCTGCCGTGAGCACCTGCGCCTTCGCCCCGATCCAGGTGGCGAGTGGCAGCGGCAATACGAATGTGATCCTTACGATCCAAACCACCGGTGCTATTCCAGCTTCCGCGCGAGTACTGCGGAAGCTCACAGCGTCGCTCTATTGGCCGTGGCTGCCACTGCCGGGGATCGTGTTTGCCGGTTTTGCCCGGAATAATTCTCGCCGGAAAAAGATCGCGGGTTGTGCAGCCCTTAGCCTGGTCCTGTTGCTCATGGTTCTCCAGGTTGCATGCGGCGGAGGCCTAAGTGGTGGAGGCTCTGCCCAGCCCGGCACACCGCAGGGAAACTATCAAGTCACAGTGACCGCGGCAATGGGGTCTCTCAGTCACAGCGCGCTGGTGACGCTGAACGTGAAGCCCTGAGCGACCCGGAAGGACTCTCGGCTGTACGAACTCCGACCCCAGGTGCTAAAGCCAACGTTATTCGGAATCCCTACGCGGGCCTGGAAGGCCCGCGCTTCCACGGTTGTCGTACGGGTGATCGCGCGCGAAACTTATCCTGAAACCATGCAGATTCGCACGCCGGATCCCTCGCGAACCTCGCGATGACGTAGTGTGGCTGCAACTGCATCGTTTACCTCCCTCGACTTCGCTCCCGACTCCCACCCTCACTCGCACAGAGTGCGGCTGCAGTGTATCTTCACTAGCAACGTCTTCCTACACAAAAAGGCAGAATCGGAGGCACGCAGATGGGGTTTGATCTTTCAGGAAAGCGAGTGGCAGTTCTCGGCACGGGCAAGATTGGCAGCATTCTGCTGAAGGCTCTCCTGGAAAAAGGGCAGCTCACGCCACAATCGACGTTCGCGACGGTCCAGCACGAGGAGCGTGCCCGCGCCCTGACTGAAAAATTAGGGATCCCGGTGGGCACGGACAATCTCGCCGCCGTCCCCGATGCGGACATCATTTTAGTTTGCGTGAAGCCCCAGGTGGTTCAGGAAGTGATCGAGCAGATTCGCCCTAATATTTCCAAGAAACAGCTGATCATCTCCGTGGCGGCGTCGGTTCACACCAGCCAAATTGAAAGAGCGTTGGCCAGCGAAATAGCCGTGGTGCGGGCAATGCCCAACACACCCTGCGCCCTGGGTTGTGGGATGACCGCGGTGTGCAAAGGGAAGTTTGCCGATACCGCCCACGTAGCAGCCGCGTGCGCATTGTTCGACGTCGTGGGAAAGACGGTAGTGGTCGATGAAAAGCACATGGACGCGGTCACTGGACTCTCGGCCAGCGGGCCGGCATTCATCTATATCATCCTGGAATCGCTGGCCGAAGCTGGAGTTAAGGTGGGCTTGCCTCGCGATATCGCCACACTGCTCGCAGCGCAAACCACCCTCGGAGCGGCCACCGTAGTTCTCGAGACTGGAGACCACCCAGCGCTGTTGAAAGACGCAGTAACTACGCCAGCCGGCTGCACAATTGACGGCATCATGGAGCTCGAGGAGGGCAAGCTGCGAGTAACGCTGATCAAGGCGGTGGTGAAAGCCGCGCAGCGCGCGAAAGAGCTGGCGAACGGATAGACATCCATCAACTAATTTTGCGGCAGCGTGAAGTTCACGGTGATCCGGGTCTCAAATTCCCGGAGCTGGCCGTCTTGCTGGTAGGGTTTGAAGCGCCATTGGCGAACAGCAGCTGTGGCGGCAGTAGCCAATTGAGTGTCACCGCTGATGACCTTCAGTTTACGAATCCCGCCATCTTTTCCGACCAGAGCTTTTAGAACTACCGGGCCCTGAAGGTGTTTCTGTCTGGCCTGCTCGGGATAATCAGGCTCGACTCGCAGCGCGAGATGTTCCCATGCAGTCTCGGTTGAAACGGCTACCGGATTATTACCAGCCCGAGCTTCGTTCTCCGTTTTCTCTGCTGTTTCATCCGACCGCAAGCCGGCGAGCTCGGTTCCGGCGTCATGGGATTTCTGTGTCGGAGGCATTGTGTAAATGAGCTTGCCGTTCTTGTACACCGTCAGTCCGCCCGGGGCGGCTCCAGCCTTCTTCGAGGGAGTAGAAAACGGGTTGGCCGCCGGAGCGTCAACTGCTTCTTTCTGGAGAGGCGGCTGGGCACTAACAACGGTCGGATCGGGAGTCGGCATTGCTTGCGGCGTGGTCGCTATTTCCTGCTCAGGAGAAGTCGCAATCGCTTGGTCTCCAGCCAGGCTTGCGGTCCTCTGCCGTCCTACTCGGCCAACCATCCAACCCAACAGCAAAGCCAGCATTACCACGATGCCGATCAGAATCCCCGTCCAATAATCTCGCCGACGGATTCTGGTAACGGGCGGCTCCGGCCCCCCGAAGAGAATTCCGGGCGAAGCGAACTCCGCCTCAGGATGCACCGCAGCGACAGTTGCTCGTAAGGGCCTAATCTCGACTGGAGCGGCTGGCTTGGCTTCAGCGTAACGTAGATTCTCAACGATCCGGCGGGAAAGTCCTTGCATGAGCCGAATGTCGCGTTCTCCGAAGGCTGTGAGCTGCGTGGAAAAGATCTCGAAGACTCCCAGTAGTTCCTCGTCATGCAAAACCGGAACCACCAGGATGGAGCGGACATCAAGCTCGCGACAGGCAGTGGCATCCACCCGCGGGTCGTTCTCGGTGTCATCACAGAGCTGTGCTTCTCTGGTCCGAAAGCAGGCGCCGGAAAGGCCTGAACTGGTATTCAAGCGGACGCCGAGACCCGGGGCATTGACCCCGGTGGTAGCGCGACAGACCATCTCGCGATCACGGGCCAGCGCGATAGCGGCTCCGCTGGCATTCGTCGCCAGACACGCCTGTTCCACGACTTCATTGAGCAGCAGATCCAAAGCAAGATCGGCGGACAAGGCGCCTCCGCCATGAGACGCCAGAGTGGCGGCCAGCTCTGCCAGATAAAGCCCGGATTCGTCGTCTAACCACTCTGGTCCCCGATCGGTCGAAGAGATAGGCGGAACGCTGGGCCGGGAAGGCGGGGATGGATTGGGCCGAAATATCGGTTGAGGAGGCACTATTAACCCTTTGCGATCAGAGGGTTGGTCGCTTACCGTCGCCGGGGCAGTGGGGCCCACGAAAATAAACTCCGGTACTAGTTCTTTTAGTGTAAGTGAGCGGAGTTTCCCCCGAAAAGGGCCACTTGTCAACAGAAATGGAGGGGCCGATGGGGTCTGGACTTGCCGTATTCGGATCAGCCAAATGCTCCCCCTGCGTTTGCACAGGCGGTCCAATCATGGTCTTATGGCCGCATTCGAAATGACAATTCCTACCGGCACGAGTCCCAATGCGGCGGTCTCACGCTCTGACCAGTGGCATGCGGTAACCGCCAGCTTCCTGGGTTGGACGCTGGATGCTTTCGACTTCTTCGTCATCGTGTTCCTGATCGACACGCTGGCAGTCCAGTTTCACGTCCCCAAGAGCGCAATCGTAGCGACCATTGGCTACACGTTGGCGATGCGGCCCGTGGGAGCGGTGGTTTTTGGTCTGCTCGCGGACCGCTACGGCCGGCGTAAGCTGCTCATGGCGAACGTGGTTTTCTTCTCCGTAGTCGAACTTTTGTGCGGGTTCGCGCCAAATTACGCGGTATTTCTGCTCTTGCGCACGATCTATGGAATCGGCATGGGAGGCGAATGGGGAGTGGGTGCGTCGTTGGCCATGGAGAGCGCACCCACCAAATGGCGAGGCATTTTGTCTGGAGTGGTGCAGAGCGGATATTCCATCGGCTACCTGCTCGCAGCCGTGGCCGCGCGCTTTGTGCAACCAGCGTGGGGATGGCGGGCCATGTTCTGGGTGGGCGGCGCACCTGCGCTGCTGGCGTTTTACATTCGATCCAGAGTCCGCGAATCGGAAGCCTGGCAGCAACATCGCGCCCCGACCGTCGGAGCCATCTTGCGCACAGCCAGCGGGCACTGGAAGACATTTGCCTATCTCGTCCTGCTGATGACCCTGATGATGTTCCTCTCGCACGGCACACAGGATCTGTATCCTGACTTTCTGAAATCAGCACGGGGCTTCTCGCCGGCCGTGGTCTCCTACATTGCAATTCTGTTCAATATTGGCGCTGTGCTGGGCGCCATTACGTTCGGATATTTTTCGGAGAGATTGGGGCGGCGTCGCAGCATGATTGCCGCACTGGCGGTTTCTCTAGCTGTAATTCCCGCCTGGGCGTTCGGCGGATCGCTGGCCGTGTTGGCGATAGGCGCGTTCGTGATGCAGGTGGGCGTGCAAGGCGCCTGGGGAATTATTCCCGCGCATCTCAACGAACTTTCTCCCGATGCGGCGCGGGGGCTGATGCCCGGCTTGGCCTATCAACTCGGCATCCTGTTTGCTGCGGGAACGAATACCATTGAGTACGCGCTGCGCGACCGGCTCGGCTACGCCTGGGCTCTAGCCGCATTCGAAATCACGAACATCGCATTGCTGATGACCGTGGTGGCGCTAGGTTCGGAACGCAAGGGAAAGAGTTTCTTGCGGACGGAGGAGGTTCAGAGTTCCACCACCTAGTCTATGGTTCTCGGCTTTCATTTTCGATTCCCATTTTGCAATTTCACACTTCGTTGCGCTTGGCGCTCCGCTCCGGGGCGCGGAAAAGCTGGTAAAGTATGGGTCGGAGCACTGCCATGCGCATTGCAGTAATTGGATCAGGATACGTGGGTCTGGTGGCGGGGGCGTGCCTCGCCGATCTGGGCCACGACGTTATCCTGGTGGACAACGATCGCGAAAAATTCGCGGCCTTGCAGGCTGGGCAAGTTCCCATTCACGAGAAGTTTCTGCCTGAGTTGGTACAACGCCATCGGGGAGGCAAGTTGCAGTTCTCCGATGACATACGAGAGGCGGTTCGCGTTTGCGAGGTAATCTTCATTGCTGTGGGCACGCCTCCCACGGAACAGGGAGAGGCGGACCTTTCCTATGTGGAATCGGTGGCGCGAAGTATTTCCGGAGCCATCAACCGTTACAAGGTGGTGGTGGAGAAGAGCACCGTCCCGGTCTATACCAGCGATTGGATTCGCAAGATTATCCTGCGCAACGCGGTCCCTCCAGATTCGTTTGATGTGGCTTCCAATCCGGAGTTTCTACGCGAAGGGACGGCAGTTACCGACTTCCTATATCCCGATCGGATTGTGGTAGGGGCCGACAGCGAGCGGTGCGCTGCGGTTCTGCGTATGGTCTATGCGCCGCTCACCGACGGCAGCTATTATCGGCAGTCGGATGCCATTCCCCAGCCGGATCGGACCAGCGTTCCTCCTCCTCTACTCATTACCAGCGCCAAGAGCGCGGAGTTGATCAAGCACGCTTCCAACGCATTTCTGGCGATGAAGATTTCATTCATCAATGCCGTGGCATCGATCTGCGAGGCGGTGGGAGGGAACGTGCAGCAGGTTTGTCAGGGCATTGGTACCGACAGCCGTATCGGGCCGCGTTTCCTGAATCCCGGCATTGGATACGGCGGTTCCTGCTTCCCTAAGGACCTGATGGCCTTTCGGTCGGTGGCGCGAGAGTGCGGATACGAGTTCCGCCTGCTTGATGAAGTCATGCGCATCAATGAAGATCAGCGGCAACGTTTCTTGCGCAAGGTGAGGAGCGCACTTTGGACCCTGCGTGGGAAGCGGCTGGGAGTACTGGGTCTGGCTTTTAAAGGCGGAACAGACGATATCCGGGAGTCCCCGGCGATTCTGCTGGTGCAAGCTTTGTTACAGGAAGGTTGCCAGGTCGTCGCCTATGATCCGGCCGCTATCGGGCGGGCGCGTGAGGTTCTTCAATCGAACGTGGAGTTCGTGGGCAGTGCGTATGACGCGGCCCGTGACGCGGACGCTCTCCTGATCCTGACCGAGTGGGAAGAATTTTCCGCTCTGGATCTAGATCGCCTGCGTAAGCAGTTGAAGTATCCCATTGTGATCGATGGCCGTAATCTTTACGACCCTGAGACGATGGCGAGGTGCGGATTTACCTACTACAGTGTGGGCCGACCAGCCACGGCATCTGAACCGCAGCCGGGCGCAGCCGCCGCTCGCTCGGGGAAACTCAAGAAATGACCGATCCGCGACGTGCCCTGGTGACCGGAGGAGCCGGATTCCTCGGTTCGCACTTGTGCGATGCCTTGGTGGCCGAAGGCCACAACGTCATCGCGATCGATAATTTGCTCACTGGAAAAGCTTCCAACCTGGACCACTTGCGCAACGATGCTCGCTTCGAATTTCGGCGGCTTGATATCAACCAACCTTTTGACTGTGGCGAGGTGCATTATGTGTTTCACTTCGCCTGTCCTGCCAGCCCCGTGGATTATATGGCTCACGGAATTGCGACCCTGAAAGTTGGTTCGCTGGGCACTTTTCATGCGCTCGACGTGGCGCGGAAATACAACGCAAAATATCTCGTCTCCTCTACCTCGGAGTGCTACGGCGACCCTCTGGAGCATCCGCAAAAAGAAACTTATTGGGGCCACGTGAATCCGATTGGACCGCGTTCGGTTTACGACGAGGCCAAGCGCTTTACCGAGGCCACAACCATGGCTTATTACCGTACTCATAAAGTGGACACGCGCATTGCGCGTATCTTTAACACTTATGGGCCGCGCATGCAGCTTAATGATGGTCGCGTCATCCCCAATTTTATGAAGCAAGCGCTCCGCGGTGAGGACCTGACTGTCTATGGCGATGGCAGTCAGACTCGTAGTTTTTGCTACGTCAGCGACGAAATCGAAGGCTTGCTACGCTTGGCGAAATCCTCGGAGCATCTGCCGGTTAACATTGGGAATCCGACGGAGTTCACTATTCTGGAATGCGCGAAGCGCGTGCTGGCGGTGACCGAATCGAAGAGCAAGTTACGCCATGAGCCGTTGCCGCAAGATGATCCTAAGCAGCGGCGGCCTGACATTACTAAGGCCAGAACCCTGCTGGGATGGGAACCAAAGATTGATCTCGAGACGGGGCTGCGGCTGTCGCTAGATTATTTCCAGAAAGCTGCAGAAGAGAACACAATATCCGCGCAGCGCTAACGCCGATGGTTTACACTTCTACCTGGCAAGCAATCAGTTGTTGAACCTGCTCGCGCTCATACGGGCTCTTCAAACTGAACTCCACTCCCATGCCAAAGCCTGGATGCATCGCTAGCACTGTGCCTAATACTTGCACTTTCATCTCGAGCGTGCGCACTACAATTTGGACGGTGGTGCCGGCCGGAAACGGCGCTGGTGACTCCACATAGCAGCCGCCGGTACTGATGTCGCTTAGCGTACAACGGTGAGGAACTTTCTCTCCTGCGCGGTAAATGTCGGCGCCCAAGCGGCAGGCATAACGAGATTTCTCTCTGCGGTTGGAGGAGGACGCGGACAACAAACCAAATCCGGCATTGGCCCGTGTCGCGGGCTGCTGTGAAACGGGAGGCAGGCTTGGCTCAACTTTCACCTGTTGGGACAAGTTGGTTTTGATCCACTGGCTCAGTATCCGGCGTGAAGCCTGTGGCACATCGGCAAAACGGATGCCGACGCGCCCGGTAGCATCCTGCCAGACTACCTCGCCAGAGAGGCGAACCGCGGGCGTTTTTCCCGGCAACGTGAACTGGAAATACACCTTGCAACGAGGCGGCAGCTTGCGCTCTGACTGTAACGCCAGGCCGTCTTCACTCAAGTCCAGCAAGATAGCAGCAACATCTTCAGTGTTAGCGTAGGCAATGGAAGCCTGCGCGTGCACAGAAACCCGCTCCTTGCCGCGCTTTTCCCGCCGCATCAGGCTCCGGGCGGCTCGCAGACTGCTGCCCGCGCGCTCCGCCGTGATCGGTTTATATAAAACAAAGTTGGCGCCTTTGGCAAAGACGTCACGCACTTGATCTCGTGTGTCCACGATAGCGATGATAAGAGAGCTCCGGTTAATGGGAGTGGAACGCGCCGCAGAGATTAATTCGAGTGCCGCCTGTTGATCCTGGCAGTCGACCAGAATCGCGTCAAAAGGCTGCGCAAGCACACGGGACGCAGCCAGCTGCGCCTCGCCACAGTGCTCGGCCCCGATGCTCAACTCGGAAAGAAGCTGACCAAGGACCTGAACTGCTTTTGCGTCCGCACACACCACAAGCGATCTAAGCGCCATACTCGCAGCATGTTAGGTCTCCGAGTAAGCTGCGACAAGTTACCACGGTCATCGCTGGGAAAATCGCAGTGAGATGTCAGAGTGACTTTCGTCATCTGGAGATCAACCTGACAACGGGATATGGTTGGGTTTGGCGGTTACGAGTGGGTTCCTGGTAACAAAATCTTGGCCGTTGCCGTAAGGAATTAAGCATGACGTCACGGGCTGGCAACTGGATCATCGCGGCGGGGGCGTTGGCGGTGCTTTGCGGAATTTGTGTCCTCCCCGCTGCTCTGGGCGAGCATCACGATGCCTCTCTATTGGGTTTAGGCGCATCCCTGTTGTCGATCGGCGCGTTTTTGGCCGCTGTGGGAATCTATTCGAAGGCCCGAGCGTTGCAATCCAAAGAGGCAGGGGGGACCCCGGGGAACGAAAGCAAATCCTCGAACCGGCGGGCTCGTGGCGGTTGTGAGCTATGTGCCAGCGAAACCCCTGTGATTCAGTGTCGTGTGCACCAACTTCAGTTGTGCCCCGCATGCTTGGCGGAGCACTATGACTCGCGCTCCTGCGCCTATGTGCCACCACCGCGCAAGCCGGCCAAGAAATTGGGCAAAAGTATGGCCGCGAAACGTGGCGCCTGAAATTCGCCGGAAGAACTGCCCTAACTGCTTCCGGTCGGCGAAGTGCCAAAGTGACCAGAGTTATTTCCCTCGATTACGTTACGTAGGTCCAACGGTGCAATCTCCTACTTTGGTGCTTTGACGCCTCCCCACCCACTCCATACGATGAGCGTTGATGCGGGCAGACCGCAGGCCCGCCGATTGACGTAGAACCTCCCTCTGATCTGCGGTTAGGAAGCCTAGCTCACCCCCGGGGCGATGGCAGAGTGGAATTCTTCATGACCTCTTTTCATCAACTCGATGGCGGCAGAAGTTCTCCCCAGAAAGGGCACATGCTATCCAGCAAGAGCCGTGGCTTCACTCTGATTGAGCTGCTTATCGTTTTGAGCATTTCGTTTGTAATTAGCGCATTCGCGATCATGAGCATCCAGGGGGCGCTGAGGGACGGCCGCGTGACGACGGCTTACAACCTGACCTTGGAGACAATGCGAAATACGAGACAGTTAGCCGTCGACAACCGTAAGACGTACTTCGTGACCTTTGCCCTGCCACAAACCATGCAGGTATGGCGTCAGGATCAGGGTACGCCGGCATTGCCACCGCCTGTATTGCTTAATACGTACCAGCTCCCGTTTGACGTCAATTTCGACACCGAACCAGGGATTCCAACCACGGCGACGACTACTCCGGACGGTTTCGGCACTGCCCTCTCGCCGCTCGACTTCGATCAGGGAAGCGGAGGTGGAGGTACAACGGTCTACTTCACGCCGGACGGCGGAGCCTACGATCTGGCCGGCAACGTTAACAATGGCGTCGTCTACTTGGCGCATCCGGGTGACCTGTACACCTCACGCGCTATCACGCTGTATGGCCTGACGGGACGCATGCGCGGCTGGCGTCTTTACAAGAACAATGTCTCCGGGACATCACAATGGCAGACCAATTGATCATGGCAAACAAATTTCGGCGTAGTTCGGCGGCTCGCACAGCGCAGCAAGGCTTCACCTTGATTGAGGTCATGATCTCGACCGTAGTTCTGACGGTTGGCCTCGTCTCCATGCTGGCTGTTTTTGGCTTGTCGTTGGCTTCCACTCAGACTGCTCAGGAAGACATGATTGCCAAGCAATTGGCATCGCAGACCCTGGAGAGCATCTTTACAGCACGCGACACTGCACAGATCCAATGGAGTCAAATCCAGAACGTGGCGAACGGCGGCATCTTTGTAGATGGCTTCAATCAGATCTTGGATCCGGGACCGGATGGCTTGGAAGGCACGGCGGACGATTTAAATGCCAACCCACTTTGTCCGGGACCCAGCAAGTGTCTGATCAGCCCTGGCCCGGATGGAATCCTGGGAACCGCCGATGACGTGTACTGGCCGCTCAACAACTACTCGCGGCAAATCGTAATCGGGCCCCTGAACGACGCTAGCGGGAACCAATATTCCTCTCTTCGTTCGGTCACGATCACTGTGCAGTACAACGCGAGTACAGGCAACAAAGCCCCAAAGAATTACGTGATGACTGCTTACATTTCGCAATACCGGTAGAGACTAAGGGTGAATATGCGACGTACACGAACCATGCAGACTCGCGGTTTTACCTTGGTGGAATTGATGATCGCCATGGCAGCAGGGCTCATTCTGATTGCCTCCGCGACGGAACTGTTCACGCAAGCCCTGAATGCGACCTACGTGGTCAGCCAGCGGGCGGAGATGCAGCAGAACGGCCGGGCAGCAGTCGGCCTATTGTCTCAAGACATCAGCCTGGCCGGCGCCGGTCTTCCTACTGGCGGAGTGCAATTGCCCATTGGCGGCCCCACTAACCCAATCTATGGTTGCGATCAAACGAAGTGTTACGTCGCAGGCACCGCGCCGGCGGGCATCGCCTATCCCAGCCAACATCTCGACGGAATAGTTCCTAGCCCTGGAGCGGGCATACCGCTCAGTGCTGGCGGCGCGAATACGGACGTTATCACCATCGCTTACGCTGACACCACTGCTTCCATTAATCAATACAAAGTGACGGCGTTTGGGCCCGCGGGCAACAGCATTACCCTGGCCCAAATCACTCCCGGTCCGAGCGTTCCCGCTCTTAACGATCCCGCGATCGGAATCAAGGTCGGTGATTTGATCATGGTGACCAACGGCGGCTCCGCTATCGCGGAAGTAACCGGCGTGACCAGCACGGTCATTAGTTTCGCCGACCTGGACGCTCTGCATATCAACCAGAGTACTGCGCCCAGTGGCAACATGAACGCAATCAGCACTCCACCCCCGCCCGGGCCACCGAGTACGATCGTTGTTCCTGCTGTCCGGATTCTGGTGATCACTTACTACATGGATCTTAACCCCGGGCCGGACGGAATTCGCTACACCGCGGACGACCTGCCCCCTCGCCTCATGCGCCAGGTGAATGGCCAGACTCCCACGCCTGTCGCAGAGAACATCGCTGACCTGCAGTTCAGTTATGACGTGAGTAACAGTGCGACCATCGACGCCTCCAACATAAAAGACATCATTGCCCTAGGGTACGCCCCCAGTGACATTCGCAAAGTCAACATTGCCAGCATGTCGGCACGCAGCCAGATGCACGGCAAACCGGGGTTCCAGGGCATGGACCTGTCGACTTCGGTGAGCGTGCGGGACATGAGTTTTCGCGACCGTTATCAGTGAGGACGGAAGAGGAGAAATTGAGGAGACCAGCAACTATGGACGCTAAACAACATCGGTCACAAGGATTCACCCTGATTGCAACCCTGCTATTGCTGCTCTTGCTGTCCGGGGTCGCACTGGGCCTGATGTATATGGTAAATACCGAGACCCGGGTGGGCGGCAACGACCTGGAAAATGGTCTGGCCTACCACGCCGCCGAAGGCGGCATGGAAAAGATGACCGCTGATCTGGCCAACCTGTTCTCCTCCAGCCAGGCGCCCAACGCGGGCAATATCGCGGCATTGCAGGCTTTTCCTCCGACCATTCCCGGCGTCACCTATCCGGAATACACCATCACCCCCACGAACGGCACGAATCCGGACGGTAGCTACGTGAGCACCACCAACACGATCTCCTCCGGCAACAACAAAGGTCTGTATGCTCAGATCATCCCTATAACGCTTGCTGTGACCGCGCAGCGGCCCCTGGGCGATGAAGTGCGCATGGTCCGCGGCGTCGAAGTGGCTCTGATTCCGGTATTCCAGTTCGGTGTGTTCTGTGACGGCGATTGCAGCTACTTCGCCGGGCCCGCCTTTGATTTCGCGGGCAGAGTCCACGCCAACGGCAACCTCTTCCTCGCGGGCGGAGCCACCCTCACCATGGAGGACCAAGTTGCCGCCGCGGGTGAAGTGATTCGCGAGCAGCTAGCCAATGGCTACCCCACTGCTGTCAACTACACCGGGTCGGTTTTGATTCCGAACGCCCCAAGTGGTTGTAGCCCTCCAGGACCCAGTTGCCTGAACCTGGGATTGAACCAAGGCAGCAAGGTGGCAGGCCCTACTAGCGCGACTAACAACGGTGCGTGCCCTGGTGGCCCCGCGTGCTGGTCGCCCTGGGTCGTGAACAACTACCACGGCTACCTTCTTAATGGCAGCGCAGGAGCTAAACCTTTGACCCTGCCTTTTGTGGGCGCTGGCGTCGGCGCAGTTCAAATCATTCGCCGCCCTGCGCCGGGCGAGGTTTTGGGCTCGACCTTATCTGCATCGAGACTGTTCAATCAGGCCCAGATACGGATTCAGATCAGCGACGATCCAGCCGAGAACCACAATGGCGACGTCACTAAAATCGACGCTCAGGACATCCAACTGGCGAGTCTCGAGGATGCCAACTTGCTTCCCCTCCGTCCCGCCGACATCGGAAGCGCTGGCACGGCGCAGGCCGGTATCGCCGTAACGGGAGTAGGCACCAGCTACTTCGGCGAAGCCAAAACAGCCACGGACCCCAACTTTGTAGCCCCGCTTCACATTTATGGGAACAATTTGTATGCCGGCACTGGTGCTACCCACTGGCCGCTGGTTGACGGTTGGCTGAGAGTGGAGATCCAGAAGGCAGACGGAACCTGGCTACCAGTGACGGCAGAGTGGCTATCCCTTGGATTCGGCCGCGGCACTACCATCCCGAACACAGCTATTGGCGCGCCCAACACCGCACACCAGAGGGCAATCCTGATCTTCCAGCAATTGGCGGTTCGCGGTAACGGCGCAGGCGTGAGCGCGCTTGCCGCCACCGGAGCCAACTCGCAATACAATTGGTACCCAATCAATTTCTACGATCCGCGTGAAGGCGAAGTCCGTGACACTGCCCAAGCGGGTTGCACCCCCAATGGCGTCATGAATGCCGTCGAGCTGGACGTGTGGAACCTGAGGCAGTGGTTGAATGGCACGTTCGGCGGAAACGGCGCCTTGACCGATAACGCCAAAGAAAACGGGTACGTGCTCTATTTCTCGGACCGTCGGGGTATGCTCCCTGACGCGAACGTCGTGCCACCCACCAAGACGGGAGAATCCGGCTTAGAGGATGTGATCAATTCCGCCGACCCGACTGGCACGCCCAACGGAACACTCGAGCTGGCTGAGGACGTGGACGGTAACACAAAGCTCGACAACTGGGGGGGAGCCAATATCGGTGATGGTTTTGGGGTCAACACCAACGTCGTCCCCGCCAAGCCCAATCCTTTCTTACCGCGCATTGCTTGCTCAACCTTCGCCCGAGCCAACAGGGTGTCGGGTGCCCGCCACGTGCTTCGACTGATAAACGGCACGCGCGGCAACCTGCCCACCAGGTCTGGCTACACCGGCGGCTTCACCGTAGCGTCGGAGAACCCCGTGTATATTTTGGGCGACTACAACGCTTCCCTGGCCGATCACGGTTGGAACGACACCAGCCACGCCGCCGGTGCCGTAGTTGCGGATGCAGTCACTCTGCTTTCAAATAGTTGGAGCGACGTGAACGGCTTTACTAATCCCACCAGCCCCGGCAGTCGCCCCGGAACCGAGACCTACTATCGCCTCGCTGTCGCCGCCGGTAAGAACATCGACTTTCAGCAGCCGACGACCTGGGGCGCAGCCAACGACTATGGAACCGATGGTGGAGTACACAACTTCCTGCGCTACATCGAGGCTTGGGGAGCTCCGCTGCACTATCGGGGTTCGCTGGTCAGCTTGTATTACGCGCAGTACGGCACCGGGATCTTCAAGTGCTGTACTACGGTCTACTCGCCGCCCACGCGTGACTATTCTTTTGACAAGCTGTTCCTGATCCCGTCGAACCTGCCGCCAGGAACGCCCATGTTCAGGGACGTAGACAACACGAGTTTCCGTCAGGACTTCCGTCCTTACTAAGCACTCGAGCAAGCGCCCCGACTCTGCTACGCAGAGTCGGGGCTTTTTTCTTTGTCTGATATAAATCAATTATTGCGATTCGATCCAGCGTTCTATATTTTTGCTGATTGCTGCAGGCGGAGCCCCGGCGAGTGGTACGGAGACGAAGGATCTGAATGGAACTCGTCGATAGCGGCGCGGTGAAGACGAAGAGCGGACGCATGATTCCCAGCCTGGGGTTTGCGCTGCTCGTTGCCGCCAGCTCCAGCCTTTTTCTTATTCCGGCTTTCATCATCCGCCCGTTCCGGTTTCAATCTCCTCGTGGACTGATTTTGGCGATGGCCTTGCGTCAAAACGCCCCACTCTGGACAGCCGTGTTCACTGCAGGGGCGATCGTGTTCGCTATCTTCTTGTGGCCGCGCATCTCGATCTGGAAACGAATTCCGCTGGTGCTGGGCCTGTGCCTGGCTTGCGGTGCCGCGGTGATGTCGCGGATCGATTATTTCGAGTGGATGTTCCATCCCGTGCCGGTCCCCGGATTCGAATCCGCGGATCACACAGGGTTGGACTCCTCGGAGATGGTGATTGCGGTGCGATTCGGCAATGACGCTCGTGCCTACCCGATTCGCGAAATGGCATATCACCACGTGGTGAACGACGTCGTGGACGGAGTGCCCCTCGCGGTGACATATTGAACGCTCTGTCACACCGGTCTGGTGTGGAAACGGACCCTGAACGGAAGGCCACTGCACTTCCACCTGGCCGGAATCAACAATCAGAACTTCCTGATGCGCGACGACGAAACCGGAAGCTGGTGGCAACAGATCACTGGGAAGGCCATCTTTGGGCCACTGAAAGGCCGGCAGCTTGATGCCGTACTCAGCGATGAACTGACCTTCGGTCTGTGGAAGCAGGAGTCGCCCGCGGGAAAGGTGCTCGCTCCGGTGACTAAATACCAGGATGAATACGAAAGCGAGTGGGAACCAAAGGTGGCCAAGTTGCCAGTCGTCATCAACTTCCCTCGAACTCCGCTACAGTCGCGGGATATCTTGATTGGGATGGAAATCAGCGGCGCCAGCCGGGCCTATCCTATGCCCGCGGTGCTGGCACAATCGCCAGTTCAGGACCGGCTCGGCGGAACTCCCATCCTGCTGGTGGTTGGGCCTGACGGAAAATCGGTGCGCGCTTTTGTGAGCCGTCTGGACGGAAAAGATATTGAACTGTTCCGCAAGAGTGGAAGTGAATGGGTGATGGTGGATTCGACCTCTGGGAGCGAATGGAATTTTCAAGGGTGCGCCATAACTGGCCCGGCCCAAGGAAAATGCTTGCAGCCACTGCCCGTCCTCAAAGATTACTGGTTTGATTGGCGGAATTACCACCCCGAGACCAGCGTATACCGTCACTGACCTCGGCCTGCGGCCCCGTGCTCCTTGACGTTCTGACCTTGCCCTTCCGACTGAGCAATACATCTTGCCGTGATCACCACGCCGTTGCAGATGAACTTGCCATCCGCCTGTTGCATGCATGGCTGGGTAAAGCTATGAACGCTGATACCGATGCAACCGGTGGGTATAACCAGCTTCGTACGTCGAACAGGGGCGCATCCAACCGACGAAAGCAGAACGACCAGGAGCACGGTCTTCCTCATTGCGATAACGCTCCCACGTTCTTTTTCGCGGTCACAATTATCTATCCACTGCAAGAATTCATCGGCAGCACTTATGCTTCCTTTAGTCCACAACGTTTAGTGTGGCAGGCCCGCGAACCAGCTTCTCCCGAGGCGGACCTGTGCAGCCAGCCCGTGTATGATCAACTCACTTCGGTAAAAGTGAGTCGGGGGGAGGATCCTGTTGCCTCATATCAGCGCAATTTTTTGGGATGTGGGCGGCGTGCTTCTGAACAATGCCTGGGACCGTGAAGAGCGAGAACGAGCCTTTCGTCAGTTCAACCTGGACGAGAAAGAGTTTGCCGACCGTCACGAAATGGTGGTGTCGTCGTTCGAACGTGGCAAGATTAGTCTCGACGAATATCTTGACCGGACGATTTTCTATCGACCGCGGCCCTTTGCACGGGAGGTTTTCAAAGAATACATGTTCTCCCTGTCGCAGCCTTACCCCGATACGCTGGCCCTGGCGCGAGAGTTGGCGAAGTCGGGCAAGTATCTGATGGCAACCATCAACAACGAATCGAAGGAGCTGAATCACTATCGGATTCAGACTTTCGGCTTGCGCGAGGTCTTCACTCTTTTCGTGAGCTCATGTTTCGTGGGATTGCGGAAACCGGAACAGGAAATCTACCTTCTGGCGCTCGAAGTGACCCAGAAGCCGGCGGAAGAGTGCTGCTTCATCGACGATCGTGCTCTGAATCTTGAATGCGCCCGCAAACTGGGCATGCACACAATTGAGATGAAGAACGCGAAGCAACTGCGAGAAGATCTGAGCAAGCTCGGAGTGGGCGGCGCATGACTTGGCTAAATCACGCTGCCGTCGTCAGGGCTTGCGCGGTAGCCGGGGCGTTGCGCTGCTCGGATTCGGCGCACTGGGCTTCGCCGCGGGCTCACTCGCGATCCCCAAACTGAGATCGCTTGACCAGCAGTCCGCGACGATCTTCCATTCGCCACCGGCTAGGCGGTTGAGGATAACCAGGTACTTCCCCCGCTCTTCGCGCCGTTTTCCCATGGCAACTGGGACTAGCATCTGGCAGCGACCGGCTTCGTAAGCGAGATCGCCAAAAAGTTCGACCCGCAATGGCTCCAGTTCCACCTCGCCCAATCCAGCATCGAGCACGGCAAAGAAGAATTCACGAATAGCTGCCGTCCCGCGCACCGCCGGGACATTGGAGCGCAACACCAGCGCGTCGGCTACGTAGAGTTCCACCAGATCATCCAGTTGTTTGGTGTTGCAGGCCTGGACCCAATCCTGGCTCAATTTGCGAACGGCAGCTTCAGCCCGGCTCAAGCCGACAGCACCCGCAGGAGCCCGCCCTCGGGCGGCCGGTTCGCGCCCAACGGCATCGGCAGCAACGCGGGGCTCAGCGCTCGCAGGCCGCGAAGCGCCGTCGGGCGCGGGAAAATAATGGTGATGATAATGATGGTGGTAGTGATGCTGCCCTGGGGCAGGCGCCACGTTCGACTTGAACTGTGCTGGCGCGGATGACGGTTCTTCCCCTGCTTCCACCAGCGGGACGCCGCAGGTGGCACAGAACTTGTGCTCCGCGCGGTTCGCGCTCCCACAGGCAATACAGGTGCGTGCCGCTGCTTGGAAGTCGGTGTGGTCCACGGATTCTTCGCTCTCAGCCTCAAGCGCCATTCGTTGAACGACCTGGAGGGCGGCAGCAATCGACTCCGTCCCCGGCCGGGGATGACGCATGTCTTGTTTCAGTCGTGTCAAAAACTCATCGACCGCCGGGTCAGGAATAAGTTCTCCCTTCGGACCGATTGGCGAATTTTTGGGCGGCCCGGATTTTTCTTTGTGATCCACGAAGGTATGTGCTCATTTTAGTCGAAAAATTTCTTAGCGGCTGGAAAACTCGACCTTCGCCTCAGCGTCGGTAGGAACTCCGTTGCACATTGCGGGGCGATACCGCCAGGTGCGCACCGCGTCCAGTATGGTTCGGTCCTCCGAAGAACCAGCGCTCGCTAGAACCAGCGGACTGTGGACCCGACCGTCGGTGCCCACAATGAAACTGACGGTGACTTTTGCATTCGACTTTGGTTCGTCTAAGAGCGGATCGGGCGTGGCCAACGCTTGCGGCAGCTGTGTGGCTTCGCAACCTGGACGTGCGGCGGGGTGCTGCAAGGCGGCAAATTGGGAATCATGCGGCGCTGAAGTCCAGACTTGACGCTCGTGACCGGAAATCGATGGTCGAGCCAATCCCTGGGGCGACAGACTCTTTACGGAAGCCAAACCTACTGCCGAACCGATCACCACAAGCAGAAAAGACCTCAGACCGCGAAGCAGCATATTTCATCCTCGGGAGCGCAGGTGAAACGCGAGAGACCACTCCCAATATGCCAAGCAAAAGGGCAATCAGCATACCAGGCGGACAGCTCGTACCTAATTCACAGCATGGTATTTATGGAGTCGACTCTAGCGTGCGTCCCAAGGCGAAGTGAAAAACATTGCAGTTAAAGGCATTGTGAAGGAACCAACGTCCAAGGGTGCTGAAAGAGCCGCGACCTCAACTAGCGGGGAGCATCGTGATTTGTTGAAGAGATGCGTGTTCTGCCCACATAAGGATAGGTGTAATATCGGCGGCGGAATCGGCATAACCGATGTCTAAAACTTCACTCGAGACTCTGACCCACTCGCATCGCTCGTCGGCCTTGGCCGCGCGCAGGTTCTTTCTGCTGTTTCTCTTCCTGTTGGGATCTCTGATTCTCTATCCTTATGCGGAAACCAGCGCTTTCGGTTACTACTCCTTCCGCGTGCTTGGAAGCGCCGCTATTCTGTTCAGCGTGTACGCGGTCAGCTTCCGGCGGGGCCTCATCGTTTTCGCCCTACTTCTAGCAGTTCCCGCATTTCTGCACCGCATCATGAATTTCCGTGCTGACGCCAGTTCCCTTTCGATCCTTAACATCGTCCTCAGCTTTGTGTTTGACGCGTTTGTTGTCGTTGTCATTTTCCGCCGCGTCTTTTCCCATGACCAGCCCAACTCGGAAACCATCTTTGGAGCACTCTGCGTCTATCTGCTGGTGGGATTCGGCTTTGCCAGCCTCTACGGGATGGTGGCCACGCTCCAGCCACACGCCTTCTATCTCGATCCGGTGGCAAATCTTCACATGGTTCCCGAACGCATGGATTTCATTTACTACAGCTTTGGAACCATGACCGCACTGGGAGCGGCGGGGATTACTCCTGTCTCGGCTGAGGCACGTTCTCTTTCTGTGATTGAAGCCATCCTCGGTGTGCTGTACCTGGCAGTTCTGATTTCAAGACTGGCCGGCGCCTACCGGCGCCCAGGGGCTTAGCGGCAATCGCCAATCGTCGCGCTTCCGAAGTAGAATCAGGCGCGTACCGGAACTCGCTTGCGCCGCTCTTTCACGCTCACCGGATTGAGGAAAGTCATCATAGCGCGCAAGCGCCCGCCCACTTCCTCGATCTGGTGTTCCTGCTCGTGTTCGCGGGTAGCTTCAAACCATTCGCGGCCGGACTCGTTTTCCGCAATCCACTTGCGAGCGTAGGTTCCATCCTGGATTTCTTTCAGCATCTGCCGCATGGTTCGGCGCGTCTCGTCGGTGATAACGCGAGGGCCGCCGGTGTAATCCCCGTGCTCGGCGGTATCACTTACCGAGTAGCGCATGTAGTTCAGGCCGCCGCGATACATGAGGTCCACGATAAGCTTCAATTCGTGCATGCACTCGAAGTACGCGATTTCCGGTTGGTAGCCAGCCTCGACCAAAGTCTCGAAACCCGCCTTCACCAGCGCACTCACACCGCCGCACAGTACCGTCTGCTCGCCGAAGAGATCGGTTTCAGTCTCTTCCGCAAATGTGGTTTCGATGACACCGGCTCGGGTCGTGCCCAACGCTTTGGCATAAGACAGCGCCAATTCCTTGGCCAAACCGCTGGTGTCCTGATGAATTGCCAGTAACGCTGGTGTGCCACCGCCCTCAACAAATACCTCGCGCACACGGTGACCCGGCGCCTTGGGGGCAATCATAGAAACGTCGACGTTAGTCGGCGGCTTGATGGTCCCGAAGCGGATATTGAAGCCGTGAGCGAACATCAACGTCTTCCCTGCCGATAAATGAGGAGCGATGTCCCGCTTGTAAACTTCGGGCTGTGTCGTATCTGGCACCAGCATCATGATGACGTCGGCCCAGGCTGCGGCGTCAGCGATCGAACTCACACTCAGTCCAGCCGCCTGCGCTTTAGCTCGTGACTCACTCGTGCTTGGCAGCCCGACGCGAACTTGCACTCCGCTGTCCTTCAAGTTCAGTGCGTGCGCATGTCCCTGGGAACCGTAGCCGATGATGGCCACTTTCTTCGCCTGGATGAGGCCTAGATCAGCAGAACTATCAAGATAGATTTTTGCCATGGGAATCCCTTTCGTCCAAAAATTGTTATTTGGTTACACCGAGTATGAGACGTCGTCGTCGAGCGCAACCTGCGGCATCGTCTGAGTTGGTGAGACTCCAACCGAAGACTTGCTTCCGCGGCGCATGGCTACAATACCGGTGCGCACCATCTCCAATACGCCATAAGGACGCAGCACCTCGAGCAGCCCGTCGATTTTATCTTCCGCCCCGGTGATTTCGATGGTCAGCGATTCAGGCGCAACATCCACCACGCGCGCGCGAAATACGCTGGCCAACTCCAACACGTGGGAGCGTCCCTCCTGGGTTGCGGCCACTTTAATCATTGCGAGATCGCGTACGATCGACGGCTGATGCGTAATGTTTTCCACCAGCAGGACGTTGACCAGTTTGTAGAGGTTGGCCTCGATGCGGCGGGCCTGATCGCGGTCGGCATCAACCGTAATGGTCATGCGCGAGACCTCGGGCTTTTCCGTTCGTCCCACGGTGAGCGAATCGATGTTGAAGGCGCGGCGGCGAAATAGCGATGCCACCCGGGTCAGCACGCCCGGCTTGTTTTCTACGTAGACGACAAATGTGTTCATCATGTTCGTTTTAGTCCGCGACTCGACCTCTACAGCTCATCGGCCAACTTCGTGTACCTTCGTGTCCTTAGTGGTTTAAGTCTTTTTTGTCGAGCTAACCACACAGGGCACGACGAAGGATCACGAAGGAATCCAACGCCCCTACCGTCTCATTCGTCGCTCGCAGTTTCGACGATCGGACTTGGGCGGCGAATCATTTCATGCAAGGACGCTCCCGCTGCCACCATGGGGTAGACCGTGTCCTCCTGCTCGACCTGGAAATTAATCAACACCGGCCCATTGTGTTTGCGTGCCGATCGCACCGCTGGAACAACCTGAGAGCGTTCGGTCACGGTAACACCCTGGATGCCGTAAGCCTCGGCCAGCTTGGCGAAATCAGGATTCAGCAGAGGTGTTGCCTGATAGTTGCGCTCGTAAAAGAACTCCTGCCATTGCCGCACCATCCCCAAATATCCGTTGTTGATGATGGCGATGTTAATTTTGAGGTTCT